>Ga0207433_10004605_pt1 | contig 25291 bp, 27 predicted proteins | sample YelNatPaOPGAMG01_FD_187559 | JGI IMG/M metagenome (GOLD analysis project Ga0207433, IMG submission 187559) | Hot spring thermophilic microbial communities from Obsidian Pool, Yellowstone National Park, USA - OP-RAMG-01 (SPAdes) (version 3) | ecosystem: Environmental > Aquatic > Thermal springs... | reverse complement strand
GATAAGACTATAAAATCTCCAGCAAATGTAACTGTTCTTTCTCTACTTAAAGAAGAATTAACTCAAGCATTAGAAACCCTTACTGAAAGAGAAAAGAAAATTTTAATTTTAAGATTTGGTTTAGAGGATGGCAGTCCTAAAACATTAGAAGAGGTTGGAGCAATTTTTAAAGTTACGAGAGAACGAATAAGACAAATAGAGGCAAAGGCATTAAAAAAGTTAAGACACCCTTCTAGGTCAAGAAGGCTTCAGACATTTTTAGAAATAAGCCTTCCTGCCGGCAAATATACTCCATCTTAATTATGGTAGATAAAAAAATAGTAGAATATATTGCGAATCTTTCAAAGATAGAGATTACAGAAGAAGAAGCAAATTTTTTAAGTATACAGATTTCAAAAATTTTAGATTATATAGATAAACTCAAAGAACTAAATGTGCAAGACATAAAACCGCTTCGTCATTTTTATTTAAAAAATAATGTTTTTAGAGACGATGTGGTAAAAAATTCAAATTTAAAAAAAGAGATTTTAGAAAATTCTCCAAAATTTTTAGATAATCTTTTTAAAATCCCCAATGTCTTATAATTTAAATTTCATTAATTTAAACGGTTTTGAGATAGCAAAAAAAATAAAAGAAAATTTAATTAATCCGTCTGATATATATAATTTTTTTTATGAAAGGATTAAAAAATTAGACAATAAAATAAATTCTTTTATTGAGATATACAAAGAGCCGGAAGAAGACCCAAACGGAGATTCTCCGCTAAAAGGACTTCCAATTGCGATAAAAGATAATATCTGCATAAAAGGGAAAAAAATTACATGTGCTTCAAAGATTTTATCAAACCACATAGCTGTATACGATGCAACAGTTATAGAAAAACTGAAAAGAGCAGGACTTAAAATTATTGGTACAACAAATATGGATGAATTTGCTTTTGGTTCCTCTACTGAAAATTCATGTTATTTTACTACAAAAAATCCATGGAATATAAAGAAAGTTTCTGGCGGATCAAGCGGTGGTTCAGCAGCTGCTGTAGCTTTAAGACTTGTTCCTTTTGCTTTAGGTTCAGATACAGGCGGTTCAATAAGGCAACCCGCTTCTTTTTGCGGAGTTGTTGGATTTAAACCAACTTATGGTCTTGTTTCAAGATATGGATTAATCGCATTTGCTTCAAGTCTAGACCAGATAGGTCCTATTACGACAAATTTTGTAGATTGTGCATATCTTTTAAATATAATAGCAGGTAAAGATGAAAATGATTCTACTTCTTGTTGTTTAGAAAAATTTGATTTTACCAGATATTTAAATGAAGATATTAAAGGTATTAAAATAGGTATACCTGAGGAATATTTTAAAGAAGGATTAAATAAAGAAGTAAAAGAGAGTTTAGAAGAGACAATTGAAATTTTTAGAAAAAAAGGAGCAATAATTTTAAATATAAAATTACCACATACAGAATACGCTGTTGCTACATATTATATACTCTCAAGTTCTGAAGCTAGTTCTAATTTAGCCAGATACGATGGTATAAAATATGGTTTTAGAAAAGAAGAAGATAGTTTAAGCAAACTTTATACATCTACAAGAAGAGATGGTTTTGGATTGGAAGCAAAGAGAAGAATTTTTTTAGGTACCTTTAGCCTTTCAAGCGGTTATTATGATGCTTATTATCTTAGGGCTTTAAAGGTGAGAACATTAATAAGACGCGATTTTGAAAATGCATTTGAAGAAGTTGATGCCATACTTACACCAACATCTCCAACCCCGGCTTTTGATATAGGAGAAAAGATAAACGATCCTTTAAGCATGTATTTATCAGATATATATACAATACCTGCAAATTTAGCGGGACTGCCGGCTGTATCTTTTCCCTGTGGTTTTACAAAAGATAATTTGCCAATAGGTGCGCAATTAATTGCAAAGGAATTTTGTGATGGAATACTTATACATTTGGGCTTTTCTTATCAATTTAATACAGATTATCATAAAAAAATTCCAGAATTATGAGCGAATTTGATGTAGTTATAGGTTTAGAGGTACATGTTCAACTTAAAACAAAATCAAAAATTTTCTGTAGTTGTTCCACAGAATTTGAAAGTCCGCCAAATACAAATATATGTCCTATTTGTTGCGGCTATCCCGGAGTCTTGCCTGTTTTAAACAAAAAAGCCTTGGAATTGGCTATTAGGGTAGCAATTGCTTTAAATTGTAATATAAACAGAGAAATTTATTTTGAGAGGAAAAATTATTTTTATCCAGACCTTCCAAAAAATTATCAGATCTCACAATATAAAATGCCAATTGGTTTTGATGGTTTTTTAGAACTATTGAATGGTAAAAATATAAAGATAAAGAGAGTTCATCTCGAGGAGGATGCTGGAAAACTAATTCATAAAGAAAATTATTCTTTAGTAGATTTCAACAGAACAGGCATTCCCCTTCTTGAAATTGTTTCAGAACCTGTAATTAGTTCTTCAAGTGAAGCATATGAATATTTAAATTATTTAAAACTCACATTGCAATACATTAATGCATCAGATTGCGATATGGAAAAGGGCTCCTTGCGTTGCGATGCAAATATTTCCTTAAAACCAAAAGATGCAACTAAACTTGGTACAAAAGTTGAGATTAAAAATATGAATACATTTAAAGGTGTAGTTGATGCTTTAGAATATGAGGTAAAGAGACAAGAATCTCTTCTTATAAATAAAAAAGAGATAATACAGGAAACAAGACTTTGGAATAAAGATTTATCTAAAACAGTACCTATGAGGACAAAAGAAGAGGCTCATGATTATAGATATTTTCCAGAGCCGGATTTACCTAATTTTTTTATAACAGACAAGATGCTGGAAGAACAAAAAAAGTTTATTGTAGAAAAACCTCAAGAAAAGAGAAAAAGATTTATAGAGCAGTATAATTTATCTTGTAAGGAAGTTGATATTATGATTTCAGATTTATGGCTTTCTAATTTTTTTGAAAAGGCTGTATCTTTTTACAATAAACCAAAGGAAATTTCAAATTGGTTATTGGGTCCTTTTTTAGAAAAATATAATTCTTTAAATGATAAAGACAAAATTAAAATCTCACCTGAAAATTTTTCTAAAATTGTAAAATATTTTTGTGAAGATAAGTTAAACAATTTAACCGCCAAAACAGTTTTAGATTCATGTATTACAACAGATGAAAATGTTGATAATATAATTTTAAGAGAAGGGTTAAGCCAAGTCTCTTTAAAGGAGGAACTTATAAAATTTATAGATGAGGTTATAAATGAGAATCCGAAAGCAGTAAGTGAGTATTTAAGTGGAAAAAAAGAAGCAATTATGTTTTTGGTTGGATGCGTTATGAAAAAAACAAATAAAAAAGCAAATCCAAAAATTGCAAAAGAACTTTTAGATGGGAGGATAAATGAAAAAAAAGTTTAAAGTAGTTTTTATATTTTTAATTATATTTTTTTCATACAGTTTAGGTTTTTCACTTGGAAAATCAAAAGAAAAAGATATATATAAAGAATTAGATATTTTTGCAGAAGCACTTTCCATAATTGATAAAAAATATGTTGAAGAAAAACCTGCAAAAGAACTAATCTATGGGGCTATCTCCGGATTAATATCTACTTTGGACCCGTATAGTGAATTTTTAACACCTCAGGCTTATCAGGATTTATTAGTAGATACTGAAGGAGAATTCGGAGGTATTGGTATAGAGATAACAATAAAAAATGGACTTCTTACTGTGATCTCCCCTATTGAAGATACGCCTGCATGGAGAGTTGGTATAAAACCAAATGATGTTATTGTAAAGATAGATGGAATATTAACAAAAGGAATAACCTTAAACGAAGCTGTAAAAAAATTAAGAGGCACACCAAAAACAAAAGTTTCAATTACAGTATTAAAGTATGAAGATAAAAAAATCCAAGATATGACATTAGAAAGGGATATAATAAAGATAAAAAATATTAAACGTTCTTTAATATTGGAAGATAAAATAGGTTATATTAGGTTAGTGGAATTTAGAGAAAAAACAGCAACTGATTTAATTGAAGCATTAGAACAGTTAAAAAAGGAAGACTTTAAGGCTTTAATAATAGATGTAAGAAATAACCCTGGTGGTTTACTTGATTCAGCTATAGAGACAGCCAGTATTTTTTTAGAAGAAGGAAAACCTATAGTTTCTCTTAAATCAAAAGATCAAAACCAAATTATCTATAAATCTTTAAAAACAAAAGAAAAATATTTAAATATCCCTATTGTGATTTTAATAAATAAAGGTAGTGCCTCTGCAAGTGAAATCTTTGCGTCAGCATTAAGATATAATAATAAAGCTATATTAATAGGAGAAAATACATTTGGAAAGGCTTCTGTGCAAACAGTAATACCGCTTTTAGATAATTCTGCTATAAGAATTACAACGGCTAAATATTACACAGCCGATGGTTTAAGTATTCAGGATAAAGGCTTAACCCCTGATATTTTAATTTCAGAAGAGAATATAGATAAAAAAGAAGACATATTTGATGAAATAGAAAAAAAATTAGAATTTGATTATAAAAAAGATGTCTATATTTTAAGGGCTTTAGATTTATTGAAAGGTTTACTTATATTAAGATAAAATGTATATATTGGGCATAGAGACTACCTGCGATGAAACATCTTGTGCTGTTTTAAAAAATTATAAAGTCCTTTCCAACATAACAATATCTTCCTTAAAAGAATATAAAAAATATGGTGGAATTATTCCGGAAATAGCTGTAAGGGCCCATCTGGAAAACATAGATAAAGTTTTAAAATTAGCACTTTCAAAAGCAGATATTTTATTAAAAAATATAGGTCTTATATCTGTATCTTATAAGCCGGGTTTAATTGGAGCTTTGGCTGTCGGACTTAATTTTGCAAAAGCCTTGAGTTTAAGTTTAAATAAACCATATATAGGAATAAACCATTTATATGCGCATATTTTTAGTCCATTTTTAAATAATAAAAGAAAGATTGTTTTTCCTTTTTTAGGAGTTGTAGTTTCGGGTGGGCATACTGAACTTTATTATGTTGATGATTTTGATAAAATAAAACTTATTGGTTCAACAAAAGATGATGCTTGCGGAGAGATTTATGATAAAATAGCAAGAGAATTTAATTTAGGTTTTCCGGGAGGAGCTTTTATAGATAAGATATTTAAATTTGAATTTAAAGATACTTTTAAATTTAGATGTGGTAGAATAGGTTGTGATTTAAGTTTTAGTGGAATAAAGACAGCTATGATTTATAAAAAAAGAGAATTGGAAAAAAAGGGGCTACTAAATAAAGAAACAAAAATAAAACTTCTTTCCTCTTTTCAGGAGAGTGTAATAAAAACATTAGTGGATACAATTTTTGATGCTGCTAAAAAATATAAATTAAACAGAATAGTTTTAGGCGGTGGGGTATCAGCAAATAAATATTTAAGGTTTTTGTTGAATAAAAAAAATAAAAATATAAAATTATTATTACCGGATATAAAATATACACAGGATAATGCAGCTATGGTTGCTGGTTTAGGTTTTTATTTATATAATAAAAAGAAGTTAATTAGTTTGATGAATTTAAAGGCTATCCCAAATTAATATGTTTAAAATTTATCTTTTAAGATTATTAGTTTCTTTTATATTGGGTGGGATTGTTGGTTTTGAGAGAGAAAGAAAAGGTCAAAGCGCTGGTTTAAGGACGCATCTTTTGGTTTGTGTTGGTTCTGCTTTTCTTATGATGATTTTTATAGATTTTAGTGAATCTGAATTAGCTAGGATTGCCACAGGGATAATAACCGGGATTGGGTTTTTAGGTGCTGGAACAATTATAAGAGCACAAGAGGGTGTAAGAGGTCTTACTACTGCAGCAAGCATATGGGTGAGTTGTATAATTGGTATTGGTGTTGGTTTAGGTTTTATAGCCCAGTCCTTTGTTTTAACTTTAATTACATTTATTACACTTTCTTTTTTAAAATTAGTTGAAAATAAAATACAAATTAAATAGGAGGTAAAATGATAAGAAGAAAAGAAGATGAAAAAATTCTTGATATGGATGCCTCTATGGAGGGAAGTTTAGTATTTTCAGACCCAGTTAATTTAAGAATAAATGGGAATTTTAAAGGCACACTAAATGCAAAAGGAAATCTAATTATAGGAGAAAATGCAAGGGTTTCTGCAGATATAGTTGGAGAAAGTATAATAATTTCCGGCAGAGTAATTGGAAAGATAAAGGCAACGAAGTCACTTAAACTTACATCCACTGCAGAGGTTGAAGCTGAAATAGAGACCGTTAGTTTAAGCATAGAGGAAGGTGCTATATTAAACGGAAAAATTAATATGTTACATAATAATATGTCTTTAAGAGAGGTTTCTGAATTTCTTTCTATTGAAGAGTCAAAAATATTAGAATGGGTAAATGCAGGAAGGATGCCGGCAAAAAGAGAAGGAGAAAATTTATTTTTTGATAGAAAAGAATTAGAAGAGTGGCTAAACAAAAACCTTTAAACAATTTTTAAGGTATGAAAGAGAGACTACTTACAGTAAGAGATGTTTCAAATATATTGAATTTATCTGAAAAAGAGGTTATAGAATTAGCGAATGCTAATTTAATACCACATTTTAAAATAGATGAAACTTTCTTAAGGTTTAAAAAGTCTGATATCTTAAGAATAAAAGAAGAGATAAATAAAAAATACAATTTTCAGCCTAAAAAACAAAATAAGATAGAAAAAATTAAAGATTTTTTTTATTTTAATGATTTTTATATTTTTTCTACTTTAATTATCCTATTACTTCTTTGGATAATATTTAAATAATATGGCGGTGTAGCTCAGTCTGGTAGAGCAAACGGCTCATACCCGTTGCGTCGACAGTTCAAATCTGTCCGCCGCCATTTATTATTTAATAATTACCCCATTTAATTTTGCTAATTCCTCTCTTATAGAGTTGTGAATTGTATTTATCTCTTGGGAGGTTAGTGTTCTTTGGTCTGATTGATAGAATATTCTTATAGTAAAGACTTCTGTATCTTTTGTTTTATATATATTAATTATTTTTATATCTGTTATATATGGTTTACTTTTTATAATATTCTCTATTTCTTTAAATTTTACATTTTTGGATATAGTTAAACTTATATCATGCCATATACTTGGATAAATACTAAAAGGTTTATAAAATTTATGGCTCTTTAAGTTTTCTAAAACCTCTATATCCAAATTTGCAAAAAATATATTTGTTTTTATATCAAAATCCTCTAAAACAATTTTGTTTAATTTTCCTAAAAATCCAATATATGTATTTTCTTTAAAAATCTTTAATGCATTGTCAAAATTATTTAACCTATCTTCTTTAAAATAAAAATTATCAACTAAAAGTTTTAATATCTCCTCAATTGAGCCTTTTAAATAAAAAAAGTTTTCCAATTCACCTATAACAGAAATACAAAGCGTTGGTTTCTCGTAAATTTTATTATTTTCTTTAAAATAAACATTTGCAAGTTCAAAAAATTTTAAGTTTTCCCTTTTTCTATTTAGATTATATCTTATTGTTTTTATCATTGATAAAATTAAGTCTACCCTTAATGCATTTTCCTCTTCTCTTAATGGATTTACTAATTTTATAAAATTATAATATTTTAATCTCTCAAGCTCTTTTTGTGCGACTATACTATATGAGATTATTTCGTTAAATCCTAAATTTACCAATAAGTTTTTTATTTCATTTTTAAAATCATAATTACTTCTTATCTCTGGGTTTACAGATGTCGGTGGGATTCTTGTCTCTATATTATTATAACCATATAATCTTGCTACCTCTTCATAAATATCTACTTCTCTATCTATATCTAATCGATATAATGGTTGAGAAACTATTAATTTATCTTTTTTTGTTTTTATTTTAAAATCTAATCTTTTTAATATACCTACTATATTTTTTCTTTTTATGTTGGTTCCTAAATAATTGTTTAGAGAAGATATGGAAATTATTATCTTTTTTTCTTTTATAATAGGTTTTTTTGGAACCTCTTTATAACCATAATAAAAACCATCTGCAAATTTTTCTAAAAGAGAAGTCGCTTCTATACTTGCAAACTCTAAATTTTTATAAAACACCTTTCTTTCAAATCTGTAAGAAGATTCAGTATCAATACCTACTACTCTTTTAGAACGCCTTATTGTTATAGGAGAAAATATAGCAGCCTCTAAAAATACGTTTTTGGTATCTTTTGTAATCTCTGTATTTTTTGCACCCATAATCCCAGCTAATGCTATAATTTTTTTATCATCAGATATAACAAGGTTTTCTTCTTTTAAAGTATATTCCTTTCCATCTATGCCTATAAATTTCTCATTATTTTTTGCCCTTCTTATGTATATGTTCCCTTCTATTTTATCCTCATCAAAAGCATGCAAGGGATTTCCCCATTTAAGCATACAGTAATTAGTTATATCTACTACGTTATTATTTATTGAGTTTAAAGTGCATTTTAAATTTTTATATATATATTCCGGCGAATCTTTAACTTTTATATTTTTAATTACCCTACCTACATAAAAAGGACAATCATTTTGATTTTCTATAATAATTTTTCTTTCTAAAACTTGTTTTTCCTTAATTTTTGGATACTTTATATTCATTTTTTTATTTAATATTGCAGAAATCTCCCTTGCTATACCTACCATTGAAAGCCAATCATATCTATTGGAGGTAATTTCAACTTCAAAAACCCAGTCACCCTCTACTTTCTCTATATGCTCTACCTCCATGCCAGCCATTGTCAATGAATCTTTTAATTTTGTTGGCTCTATATCTATTTCTATAAACTCTTTAATAAAATTTAGATTAAACCTCATAGTTAAAATTGTTCTAAAAATTTAATATCATTTTCATAAAATAGTCTGATATCGTCTATCCTATATTTAAGCATCGCGATTCTATCTACACCCATACCAAAAGCAAAACCTTTATATTTTTTCGAGTCTATTTTGCAATTTTCTAATACATTAGGATGAATCATGCCGCAACCCAATATTTCAATAAAACCTTTGCCTTTGCATACTGTGCATTTTTCTTTTTGTGTATTTTTGCAAAAAAAACATGATATATCTACTTCTGCAGATGGTTCAGTAAAAGGGAAAAAATGCGGCCTAAACCTTAAGTTTATATCTTTTGAGAAGAATTCCTTTGCAAAGTATAAAAGCACACCTTTTAAATGGGAAAAATTTAAGTCTTTATCTACTGCAAAACCTTCAATCTGATGGAACATAAAGGAGTGTGATGCATCCACTTTATCAGGTCTATAGACTCTACCGGGAGATATTATCTTAAATGGAACTTTATAATTTTCCATAACCCTTATCTGAGACGGCGAGGTATGACTTCTTAATAAAAATTTGTTTTTGTCTCTTTCTATATCTAAATAAAAAGTATCAAAAGCATCTCTTGAAGGATGTTCTAAAGGTATATTTAATGCAGTAAAATTATGCCATTCATCCTCTATTTCATTTCCTTCAACAATTTTAAACCCCAATTCTTTAAATATATTACATATTTTGTTTGTTACAATAGTTAAAATATGTAAACCTGCCCTTTTTGGACTTATAGAAGGTAATGTCAAGTCTAAGTAATCTTCTTCTTGTGGAATATTTTTTATTTTTTCATTTAATGAATTAGTAAAGTTCTCTTTTAAAGAATTTAATTTTTTTCCATAAATAACTTTGTCATTTTGAGAAAGATTTTTTAATTCAGAGAATAAATATACCAGTTCTGATTTTCTACCAAGATATTTTACCCTTATATTTTCTAACTCAACAATTGTTTTGGCTAAAGATAAATCTTTATAGAAATTCTCTTCTAAATTTTTAATTTTTTCTTCCATAAAAATAAGACCTCCAAAATAAATACCAAAGATAATATTATTAAAACCTTAATCTTTTTTATGTCAAGTTCTATTTTTCTTTTTTTTGATCTCTCTAATATTTTAATTTCATTTGCATGTATATCTAAATCTCCACCATGCAGAATACAACTTTTGTTAAAAACTCCTTTTATCTCTAATATATCACCTGTTTTTGTATAATCTCCTGTTATTATATCTTTTGTTAATTCTTTTTTAGCCCATACTCCTATTGCGTAGTAATTATCTTTTACATTTACCCAACTGTAATCTTTTCTTACCATAACCTCTCCGATAGCCTCTCCTTTATAAACTATCTCTTTTTGGTCATATTTATCCGGATTCTCTATAAGGTCCTTGCTTGAAACTTGCGCAAAAGAAAAAAATATAAAATAGTTTATTAATACTATAAAAAATAAAAATAATTTTATCTTTTTCCCTTTATTATTGACCATATAAATCCAAATAGTGTAAATACAGATATAAATTCAAGTCTTCCAGCCCACATCTGTATTATATAAGTTATTTTTAAAAAGCTTGGCATATCCGGGCTTGTTATTCCACAAGATAATCCAACGTTTCCTGCTGCTGATGTTGATTCAAAAAGCGAATTTAAAAATGGATAACCAAAAAACATACCAACAATTGCTCCAAAAAAATAAAGTGCAATATAACATATAATAATAACAGAAGCGGAACGCAGGTGTTTATCTTCTAATATAATATCATTTATATGATGGAATCTCTCATTAACAATGCTTGATTCAGGAAGTATAATTTTTTTTATATCCTCAGCCAAACCTTTGTATAAAAGTCCTATCCTTATTGTTTTTATTGCGCCTGTTGTAGAACAGGAACAGCCTCCAATAGCCATAGCAACAATTATCCCAAAAATAGCCAAATTATTCCAGCTTAAGAATTGAGGAGAATAAATATTTGAATAACCTGTTCCTGTGTGCGCAGAGATAAGTTGATAAAATCCTTTTCTAAAAAAACTTAAACTATTTGGATATAAATTATCTAATCTTAAAGCTATACCTAAAATTGTAAATGTTATAATGATAGAGAAAAATAAAGTTTTTATTTCAATATCACGAAATAATTCTTTTTTTTCTGATACTAAAATAGTATATTGCAATTTAAAATTTATAGCGCCCAAAAGCATAAATACACAGGTTAAAATTTCAAAAAGAATACTATGGTAATAGAGTATATTTTGAGAGTATATTGTAAAACCACCTGTATTAAATGCTGCCATAAAAAGACAGGCTCCATTTAATATAGCGCTTTTAAGCGTTAAACCTTCAATTAAACCTACAATTGTAAGCGATAAAGTTCCTACAATAAAATATACAATACTTATATATAAAATAAATCTTGCTGTAGATACTATATTGGGTAAAATTTTTTCATCCCTTGCCTCGCCGATATACATTCTTATATATGCTGAACTTGTAATCAAAAATGACAAAGCAATAACTATTATGCCTATACCGCCTATAAACATAGTTAGATGTCTCCAGAAATTATAGGAGTTAGCTAAATGGTCTAAATCTTGAGCTAATGTTAACCCTGTAGTAGCAAAACCACTCATAGCCTCAAAACAAGAATCTAAAAAAGAAGAAAAATGGCCGCTTAAATACAAAGGTATAGCACCTAAAAACATAGCCAATATCCAGCTTAAAGATACTATTACCATAGCATGATTAAAATGTATTTCTGTTTCTGTCTTAAAAAAAAGAATTAAAAAAAATCCAAATATAAAACTGAATACTATAGATATAGAAAAATCCAAAATAGCCTGTGTTTCAGAATATAAAATACCAACAAATAAAGGAAGAAACATAAACAGACCTAAAAGAATTGAAATCTTTCCAATATGATACAATATTACTTTTAAATCTTCTAATTGGGGTTTAAGAAGCATATAGATTAGAAAGAAATATTGAGATTAAAAAACCAATAAATAAAATAAAAAAGATAAAACTTATCTCTATAAATATACCTTCTAATATATTTAAAAATTTTTTAATCACGAAATCTTCCCTAAAAGGAATTGTATAAGTTCTTGTTTTTTTTCAATTAATGTAAGCGCAATTATATCATCATTCGGAAGTAAAAGAGTATCTCCCTTTGGTAAGATTACCTCATCCTGTCTTACTATTGAAACCAAAACAGAATCAGCCGGCAAATTTATATCCTTTATCATTTTATTTGCAATTGGTGAGTCGCTTGGCAAATCCACTCTAACTATACTTAATTTTCCACGATTAAAACTTAAAAGGTCCACAAAATCTGAAAATGATACCTCTTCTTCAATAATTTTTGCAATTATCTCTGTTGCATCTATTGGGACATCAACCCCGAGTTCTGAAAATATATGTTCATTTTTTGAATCATTTACCCTTGCTACTGTTCTTTTTATATGAAATTTTTCTTTTGCAATTTGGCATATAACTAAATTGTCTTCATCCTTTCCTGTAACTGCTGCTATTACATCTGCCCTTGATATGCCTGCCTGATCCAAATAATAAGGATCGCACGCATCTCCGTTGATAACTATTATGTCTAATTCTTTTGCAATCTCATCACATATGTCTTTATTTTTTTCAATTAACACAACCGTGTGTTTATTTTTAATTAAATGTTTAGCTAAAAAATGTCCTACTTTTCCTCCGCCAGCTATTACTATATACATAAACTATAAATTATAAATTTTTTTAATTTTTTCTAAACTTGAAATTTTAACTACGCCAATTAGTATATCGCCTTCCTGGATTTCTGTATCTTGTTCCGGGATTATTGATTGTTTTTTTCGGTTTATTGCGGCTATTAAAAGTTCATTTGGAATATTTATTTCTTTTATTTTTTTGTTTATTATCTTTTTTTCTGCACGGATTTCCAACATAGCCAACTCAGCGGTTTCAATTAGAAAACTTGACGATCTACTTTCTACAATTTTATCTCTAATCATTGCAGCAACTAAGTTTACTCCGCTTATTATATCTAATCCCAAGACGCGGTATATATTTGCCCTATTTGGATTGTAAACCCTTGCTATTACTTTTTTTATATTAAATATTTTTTTTGCAGCCTGAGCTGCTATTAAATTTACATTGTCAGAATTGGTAACCGCGCACAATGCATCTGCTTTCTCTATACCGGCTAATTTTAACAATTCAATATCGAAGCCACTTCCAACAAATGTAAAACCATTAAAATTTTTCCCCAAACTCTCAAAAACCCTTGGGTTTTTATCTATTACAACAACATTGTGTTTTTCGTTTGAAAGTATTTTAGCAAGTTCTGAGCCGATTCTACCACAACCAACAATTATTACATACATAATTATTTTTTTATTTCTTCTACTATTTTTTCAAAAACCAAAGGATATTCTGCTGCAATTTTGGCTAGCATATCTCTTGATAATTTTATATTTTTTTCTTTTAATAGATGCATAAAATTTTTATAGGTAAATCCTTTTTCTCTTACTGCAGCATTTATTCTTTTAATCCATAAGGCTCTAAATTCTCTCTTTTTTCTTTTTCTATCTCTATAGCTGTATACTAAGGCTCTTCTTACTGTCTCTATTGCCCTTCTGTATATTTTAGAACGTTTACCCCAGTAGCCTTTTGCAAGTTTTAATACTTTTTTTACTCTTTTTTTTCTCGCTATGTTATGTTTTACTCTCATATTACTCCTTTCTTTTAAAAATCATATGGTAGAGCGTTTTTTACAATTTTATAATCAGATTTTGATACAAGTGTTTTTTTTCTCAATTTCATTTTTCTTTTTGAAGTTTTTGAAATTAAAAGATGTCTTCTTGCACTTTTTGAACGCAAAACCTTTTTATTTTTAGTCACATTTAATCTTTTTTTAAAAGATTTTTTAGTTTTTAATTTTAGCATACCCCCTCCATTTATTTTGGACTAAACAACACTATTAAAAATCTTCCAAGCATATGCGGTTCTTTATCTATTTTACCTATACCACTTATATCATTGATTAATTTTTCAATTATTCTATTTCCAATCTCTTTATGTGCTATTTCTCTTCCTACAAATTGCATAGATACTTTTACTTTATGCCCAACTTTTAAAAATTCTTTTATATGCTCTAATTTTATCTCATAGTCGTGCGGGCTGATTCTTGGACTTATCCTTATCTCTTTAAGTTGAGTTTGTTTTTGGCGTTTTTTAAGTTCTCTTTCTCTTTTTTCCTGTTCATATTTAAATTTTGAAAAATCAATTATTCTGCAGACAGGCGGATCAGCCTGAGCGGCCACCTCAACTAAATCTAAATTATACTCCTGAGCTTTTTTTAATGCCAGTTCTTTTGGAAATATCCCAAGTTGTTCTCCGGAAGGACCAATCAGCCGGACTGTCTTTGCAAAAATTTTGTCATTCACCCTTACATATTTCACTACTTACCTCCTTTACAACTCTTTTTTTAAAATTTTTAAAAATTCCTCTATTTTTAATTCTCCCAAATTTTCCATGCCACGTCTTCTTGCTGATATAGTTTCCTTTTCTTTTTCTTTTTTCCCAATTATAACAATATATGGGATTTTTAAAAGTTCTTTTTCTCTTATCTTTTTTTCCAAAGTTTCATTTCTTAAATCTAAATCTACTCTAAAATCATTTGTGTCTAAAATCTCTTTTATCTTTAAAGCATAATCTTTGGTTTTTTCTGTTATATTTACTATACTTATCTGTACAGGTGCCAGCCATAGTGGAAATTTACCGGCATAGTGTTCAATTAATGTTGCTATAAAACGTTCTAAACTGCCTAAGATAACCCTGTGAATCATTATCGGTTGTTCTTGTTTTCCATCCTGTGCTTTATATATAAGATTAAATCTTTTAGGTATATTATAATCAAGTTGCACAGTTGCGCATTGCCATTCTCTTTGTAAAGCGTCTTTTAATTTTATATCTATTTTAGGTCCATAAAAAGCACCATCCCCTTTATTTATCTTGTAATTAAATTTTTGTTTTTTTAATATTTCTTCCAATATATTTTCAGCCATATCCCAATCCTCTTTTTGACCTATATAACTTTGCGGCCGCGTGCTTAATTCTGCATTAAAGTTAGAAAAACCAAATTTTTTCATTGCTTCTTTTATGAAATCTAAAACATTTTCAATTTCAAGATAAAGGTCTTCTTTTTTACAAAATATATGCGCATCATCTTGGGTAAAACCCCTTGTTCTTAATAAACCATGTAAAACTCCGCTTTTTTCAAACCTGTATACTGTTCCAAGTTCAAAAAACCTTAAAGGAAGATCTCTATAACTTCTTAATTCTGATTTATATATAAGAATATGTCCCGGACAATTCATAGGTTTTAATATAAATTCCTGATTCTCTTTTATAATAGGATACATAAAATCTTTGTAGTAATCTAAATGCCCGCTAATTTGCCATAACCTTTTTTCCATAATATGCGGGGTATTTACTATTTTATAACCCCTTTTTATATGTTCTTTTATCTCCCAATCTTCAATTATTCTTCTTAATATAGCGCCATTTGGAAGATAAAATACCAGACCGGCGCCAGCTTCATTATAATATATATCAAACAATTTAAGTTCTCTGCCTAACAATCTATGATCTCTTTTTTTTGATTCTTCTAATATATTAATATAATTATCTAATTCTTCTTTGCTAAAAAAAGCAGTTCCATATATTCTTATAAGTTGGGGATTATTTTGATCACCCTTCCAATACGCGCCGGATATAGAGAGCAATTTAAAATATTTGACCTCTGATGTTGAATTTAAGTGGGGACCTTTACATAAATCTACAAAATCATTATGTCTATATATAGAAACCTGTTCTTGATTTAGTTCTTTTATTAATTCTACTTTATATGTTTCGTTTCTTTTGCTAAAGAACTCAATTGCATCAGAAGATTTCCATACTTCTTGTATAAACGGGTAATTTTTATTTATCTCCTCTTTCATTAATTCCTCTATTTTAACCAAATCCTCTTCCTTTAAACCTTGCGGTATTTCAAAATCATAGTAAAAACCATTTTCAATGGAAGGTCCTATACCCAATTTAGCAAAAGGATACAACTTCTTTACGCAAGAAGCCATAATGTGTGAACAGGAATGTCTTAAAGTTTCTAAATTCATCCGATATTATGCATTATTAGTAAAATAAAAATTTATAAAAATTATAACTTTAATAGTTTTGAAATTCTCTCCAACTGCTCGCGCTTTGCTTTATTCTATCCTTTTAAAATTTTTCACAAACGTTGATTTATCTTATACCTACATATTGTGTTATTTTAATTATTGGCAAAAATAAAGCAATTACAATTCCACCTATAATTACACCTAAAAATACAATGATTACAGGTTCAATTAAACTACTTAAACCAGTAATTGTTGAATCTGTTTGTTCTTCATAAAATTGTGCAATTTTAGATAGCATTTCTTCTAATTTTCCGCTTTTTTCTCCGATTGAAATCATTTTAATTACCATAATAGGAAATACACCTGTTTTTTGGAGTGGAACAGAAATAGATTGCCCTTCTTCAATTAACTTTTTTGACTCAATAACGGCTTCTTCAATAATCTTATTCCCAGAAGTTTTTGCCACTATATCTAAGCATTTTATTATAGATACTCCACTTCTAATTAATGTTGCAAAAGTTCTTGAGAATTTTGCAATTGCAATTTTTCTTATTAGTTCTCCAAATATAGGAAGTTTTAATAGAAATTTATGTAGATTTTTTTTACCTTTTGGAGTAGAGGTATATTTTTTAAATAAAATAAAAATCCCAGCTATAAATATGATAAATATAATTATATTTTTCTTTAAAAAGTCAGATAAACCTATTAATATTTGTGTTGGCAAAGGAAGGGTTCCGCCTAATGTTGCAAAGATATTTTTAAAAGTCGGCACCACATTAAATACTAAAAACCCAGTAATTACAATTGATAAAACAACCACGCCTATTGGATAATACATTGAAGACTTTATCTTTTTTTGTAAAGCATTGCTCTTTTCCAGATAGTTAGAAACCCTATCTAATATTTCAGATAGATTTCCTGATGCCTCTGCAGCCTCAACCATGCTTATATATAATTCAGGAAATATATTTTGATGTTTTGAAAAAGCACCTGATAATGTTAAGCCTTCTTTTAGGTCTTTTAATACTGAATTTAAAACATTTTTAAAATATAAATTTTGAGTTTGTTCGCTCATTATACTCATCGCCTCAACTATAGGGATATTGCTTTCAATTAGTGTTGTGAACTGCCTTGAAAATATAACTAAATCTTCTGTTTTTATCTTGCCATGTTTTTTTACATTTTCTTTTGTCTGCTTTATTGAGATTATTATATAACCTTGGTTATGAAAATTTTCTATGGCTTTATTTTCAGATTCAGCTTCAAGTAAACCTTTTATTATTTTACCTTCTTTATCCCTAACTGTATATGAAAATAAAGGCATATTTATTCAGTTGCAACCCTTAACACCTCTTCTATGGAGGTAATACCTTCTTTACATTTTAAAAACCCATCTTCTATTAAAAACTTATAACCTAAATTTTTCATAGCATAATCTGATATTTCTTTTTCTGATTTTCCTTCAACAATCATCTCTCTTATTTTATCGTCAAATAATAGAATTTCAAGTAGTGCGATTCTACCTTTATACCCTGTATAATTACATTCAGGACAACCTTTTGGTCTAAAAAATTCTCTTTTATCTAAATTAAATCTTTTTAAGGTATTTTCATCTAATATATATTGCTCTTTACATTTTGGGCACAGTCTTCTTACAAGTCTTTGGGCAGTTGATGCTATAAGAGAGGATGCTAATAAAAACGGTTCAATGCCCATATCTATTAATCTTGTTATTACACCAACTGCATTGTTTGTATGAAGAGTTGATAAAATCAATTCTCCTGTTAAAGATGCTTTTATTGCAATATCTGCTGTCTCGGCGTCTCTTATTTCTCCAACCATTATAATATCAGGAGATTGTCTTAAGACAGAACGTAAACCTGCTGCAAAATCTAATCCTATTTCTGGTAATACCTGTATCTGCGTTATTCCATTAATATTATATTCTATAGGATCTTCAATGGTTATTATATTTTTATCAGGTGTATTTAGTTGATTTATAATTGAGTAAAGTGTAGTTGATTTACCGCTCCCGGTTGGACCTGTTACTAAAATTATTCCAAACGGTGCTTTTATTGCTTCTTCAAAAATTCTTAAAGGCTCACCTGAAAAACCTAAGTTTTTTAAACCAAAAGATAAATTTTCTTTATCAAGTATCCTTAATACAAATTTTTCTCCAAAATATGTAGGCAGGCTTGAAACCCTAAAATCTATCTCTCTATTTTGAAATTTTACTTTAAATCTTCCATCCTGAGGAAGTCTTGTTTCAGTTAGATTTAATGAAGAAATTATTTTAAGTCTTGCGATTACCGCGTTTTGATTTTTCTTTGGAAAACTAAATTCTTCGTTTAAAATACCATCTATTCTATATTTTACCAATAACTTATCTTCATAAGGTTCAATGTGTATGTCTGAGGCTCTTTTTTGTAGTGCATTATATATTATCAAATCAATTGCTCTAACAATTGGCGGAAGTTTGCTTTCTTTTATAACATCTTCTAAAGATTGTTTTTTAATAGAATCTTCTGTTATTATTTCCTCTTGCGTTGTATCCATAAATTCTTTAATTTTATCTACTTCCTTATACAAGAAATCTAAACCTTTTAATATATCCTCTTCTTTTGCAAAAACAAGTTCTAATTTTTGGTTTGATGTAGCTATTCTTATGTCATCGTAAGTTATAACTTCAAGCGGGTTAGAGATTGCAATTGTCAATATATTGGAGATTTTACAAAGTGGCAGAATATTATACTTTAAAGCTATATCCTTTGAAATTAAATTTTTATTTTCCGGCGCAATCTTATATTTTTTTAAATCTAAATAAGGTATTCTAAGTTCATTGGATAATATAATTAAAAAATCCTCTTCTGTAATTAAATTATTCTCCAATAATATATTTTTAAGGTCTTTGTAGTCTTTTATATTCAAAATAGTATTGAGGAGTTCTTTAGATACTTGTTTATCTTTTATGTATTCTAATATTTTTTCTTTTATACTCATACTCAAAGCGGCTCATCAGGAGCCGAAACTTTTAACACCTCCTCTAATGAAGTGATTCCATTTTTTACCTTTAATATCCCATCTTCCCTTAATGTCCGCATCCCGCTTAATCTTGCTTCTCTTTTTATAACCGGTTCCGGGCTGGAATTATTAATCAATTCTCTTAGTTTATCGTTTATCTGCAGATATTCGCATATAGCAACTCTTCCTTTATAACCTGTATTTTGACAGAAACTGCAGCCTTTTGGCTTAAAAATTATATCAGTATCTAATAAATATTTTTCCTTTATTGTATCTGAGATTTTTAATTCTTCTTTGCATTTTGGACACAATTTTCTTACAAGTCTTTGGGCTAACACACCTATTAAACTTGATGCCAATAAAAATGGTTCTATCTGCATATTTAAAAGTCTACTTACAGAGCCGGCTGCTGTGGTTGTATGCAGAGTAGATAAGACTAAATGGCCTGTTAAAGATGCTTTTATTGCAATATCTGCTGTCTCGGCATCTCTTATTTCTCCAACCATTATAATATTGGGGTCCTGTCTTAATATAGCACGCAAGACTCTTGCAAATGTAAGATTAATAAGTGGATTAATATTTACCTGATTTATACCTTTAAGTTGATATTCAATCGGGTCCTCAACTGTTATAATATTTTTTTTAGGCGTATATATATAACTTAATACTGAGTATAATGTTGTTGTTTTTCCGCACCCTGTTGGCCCACATACTAAAATTAATCCATGCGGTTTTAAACTATCTTCTTTTATTTTTTTTAATACCTCTTCCTCAAAACCAAGTAAATTTATATCTAAAATTGTTGTAGTTTTATCCAAAACCCTTAAGGCAGCTTTTTCACCGGAGCTTGACGGAAGAACAGATATTCTAAAATCCACTTCTTTATCTTTGAATCTTTTTTTAAATCTACCCTCTTGTGGAAGTCTAAATTCAGCAATATTTAGATTAGCCATAACCTTTAATCTTGAAATTATAAATGGATGGTTTTTTTTAGGAAAAGTTTCTATTTCTTTCAAAACCCCATCTATTCTAAATCTAATTCTTGATATATTTTCTAAAGGCTCTATTAATATATCAGAGGCCCTTTCGTTTACTGCTTTATTTAAAATATAATCAGTAAATTTTACAACAGGAGCCTCTTCCAATGATTTAAGTATTGTTTGCTGCAATATTTCTTCTGTATTTTCTTTAATGACTTCTAACTCTGTTGTTTTATCCTTTATGATTTCTTCCAAAGAAAGTGATTCTTCTTTTGAAATGTAATTTTTAGATATTGCCTCTTTAATTTCAGAAAATCTTGCTATTACAGGATTTATATTACAATTTGTAATATTTTTTGCGTCATCTATAACTCTAATATTTAATGGATCAGCCATTGCCAATGTAAGGATATTTCCTATTTTAGATATAGGCAGTACATTAAAATTTAATGCAAACTCTTTAGGTATTAAATTTAATATCTCTTTCTCTATTTTTATATCTTTAAGTTTTACCGGAGGTATCGAGAGGTATTCTGATAATAATATCAAAATATCCTCCTCAGATACGTAACCTTCTTTTATAATATACTCAATTAAAGATATGTCTTTTTTTGAAGAAGACAATATTATTTTTTCTAAATCTTGGTTTTTTATTATATTTTTTCCTAATAAATAATCAATAAATCTATTCATTTATAAAATTTTTCTATAGCCTTCCTTATTTCAGAAGGTGTGCTTATAAAAACCTGAATATTAAGAGACGTAGAATATTCTAAATCTTCAATAGCTTCGTAATTTAAAGGATTTGCCATAGCAACAGTTAAAATGTTCTGTATTTTATCTATCGGTATAAGACAATAATAACTTGCTATATGCTTTGGCACTAATTTTATAACTTCAGGAGAAATTTCATAGTTATTTAAAGATAAAAATGGAAAACCATATTGTAAAGATATGCATTGGGCTATATCCTCTTCCTTTGCAAAACCAAGTTTTACAATATTCTCACCTATTAAACCTCCCTCTTTTTTTTGAACCTCTAAAGCCTCCTGCAGTTGTTTATTTGAAATTATGCCCCTTTCTACTAAAAGTTGGCCAAGTGGTTTTTCAATTTTTTTATAGAATTTCATTTTTTGAATTTAGTCTGTTTTTAGCAGAAGATATAATTTCTTGGCTAGAAACCCCATCTATCGGTATTTCAGCAATAGAATAATCTAAAACAAATTTATCTTCAAATACAGGATTTATTTTTCTATTTAATTCGGTTATTATGTTTTCTAACTGTCTTTTATTTTTTTCTATCACTATTGCAGCTAATATATTTTGTTCAAATCTACCAACAATATCTATAGGTCTTAAATTTTCTTTAAAATTTTTTGCTAATTTTTTTAATAATTTTTCTGCTTCAAGCGTTCCAAATTCTTTTTCATATTCTTTATAATTTTTTATTTCCAATAAAATAAAACCACAAGGTCTTTGATATTCTATAGAGCGGCTAATCTCTTCTTCTAATCTTATTTTGATATACCTTTCATTATATAAATCAGTTAAATAATCAATTATATCCAACTCTTCAGTCTTTAATAAGAGTTGTTTATGTTGCCAAGTTAAACTTATGTTTTGGACAAATAATTCTAATGTTATTCTTTTATTTTCATCCAAATCTATAAAGTCATCTATGCTACCTAAAATAATTGCTCCCAAATAATTATTTTTATAATAAAATGGATAAATAATAAAACTATTTAAAATAAGTTTATTTTTTAAATTAGAATATATAGGTGACTGTGTTCTTTTATCCAATACCTTTATTTCATTTAAATTCAATAAAAAATTTTTTTCTTCATTTAAAATTTTCTCAATTAAACTGACCTCTATCCCAAAACATGCAATTGGTTTTAATTTTTCTTGATTTACTTTTACTATGCAGGAAGAAAAATTGAATAATAGATTCTCTCCAAGCCTATTTATTAAAAATTGTATTACATCTTCAGCAGATATGCCTTTTGAGATTAAGTTATTAGCCTCTAAAATAGTTGATAATGTAGATATTTTTCTTGAAACATCTTTATTTAATTCTTCTGTCTTCTGGCTTAGATTTTTCAATTCTTCATAACTTGTTTTTACTTTTAAAGATAAGGTATTTAGAATTTTTTCTAAACTTTCTATCTCATTTGGAATTTCTATTTTTTCTTCTACAATTTTTTCAAATGTTTTTTTTGTCTTATTGTGTATATTTATAAAAGAAAAAACAATATCAAATATAATCCACCAACCCAAAATTATAATTATAAATATAACTGCATTTATATAGGGTGATATATAAATATTTTTCAAATAGAGATTTAAAAACACAAGAACAGGTATTAAAGTTATAAGCGAAACTGCTATAAATATTTTTCTTTTTATGCTTAAAGAAGATAAATTTATCATTTTTTTAAAATAAATAAAAGTTCTATCGCTTTTGATATTTCCTCTAATTTGTATGGTTTAGTAATATAATAATCTGCCTCTAATTTATAACCTTCTTTTATATCCTCTAATTTGTCTTTAGCAGTTGCCAATATCACTAAAATACCCTTATAATTTTCCCTTACAAATTTTAATATACTAAATCCATCCAATTTTGGCAACATTATATCTAAAATTAAAAGATCCGGTCTATTTTCTTTTATTTTTTTTACCGCAATCTCTCCATCCTCTGCAATATCTACAATAAATCTATTTGATAATTTTTCTTTTAAAAAATTTAATAGTTCTAAGTCGTCCTCAACTATTAATATTTTTCTCATCCTATTTGTTCGTTATGTTGTTTTAAAAACTATCCAATACATTGTTTTTTAAAGTCTTTATCCAAATCCAAATGTGATAAAAAATTACCTAAACTTTTTATGAAATTATTACTTTTATCTAATTTTGTATTCATATCACTCTGTCCTATACAATGATAGACCCAACTATATCCTTCGTATATTTTTGCTTTTGCAAAAGTTAGGTGCATATATTTTATTCTTTATGAATCCTATAAACTCTTTTAAAAATTTCTCTTCTGCTTTTAATAAATTTAAATGGTGTTTAAAGATAAAAATCTGATGTGTTAAAAATTTATCTTTATTTTTCAATTTATCTAAAAGCCAAAGTCTTGCTTTTTTAAGAAATATCTTCCTTAACCTGAGCCTTGCTAAAAGGTCTCTATTATTTAAATATGGTAAAAAATATAAAGGTATATCAAAATCAATAAAAGGTCTTCTATTAGACAAAAGCAAATCTTTACATAAATTTATAAATTCTTTTTCCCCTTTATTAGTCAGTGAGTATATATATTTTTTAATATGTCCTTCCTCCAATTCTTCTTTTGTAATTAAACCGTTTTTTTCTAACTTATTTAATGTATAATAAATTGATGTGCTTTGTTGTGATGAAAATATTCCAAATTCTTTTTCCATAATTTTTTTTATATCATATCCTGTAAGTGGTTTATTTTTTAATAAACCCAATATTATTGCATCAATCATTCTTTAAATACACCAATTTTTCTATATTTTTTGTATCTTTCCTCTAATAATTTATCTAAATCTATTTTTGATAATTCTTCTAAATTTCTAATTAATGCTTCCTCTAAATTTTTTGAGGCTAAATTATAATCCCTGTGCGCTCCACCTTCAGGTTCTTTTATTATTTCGTCTACTATTTTAAGTTTTAACAGATCATTTGCAGTAAGTTTTAAAGCACTAGATGCCTCTTGTTTTTTTGATGCTTCTTTCCACAATATAGCTGCACAACCCTCAGGAGATATAACAGAATAGTATGCATATTCCATAATCAATACCCTATCGGCAACACCAATACCCAATGCTCCGCCACTTCCACCTTCTCCGATTATTACTGCTAAAATCTGCGTTTTTAAAGAAAACATATCTCTTATATTTTGAGCTATTGCAAATGCCTGTCCCCTTTCTTCAGCTCCTATACCCGGATAGGCACCCGGAGTGTCAATTAAACATACTATAGGCATATTAAATCTTTCAGCAAGTTTCATTATTCTAAATGCTTTTCTATATCCTTCTGGATGAGCGCACCCAAAGTTTCTTTCTATATTTTCTTTTGTATCTTTGCCTTTTTGATGCCCAATTATTGTAATTTTTTTATTTCTTAATTTGGCAAAACCGCATACAATAGCCTTATCGTCTGAATATAGTCTGTCTCCATATAGGGGTATAAAATCAGTTGTAATTAAATTTATATAATCTAATGTAGTTGGTCTATTTTGATGTCTTGCTATCTGGACTATCTGCCAAGGTGTTAGATTAGAGTATATTTCTTTTTTTAAGTTTTTTAATTTTTCCTCCAAGTTGTTTATATCTTTAGATAAGTCAATCTGCTTTTTAACTGAAAAATCTCTTAATTCTTTAATCCTGTTTTCTAATTCTATTATTTGTTTTTCAAAATCTTCCATTAATCTACAATTACCACCTCTGTTCCCTCAGGAACTATATCGTATAATTCCTCTACCTCAGAATTTTTCATTCTAATACAACCGCTAGTTACTTGTTTTCCTAAATTATCCGGCTCTGTTGTTCCGTGTATTCCATAACCTTTTATATTAAAACCTAACCACCTTGAGCCTAATATATTTTCCGGACTATCTGGCGGGATAACTGCGCCTGTCTTAAACCAAGTTGGATTTTTAAGTTTATTTATTATTTTAAAATTTCCAGTTGGCGTAGAATTATCTTTTCCGGTTGATACAATATATGTTTTGATTATTTCATCCTGTGTTTTTAAAATCAATGTATTTTGGGATTTATCTACCAATATTGAGAATTTGCAAGTATTTATCTTTAAATTTTGGTTTGGTCTTATTATATCAGAATTTAAGTTATTTGCTCTTTTTATAAGCTCTACTGTTGTATTAAAATTTTTTGCAAGTTTTATAAGTGAGTCTCCTTCTTTTACTTTATATAAAGTGCTACAATTATCAATTACAGGCGAAAATAATATTTTTATATTTAATTCCTCTATTTTGTTTTGTATTTTCTTTATATCTTCCAAATTTATAGCCTTTTCTTTTAGTTTAATGGCTAATTCTTTTGCTTTTAATAATTCATTAGAGTTTATTAAACTTTCTACTTGACTTAAATCTAAGTTATTTTTTTGAATTTGTTTAGTATTTTTTTTGCTTAAAATAATTAAACTTACAACTATTACTAAAATAAAAAATACAGAAACAGAAATTAAAA
>Ga0207433_10004598_pt1 | contig 25301 bp, 21 predicted proteins | sample YelNatPaOPGAMG01_FD_187559 | JGI IMG/M metagenome (GOLD analysis project Ga0207433, IMG submission 187559) | Hot spring thermophilic microbial communities from Obsidian Pool, Yellowstone National Park, USA - OP-RAMG-01 (SPAdes) (version 3) | ecosystem: Environmental > Aquatic > Thermal springs... | reverse complement strand
TTCAAAAAAACCGGCACCGCTTCGCCCAAGCCGTGCCTCGGAGCAGTTGCTGGAGGACGGATTTCGCCCTCAATCGCCACAAACCTCATCGGCTCAACCGCCCCGCAGACTTATCGACGGATTAGGGCGGTGCCGGGATGTTCCGACGAATTTCTGCCGATGTATATCCCAAGCCGCGAGCCGGCCTGATGCCCGGCGGGTGGTCCCCGAAAGGACACGAAAATCCCGCCGCCGGGGTCTCAGCGCGAAACAGGTTCCGGCTGATATCCCGTGCAGATTCAAACCGGCTGCGGGTGCAACAGCCGGGTAAAACTTCTTGACCGGAATTTGCCTTTGGTCAAGAATGCATTTAGGTACTCGCTGCATGGCCGTGTCAACAAGGGTGCCTGGTCCCGAGCAGGGGCGCAAAGTCGAGGTTGAATGGACCACTGTCAGCTACCGCACTATTGCTTTTTACGCAACGCTTGTGCTGTTGACCGTGGGTTTCATCCTTTACCTTATTGCCCCTAACTTTTTCACGCGGAAAGCCAGAGAAGCACTCCACGCCCTGACAGCCGGAGTAGTCGAGAACGGCGGCACAACCGCCGTCGATTCCAAACGCGCCGCCCATTTCGTGAATATCGATGGGACGGTCCGGGTGAAGAAGGCGCAGTCGCCGCAGTGGATACGGGCCGACTACAACACGGACCTTGCAACGGGCGACTTTATCCAGACCGGCAGCGACGGAGTGGCGAGAATTATCTTCGCCGACGGAACGAGTTACGTGATCAAGCCCGATTCCCTGATTGCGGTGGAAGAAAGCGGCGAAGACCCGGTGACGAGGGCTACACGTGTGGCTGTGCAGGTGACTTCAGGGACTGTGGACCTCTCAACTGGGAAATTCGAGGTGCCGGGTTCCACCTCCAAGGTGGCTTTCGCGGACGCCCTGGCCAGCCTGGGCGAGGAGAGCCGGGCCGTTGTACAAAACGACCCGAAACGGAATATTCACGAGATGACGATGGATCAGGGCGAAGCGAGGGTCAGCAGGGGATCGACGACCGTGCAGTTGGGGCAATACGAAAGAGTTGTCTTTTCGGCGGAGAAACCCGGATTGGAGCGCCAGAAGGTGGTTGCCCCGCCAGCGCTTCTTGCTCCGCCCAACATGGCTTTGAACGTGGTCCGGGCCCCACGGGCCGAGCGCATCGAGTTCAGGTGGTCGCCGGTTGCCGGGGCGCTGGCATACCGTCTGGAAATATCGCCTTCCGGCATGTTCTCAAACCTTGTTGTGGACAGGAAAGTCCAGGGCACTTCCACAGAAGTTTCCGGGCTTGACGAGGGCGTTTATTATTGGCTTGTGAAGTCGATTGATGCCGGCGGCAATGAAAGCCAGCCATCGGCGGCCAACCGCTTCGACCTTGTTCAGCAGATTTCCGAGAACCACCAGGCCTTCCTCGAGATCACGAACATCATCCAGCACGGGCGGGTCGTTGAAGTCGTTGGCCGTACGGAACCGGGTTCTACGGTCATCATTAACAATCAGCAGGTGTTTAATATTGCGGCAGACGGTACCTTCCGGCACTTTACATCCCCACTTCCCAGGAAAGGTTCGAACCAGATCACGATTACAGCCCAGGACCGGACAGGTAATACCAAGACCATCCGCAAAACAGTTGTGATCGAATAGCGAAAGCCGGGGACGGGTTTTCGCGATCAGAAAGGGATTTTCAAAAGGAATGAGCTTTCGTTCACTCTTCAGTGTTTTCTCCTCAGATCTGGCCATCGACCTTGGCACCGCGAACACTCTGGTGTACGCCAAAGGCAAAGGCGTCATTGTCAACGAGCCGTCCATTGTCGCCATCAACAAGCTGAATGGCGAGATTGAGGCCGTCGGTCGCGAAGCCAAGGAAATGCTGGGCCGCACACCGGGCAACATTGTCGCCATTCGCCCCTTGAAGGACGGAGTGATTGCGGACTTCAAGGTGACGGAGAAGATGCTCAATTACTTCATCCAGAAGGCCCACAACCGCAAGATGTTCGTCCATCCCCGCATCGTCATCGGGGTGCCGTCGGAAATCACCCAGGTGGAAAAGCGCGCCGTGCAGGACTCTGCATTCCGCGCCAAGGCCAGCGAAGTTTACCTGGTGGAGCAGGCCATGATGGCGGCCATCGGCTCCGGGCTGCCGATCACCGAGCCTTCCGGCAGCATGATCGTTGATATCGGCGGCGGCACAACCGACATCGCGGTGATTTCGCTTTCGGGCATTGTGTACAGTCGCTCCGTGCGCGTCGCGGGTAATGAGATGGACGAGGCCATCACGGCATACCTCAAACGCCGCTACAACCTGCTGGTGGGCGAGCGGACCGCCGAACAGATCAAAATGGAAATCGGCTCCGCTTACCCTCTCGAGAAGCCGCAGACCATGGAAATCAAGGGCCGGCACCTGCTGGAAGGCGTTCCAAAGACCATCACCATCGACGATTCCGAGATCCGCGACGCGCTCTCAGAGTGCGTGGCCACCATCATCAACGCCATCCGCGTGGCGCTCGAGCGGACGCCCCCGGAGCTTTCCGCCGACATTTCAGATCGTGGCATTGTCCTCACCGGAGGCGGCGCACTGCTGAAAAACCTCGACAAGCGCATTCGCGAAGAGACCGGGCTGCCCGTCTCGATCGCCGAAGACCCGCTGGCTTCCGTGGTGCTGGGCACGGGACGGATGCTGACGGACTTCAACCTGCTCCGCCGGGTTGCTATAGAATAGAAGCGGCTTGCGGTGAAACGGACGGCTTTCACACAACTCGATGAGAATTCCTGGCTGCCGGGAATCGTAGCCAGGCACACGCCCTTCTTCGTGCTGGTCGGCGTGCTTTTCGGCCAACTCCTGCTTCTCTCATTTCAGGTCACGAGAAACCGGAACGTCAGACTGATCAACGTCTGGGCCGCCGATATTTTCGGCCCTCTGGAGCGCGGTTTCCACAACGTCATCGCAGGCACTGCGCATGGCTGGTCCGCGCTTCACGAACTGTGGGGAGAGAGGCAAGCGAACAAACAACTCAGCGCTGAACTGGCTGATGCCCGCGCGCAGATTCAGGAACTCTCCGCGAAGGCTGCTGAGGTGGATCGTCTGAAGGGCCTGCTGCAATTCAAAGCTCAGTCACCCTATCAGACCGTTGCAGCACAGGTGATCGCGGCGAATCCGGAAGACGGCTCAACCACAGTCACGATTGACCGCGGCCAGGACGCAGGCATTCAGGCGGACATGCCGGTCATCACTCCCGAGGGCGTGGTGGGCAAAATCGCCGCTGTTTATGCCCACACGGCCCAGGTCCTCCTGATTACGGACCCAAGCTGCGGCGTGGGCTGCATGCTGGAGAAACAAGGCATCCAGGGCATCTTGAAAGGCGGCGGTGAGGGCCTGTGCGAATTGCATTACGTGATGGATGACCAGCCCGTTTCGCCGGGAGAAGCCGTCATCACTTCCGGCCTCGACCAGGTTTATCCCAAGGGCCTGCTGGTGGGGTACGTTCTTCGATCTGAGGAAGGCAACATCTACCGGCGGATTTCGGTGAAACCCGCCGCCTTACTCAGCCGGCTTGAGTACGTCCTTGTGCTATTCAAGACCGTGCCACAGCAGCAAGAAGCGTCGAATCCGGGGCGGCATTGAAGCGATCGTTCTGTTAAGGTTGCTGAAAAAGGCTCGAAGCCCGTCATTTCGAGCGAGGTGAGAAATCTGTTTTTACCCACGCGACTGGCGACAAAGGCAGATTTCGCAGGCCAACAAAAGCATCGGCCCTCGGAGTGACGATGAGGAAGGTTTTTTCAGCAATACGTTATAAGGCAGGTCCCTGGCCTTGCTCGGAATGACGCCCCTTCGCAACGCCTTGCAACTGCAATCTGGCGCGCCTCATGCGGCAATTCATCCCGGGTGCATGAAATGGATGTCTATCGTCATCGGCCGAAAGAAGCTTACCGGGCGCACCCGGCGGTGTTGTCGGTCATCGTCATTCTCAGCGTGCTGCTGGAAATCACCCTGCCCGTGACCATTCCGGTGGCACACCTTTTTCAGTTTCCCCTGCTGGTCACAATCTACTTCTCAATGATCAGGGAGAACCAGATCTTCGGGACGGGCTTTGGAATGGCTGTAGGCCTTCTGGAAGACGCTTTGTCTCACGGATACCTTGGCGAGATGGGCATGGCAAAAGCGCTTGTCGGTTATCTTGCCGCCACAGCGGGCCTGAAGCTCGAATTTGATAACACCATTGTGCGTGCACTTCTGATCGGCTCGCTCGTCGTCATCCACAACGGTTTTATTGATGTCCTCACACACCAACTGCTTGGCCTGCCCACTCCGCTTCGGTCACTCCACCTTGCATCGAGCGCCATAGTTAACATCGCCCTCGGCTTGATTCTCTTTCCACTGTTTGACCGCCTTCGAATAGAGGCATGATGCGCTTATCGCGTGTTCGAGACCCGCAGTGCTGCGAAGTTGCTACTCAAAGTACCGGTTGAATTTCCGGGGCCTTGCGGCAGGACAACCGGGTAGGCCTTGGCCGGAGAAATCAAATTGCATTTTTAGAATCAATAGATTACATGGATTGATACCAGATCCTTGGCAAGGCTGATGCCATCTTACACGTCGACGGTTACGCTGGCGCATTGGCGCCTCCAAAATCAGACCTACCGCCAACAATTTCTTTGTTTTGCCGACAACGGTGTGGTATGGTTTGGGTTAACGGGAGGGGTATTTTTCGATCCTCCTGGCCGTGTGGGCCTGACTTTGCCTCCCAACGACCAGAGCAGAGGAATCAGGGGGTTCGGTATGGCCGACCGCCTGATGGAAGTTCATAAGTAATGCAGGTTCGATTCCCGGAGGACGATCGATTTCCATCCTGGAAGGTGACCTTCCTGGAGTATCTGATCGCGGCTGTCTTCATTGCCCTGCTCGTGGGCTACTGGCATCTCCAGATCGGCCAGCACGCCGTGATGCTCGAGCAGGCCGAGCACAACCGGATCCGCGAGCTTCCCATCATCGCGCCGCGGGGCCGCATCCTTGACCGCTATGGGCGCGTCCTGGTTGACAACTTTCCGTCTTTTACGGTCCTGCTGGATCGGGAAAACGCGCCGCACTTGAACCCTGATCATCTCGATAAGCTTGCTGCGGCTCTCGACCTTGACCCGAACGAAGTGCAGGACCTGGTCAGGCGGTCTGCGAAGCTTCCACGGTTCCAGCCGGTGGTGCTGAAGCAGGCGGCGTCATTACAGGATGTTGCTTTTATCGAGGCGCACCGCTCTGAGTATCCGGAGATCGATATCATCCAGTCGCAGCAGCGCTTTTATCCCAAGCATGGCGTGGCGGCGGCGGTGCTGGGATACGTAGGGCAGGTGTCGCAGGCGGACCTCTCCAAACCCGGCTCGCATTACCACCCCGGTGACGTCATCGGAAAATTCGGCATCGAGAAGGAGTACAACTCCATCCTGCGCGGACGCGACGGGATGAAGCGGGTGATTGTCAACAGCCGAGGCCAGGAAGTCGGAGAACTTGGCACCGTAAACGCGCTTCCAGGCCATGATCTGCGGCTGACGCTTGATTTGGACCTGCAGCTTACGGCGGAAGCAGCGCTTGGAGACCGGCCGGGGGCTGTGGTGGCGTTGGATCCCCGGACGGGCCAGGTGCTGGCCATGGTAAGCCACCCGACATTTGATCCAAATGACTTCACCCACGGGATCCCGGTCAAGACCTGGAAAGAACTCACCACCGACCCGATGCATCCGCTGATGAATAAGGCGATCCAGGCGCAACTGGCGCCGGGATCAATCTTCAAGATCATTACAGGCACCGCAGCCCTCGAAACAGACTCGATCACGCCGGATTTCAGCATCGACTGCCGGGGGCAGGTCACGATCTACGGCCATACGTTCCATGACTGGCACACGCACGGAGTGGTGGATTTTCACAAGGCTATCGTTCTTTCCTGCGATGATTACTTCTACACCCTGGGGAAAATGCTCGGCATTCAGAAGATTGACTTCTTCGCCGATCACCTGGGGCTGGGCCGCAGGACAGGAATCGATCTGCCGGATGAGGATTCCGGCCTGATTCCTTCGCCGGACTGGGTGAGGAGGATCTTCCACAGGCAATGGTGGCCCGGAGAAACAATCTCCGTAGCGATCGGCCAGGGGGCCGTACAGGTGACGCCGCTGCAGGTGGCGTATGTGATCGGCGGCATCGCTTCCGGCGGCGTCTTTGCGCGTCCGCACCTGGCATTCGCGCAGGAACTGGAGAAACTGGGCGTTGACCCTCCGGCGGATTCAACCACGCGCTTCCCGCTGCGCGAAAGCACTGTGCAGGCCGTGACCAGCGGGATGTGGGGAGTTGTCAATGAAGCTGGAGGGACGGGTGCGGGAGCGCGATGCCCCGGTCTGAACGTGGCCGGAAAGACCGGTACGGCCCAGGTGGTCAGCGCGGGACTCCAGAACTCCGCACGTTTGCAACAATACAGGAATAACGGCTGGTTTGTAGGCTATTCGCCTTCGCCTGACCCGGACATTGTCGTGGCCGTTCTGGTGATACGGGGTGAGCATTCTTCCGTGGCAGCGCCCATCGCCGGAGAGGTCATCAGGGCTTATTATCAGGAAAAGGAAAAGAATGCCAATCCGGCCCAACTGGTCAGCCAGGTGACGAACGGAGCAAGCCCCGCGTCGGGGGCCCCGGAGCCGTAAGGGCGGCTGCAACGATGCGGAATTCACTCAACTTTCACGATTTCGACTGGGTGCTGTTCGGGCTGGCGCTGGCGATTGCCGCAATCGGCCTCATTGAAATCTACAGCACGACGTCCCAGACTTCCCTCGCAGGACAATTTCAGCGGCAGATTTACTGGGTATTGCTCGGCTGCGCTCTGACGCTGATCGTCAGCCAGATCGATTACCACCTGGTGTTGGCGCACATTCCCTGGATTTACGTTTTGAGCGTGCTGACCCTGGCGGGCGTGCTGGTTGTCGGCCCGCGCGTGGCAGGGACCCATCGCTGGCTCCAGATCGGCGGCTTCACTTTGCAAGTGTCAGAACTTGTCAAATTAGTTATAATATTGGCAGTGGCGGCCACGTTCGCAAAGAGGCGAACCAGGGCTTTCACGTGGGGAGAGTTAACAAAGCTGGGGCTCCTGGCCGGAGTGCCGGGAATCTTGGTTGCGATTGAGCCCGACCTGGGAACCGCCCTGACCTACCTGCCCATTGTAGTAGTGGGTGCGTATCTGGCGGGAATCCGGCGTCAGCAGATCATCGTTTTGGGACTCGCAGGTATATTGGCATTGCCGACCGGCTGGTTTCTGCTGCGACCTTACCAACGGGAGCGGCTGGAGGCTTTTGTCCATCCCAAACAGAACACCCAAGGCTCCAGCTACCAGGTGACACAAACCAAAATTGCAATCGGCTCAGGCGGCCTGTGGGGAAGAGGCTTGGGAAACGGCACACAGAGTCAACTGGGATTCATCCCGGTCTCTCACGCAGACGCCATCTTCGCCGCATTTGCGGAGGAGAGAGGATTTATTGGTACGCTGGCGGTTTTCCTGCTGTACGTTATCCTGCTTTTGCGTTTGCTTGAAGGCGCGAGGACCGCGGCCGATCAGCCGGGCAGTTTCCTGCTGATTGGCTTTGCGTCGGTCCTGTTCTTTCAGGTTGCAGTAAATGTTGGGATGATGATTGGCTGGTTTCCAATCACCGGCATCCCCTTACCGCTTATGAGCGAGGGCGGGTCATCGATGCTCTTCATTTTCCTTGGGCTCGGACTTGCCATGAGCGTCAAGATGCAGCGGTTTGTCAATTAACCGGGCAATGAGAAAGAGAAGTGGCAGCATTTGGTTGATCAGATTTTTGATGGCTCAAATTCAGCCGTATTTCATGCCGGGGAAGGCCTGGGCACACTCGCCCGCGTTGTGCGGTTCCATCCAGAGGCTTTAAGCGGACGCCTGATGGGACCGGACGTGCACCTTGAAAGTGAAAGCGTGTGCGGCCGAGACAGGGACGATCGAAGTTGATCTCCGCATTTGCGGATTGATCCTTGACGATCGCCTGGCAAAAAAGGAGTTTCCATGAATAAGGAGATGTTTATTTCATCGTCTCCACACGAGACGAAGGTCGCCGTGTGTGAAGACGGACAATTGGTAGAAGTCTATTTTGAACGCGACACGGATGTCGGCCTGGTGGGCGGCATCTACAAAGGCCGCGTCAACCGGGTACTTCCGGGGATGCAGTCCGCTTTTGTGGACATCGGCCTTGAACGGGACGCATTCCTCTACGTTTCAGACTTTTCGCTTCAGGACCAGGACGAGTTTGAAGGCGTCCTGAATGAGTCACAAACGCGGGGGGCGACCATCGAAGTCGAACAACGGACCCTGTCTTCGGAGGCTGGATCAAAGCCGATCGGCCCCGCGGCGCAGCAGCCGGAGGGCGCGGGAGAAGTTGAAACGGGCGTTCAGCAGGCCCCCGAGGCAGTCGAACCGCCGGCGCAGGCGGAGAGTCCTGCCGCGAATTTGGCCGAGCAAACCATTTCGGAACCATCCAGCACGCGCCAGCCGACTCCCGCCGGCGAGCCTTCCGGCGAAGAACGAGGCTTCGGGCGGCGCTCGCACCGGGGCCGCCGTCGCCGCAGGCATGGGCGCGGCGGATTCGCTGACCGCCATCAGGACCGCCATTTTGAAGCTCAGCCCACGGCGCCGCGACCCGAGACCGTAGCGGAATCGACGGAGTTTGAAATTCTTCCCGGCGAATCTCTGGCTAAGTACAGACATGCCGCTGCGGAAGCTCCTTCGGCGCCGGAAGCCGCTTCGCAAACAAGGGTCGAAGAGGAAGTTGCCGAGCAGACGGCGGCCGCCGAGGGAACGGAGGCTGAGACTGCAGAACATACCGCCGATGCCGTTCAGAACTGGGAAGGCCAGCAGCCCGAAGCTGCGCCGGAAGAGCCGGAAACCAAACTGCACGAAGAGGTGGTTGCTTGGGAATACCCGCACGTCTCCGGGCCGAAGTCCGAAACGGAAGAATGGCAGGCCGGTGAAACAGTGGCGGACGAGCCTGAGGAAGATAACGGGGCGGAGGAGGTGGCAGAGTCCGAAGAGCAGTCTGAAACGGAGATCCTTGCCGAAGTTGAACAGGTGGTCCCGGAACCTGTTGAGGGCGTGCCGGAACCTGCCGAGCGCTCCTACACGTTGCGCGAGCCGCATGAGAGGCCGCACTTCGCGCCTCGCCGAGGGAGGCGTGGCCGCCGCCGCGGTGGCAGGCATGCCAGGCGGAACGAAAGCCGTGAGCGCGAATCTGCGCGTCCGAGCGGCCAGCAAGGGTTGCTGATTTCTGAACTGCTGAAGGAAGGGCAGGAGATCATTGTACAGATTGCCAAGGAACCCCTCGGGACCAAAGGCGCGCGAATCACTTCTCACATCGCGTTGCCCGGACGCTACGTGGTCTATATGCCGACCATTTCGCACGTTGGCGTTTCGCGCAAAATCTCTTCAGAACAGGAGCGCCTGCGGCTGCGGAACATCGTTCTCGAACATAAGGGTTCGCTGACCGGCGGGTTTATTGTTCGCACGGCCGGCGAAGGCCACTCGGAAGAAGAGATCAAAGCCGATCTGAAGTACCTGACATCACTCTGGAATGACATTCGCACCCGCGCCGAACAGGTGAAGGCCCCGGCGCTCCTCTATCGCGACCTCGATCTGGCCCAGCGGCTGATGCGGGACCTGGTGACCCCTGAATTTAAAACCATCTGGCTGGACAACGAAACTGAATATGAGCGCGCGGTGGATTTTGTGAACCGCTTGCAACCGTCGCTCGTGGGGCGAGTCAAGCTGCATACCAAAGCGACGCCGCTCTTCGAGGAGCACGGCATTCAGGATGAGATCGAAAAAGCGCTCAAGCCGAAAGTGTGGCTGAAATCAGGCGGCTATATCGTCATCAACCAGACAGAGGCGCTGGTGGCTATCGACGTTAACACCGGCAAGTACGTCGGCAAGACCAATCGGCTTGAGGACACCATCGTCAAGACCAACATCGACGCCGTCAATGAAATCGTGCGTCAGATTCGCCTGCGCGACCTGGGCGGGATCATCGTCATCGACTTCATCGATATGGATGAGCGGCGCAACCGGAACAAGGTGGTCCAGGCGCTGGAAGAAGCTCTGCGGCGCGACCGCGCACCAACCAAGGTGCTCTCCTTTAACGATTTCGGCCTGGTGGCCGTGACCCGGAAACGCGTCAAACAGTCCCTTGAGCGCACACTCTGCGACCCCTGCACCTATTGCAATGGGTCTGGCTGGGTGAAGTCACCCACCACCATCTGCTATGAAATCCTCGCCGAAGCCCGGAAGATGGCCGGCGAAATTGAGGGCAAGACGATGACGCTGCGGGTAAACCCCGAAGTGGCGCTTGCCCTTAAATCACGGGACGGATTGCTCGTCCGGGAAATCGAGGAACTGACGCGAAAGAACATCGTGGTCAAGAGCGATCCGACGATCCACCAGGAGCGGTTCGAAATCTTCTAGCGTCGTGTAACGAAAGAAGATTGACAAAGTTAATGGGTTGTCACCCTGAGCACAGCCGAGCGTCTCGGTACGCCCTCTCCAGGCAAATACCGGGATGCTTTGCTTCGCTCTGTATGACAATTTGGCTTCTTGGTCAACCTGCCGGCAGCGTTCTCCAGCGCGTTTCGCGAACCAGATGCATTCCCAGCCAGGGCAGGGCTGCCGTGGCCGCGCATTGCATCCAGGTCGGCCCTTGGAGCAGGCGGCGGGCCACGGCAGCAATCCTGTAACTTCGGCGGACTGCCCTCGCCAATTGGCGCTCATAGACGCAGGCCGCGCGTTCCTCTTTGAATTCCCCGGATAAGAATTTCGCAGCGGTCTGTGCCGCCAGCATCCCGCTGTGGAGAGCCAGCGAAATTCCGTCACCCGTAAACGGATCGAGAAAGCCCGAAGAGTCGCCGGCCATCAGAGCGCCATTCTGCGTCACGCTGCGCCTCGCGGGCCGCACGGGAGCTGTGGCTGCTACAGGAGAAATCCGCGTCGCGCCCCGTAACCGTGACGCGAGCATAGGAAGACGGGACACCTCCGCCAGCCACGAGGTAAAGTCTTCCTGCACTTTTGCGCTGCATTCGCGGACCAATTCGCTACGGACCAGACAACAGACGTTGCAGGCATTGTCCTCCACAGGCGCCAGGCCGCAATAGCCTCCGCGAAAGAAGTACATCTCCACAGCGTCGCGCGCCTGAATGCCTGCAACGTGGGCCTTGATCCCCACCCAATCGCCAGGCGATTCCGGTCCGCCTCGGAGCGTCGGCGAGGCGAGCCCATCGATTCTCCACCAGCGTCCACAGGCAATAATCAGGGTCCTTGCGATTCGAGTGCCGCCACCGGCAACGTCTAACTCCCAGACGCTTCCCTGACTTCGATTTCTCACCGCCTTCTGCACCCGCCGCACGCGTGCGCCTTCGTGTGCCTCGACGCCGGCGGCCTGCGCCGCTTTCCATAATTCCGTGTCCAGCAGACGCCGAGAGAGACCGCACGCAGGATGCGGCAAAAGGAACCTCCGCCGCAAGCCGGAACTGGAAATAAATTCCGCATAATGGACCACTGCGCCGTGGGCCGCCGCCTGCGGAATTTCTTTATCGAGGAATGGCAGAGCTTCGAAGGATACAAACTCGCCGCACACCTTATCGCGCGGAAAGCGGTCGCGCTCCCAGATGCCTGCCTGCAAACCTGCGTGCGCGGCTTCAATGGCGGCAGCAGTTCCGGCCGGCCCGCCACCGATAATGGCGACATCAAGAATGCGGGATTTTAAATTTTCCATAGCATGAGTCCCAGGCGATACGCGGGAAGGCGCTCGACATCGAATGCGGCAAACCCCGCGCGGCCGGCCAGCGCTTCAAGCTCGTCCTTTGTGTAGGCCTGGCGAACGCTGGCGGCGCCGTCATGCCGCGTGATCGGGCTGCGTGCGAACGGCCGCGCCAGGCGGATAAACAGATAAGGGAAGAAATGCCGCTCGAGGTCATTGATCAGGACCGCCTCGGCGGCGATCTCTCCCATGCGGCGGAGCAATTCCTCCGCTTCCCGGCCGGAGAAGTGATGCAGGAAGAGATTGCAGATCACCACCTCAAAACTCTTGTTTGGAAAAGGAAGGCTGAAGACATCCGCTGCGACTTTTGTTACCCCTTCGGACGAATGATTGCCGTTCTTCAGATGGCTTACGCGGCGGTCCAGCGCAACAAACTCTGCTGGAAGCTGCCGCCGGGCCAGTTCCGCCTGCAAATGGGCAGCCAGGCGCGAATCACCCGCGCCAACGTCGAGAATGCGCACCGGCCGCCTGCCGCAGCGGGCAAAATAACGATCGAGCAGATGCAGGCAGCCCGTCACGCCTCCAAGCCAGCGATTGATTCTCCATAGGTCGTCGAAGCTCCGGCGGATTTCTCCCGGTTCACCGATATCCTCATCAAGCCACTCTTTTGAAGGAATGCGAAGCATGAATTCTACCGGTCCTACGCCACCCTTGAAATGACGAGAGCGGAGTTCTTTGAGCCAAAAGCGATGCAGTTGCAGATGGCGTGTTCAATGTCAACCTTTCGGGCACGGTGCGGAACATAGTCCAGATCGCAATCAGGATCAGGCACGTCAACATTCAATGTGGGTGCGACTTGTCCGTCGCGGATGGCCAGAAGTGTTGCCGCCACGCCGGCGGCTCCGGAAGCGCCCTGCGGATGTCCGATCAGGGATTTCAGCGCAGAAGCTGGAACACGATAGGCGCGCTTGCCGAGCGCCAGCTTGAGCGCCCGGGTCTCGATGCGGTCATTAAGCACCGTCGAGGTGCCGTGAAGATTCACGTAGTCAACCTGTTCAGGCCCGATGCCGGCCTGCTCCATCGCCAGACACATGGCTCGTGCCGGCTCCTCTCCATTCTCTTCAAGCCGCACGCGGTGGAACGCTTCGCAGGTTGAGCCGTAGCCGGAAATTTCCCCGTAGATGTGCGCGCCTCGATCCTGAGCGTGCTCAAAACCCTCAAGGACAAACATCCATGCGCCCTCACCCAGCACGAAGCCGTCCCGGTCCGCGGAGAAAGGACGTGAGGCGCGCTCCGGCTCATGGTTCCATGAGGCGGTCAGGATGCGCATCAGGGCGAAACCCTTCATGATCAATGGGGCCAGCGGAGCATCAGCTCCGCCGCAAACCACCACATCAGCCATGCCGCAGCGGATATCCTGCGCGGCGTAGCCGATCGCATCCGTCGAGGAGGTGCATCCTGTTGAAATGAGGTGGCTGAATCCTCGAAACCCGAAGTGCATGGAAATTTCGCTGGCCAGCGTGCCGATGGTCGCCGACGGGATCGTATAGACGCTGCATTGGCGTGAATTCCCGGAAAAGTAAAGCGAATATTGGTGCTCCACAAATTCGTGTCCGCCGCCTCCCGAGCCCAGAAGCACGGCGACCCTGCGGCGCTCTTCAAGGCTCATCCCGGGCGGGTCCAGCCCGGCGTCGCGTATGGCTTCATCCGCGGCCGCGATGGCCAGCGGCACAACGCGGCTGACGTTGGCTGCGTCCTTTTCGCTGATGTAGCAGGTTGGCTCAAACCCGGCAATTTCGCCGGCGATCTGCACGGAGAAGTCCGATGCATCAAAACGCTGAATGCGGCGAACTCCGCTCTTTCCCTGCAGGGCGGCGGCCCAGAAGCTCTCGCGGCATAGTCCATTGGGACTGACTGCTCCAATGCCGGTTACAACGACCCGTCGCCTCAACAGGACCTCCGGACGACCCGAAGATCGTTTGTTCTGCACGACTTCAGGCAGGGGGATTTCAACGTACTGGGAGCACGCGAGGGAATCCTGGAAAACTCGTTGCGGCGGGGCAATCCGACGCACGCGGCTATGGGTTCAGCGGATGCGGTGCAGCACGATGTTGTAAGTGACCTCGAATTCATTCTTGACTTTAACCGCCCCAAACGCCTTGCTAAAAGGTTGGATGTTAAAATCGGTCAACTTGAACATCTTCTGCCCACGAATTTGCAATTTATCGCCGATTTGTTGACAGTCCAGTGAAAACTGCTCCCTGCGGGTGACGCCGTGCAACTGAACATTGGCCAGCAGGTGCCATGCCGTGTCCTGGCTGGTAGGATCGAAAGAGATCGAGTGCAGTTCGATTTTGGGGAAGTGACTGGCGTCAAGCTGCTGCGGCCCGAGCATCGTTTCTTCCACTTCTCTTCGCTCATCGGGGTCGCCCCAGGGGTCGATCACCTTCAGCGAGGCGGTGTCTGCTGACAGGTCGGCTTTCCAGTCACTCGAAGGTGACAAAAGAGCTGTTCCAGAAAAGCGCGTTAGGCTGATCAGGTGATTGTCACCCAGTGAACTGAAAAAGCCGCCTTTAAACAAATGGATTTCGATCTTACTTTCGGTGGGATCCACCTGGTAGGTGCCTGCAACCTGTGCGCCCAAGGGCAGGGTCCCGGCTGAATACCAGACCAGGAAGGCCAGCAACGGCAAAGGGAAACGCCGGGCCACAAAAGACGAAGCGGTCGCATTGCGCATTGAATGAACTGCCCAATCAGCTTGCCGCGACAGGCGGGACATTCCCGATGAGGCTTTGACCCCGACGCCCAAATTTCTCAATTGAAAACCACCCCACGCAGAACGTTGCGTGCGCAGAGCACGCCCTCCCCGGAAACTGTATCTATGTTAACCACAAGGTCAGGCCAAATCAATCTTCATGGGCAAAAACTTCTGACGACGGTTAGATGCCCGCCCCAATCGTCCCTCAGACTTGCGGCAGATGGTACACGAGGCAATCAATCAGACGTGACCTCCTCCGTAGATCGGCCACGTCAAGCTCAAGCCAAAAAGGAACGTACCAGCGTCCCAATCGACGGCTTCTCTCCGTACAAGAATGCCCTTCCAACGATCCGCGGAACCAGCGGGGCCCTGAAAATCAATTCAATCCGGCCGCGGGTCTGCCCCTCCCGCTCGCCGCCGGGCAGTCGCTTAACGTATTCGCCCAGTTCCGAACACCAAGCCCGATTGTATCTTTCAAGCACCGAAGCGGGCGACGGACTTTGCAGCGCCTGATGAACCAGTTCGACCGCAACTTCAGCACTCACCATCCCTGGGTAGATTCCTTCTCCGGTAGAACCGGAAACAAATCCCGCAGCGTCTCCAACCAGCACCGTGCGGCCCCGGACGAGGCTCGGAGTGCGATAAACGCCGCCGACCGGGTCGATATCAAAATAGACTTTTTCTTCAGGAATATCGGGCGGAAGATGGTTGCGTTCGAGAAGGTCCTGAAAGAACCGGTGAAAAAGCGGGCGAATCGAGCGCCCGTCTTTCAGCAGCGCGCCGATGCCAACGCAGACATGGCGCTTCTTCGGAAATACCCAGCCATAGCCTTGAATGCCGTCGTATTCGAGATACACCCGGAATGGGAAACGCTCACCGTAAAACGCATCGATCTTCCCGGGCGAAAAGGGAATATCGGTATTGGCGCAAAGGACATAATCCTGAGGCCCCCAGCCGTTGCGTACTCCCATCCTCACAGCCACTCTGCTGGCCGCGCCATCGGCCCCAATCAGGATACGGCCGGCCAGTTCGCGGCCATCGGCCAGAATAACTCTCATGCCATTCCGCTCTTCCAGGAGGTCAACAACTGCACATCCTCCGAGAAAGCGCGCGCCGGCGCTCACAGCAATGCGGCGTAAGCCGTCATCGAATTTCGAGCGAAGGGAAAGATATCCCGACGGCCGCCGTTCAATGTACTGCGCCTTTCGGGCAATCGAGCGGTCATAAAAGGCCACGCCATAAAACGGATTTTCGATCAGGTCGGGCAGATGGTCATTCAGATACGTGAATCGATCGAAGGCCAGGCGGTTGATCCAGCTTGCGCAGGTCTTATGGCGCGGGAAATTTGCGCGGTCCACCAGCAGCACCGAATAGCCACGGTCGGCAAGCAATTTGGCTGCGGTCGAGCCAGCCGGGCCTGCTCCAACAACAATCACATCGGCGCGATCACTGACCATCGGCATCAAACCTTGCCGCCCAAGAAAGCGGTGGGAAGGACCAATCTTGCATCAGAAGCAACCAGCAAAGAAACTCCTTGCGAGCGTTCATTTGGCCGCCGACGGGCTTACGCCATGTGCAGGGGCCCGGATCAGCAACAGGACGATCACCGTCGCCAGGAGCGGGACCGTGCCCGCAGCCACGAACGCAGGGAAGTAAGAGAACCGATCAACGAGATAACCGATGAACAGGGTGAAACCTGTGCTGACAAGTCCCGCACCGAGGCCGCTGACTCCCGTGACGGAGGCAACAACGTCCTGGGGAAAGAGGTCCGAAGGAAACGTCAGGCCCATGGTGGACCAGCTTGCATACCCCCAGGTGGCAAAGCTGATCAGCGCCAGCGCAGTTGCAGCGTTGTGGGTCAACGCGGCTGGAATGCCCGCAATCATGGGCAGAGAACTGAGGATGCAGACCAGCTTCCGTGAACGAACCACCGGCATCCCGCGCTTGATGAAAAATCCCGAGGCAATGCCTCCGGTGAAGTTGCCAAGATCGGCGGCAAGGAACGGAATCCAGGCAAAGGCTCCGATCTGTTTCAGGCTGAACCCACGCACTTCGCTGAGGTAAGCGGGAAGCCAGAAAACGTAAAACCACCAGATCGGGTCCGTGAGCGAACGCCCCAGAACAATTCCCCAGACGTTTCGTTCTTTCAGCAGACTCAACCAGCGTTTCGCGCCCTTCAGAGTTGAAGCAACCGGTGTTCCCCGGCGTTCTTTGATGAGGGCCTTCTCCTCCTCACTCAGTCGCGGATGGGATTCAAGAGGATGATAAAAATGCAGCCACAGCGCAAGCCAGATGAAGCCCAGCAGACCGGCCGCCACAAAGGAATATCGCCATCCGAATTGATAAGCAATGTAAGCCACGAATGGTGGCGCAATGACCGCGCCCACGCTCGATCCGCTGTCGAAAATGGCGACTCCAAGGCCGCGCTCATCTGCCGGAAACCACTCGGCGACCGTCTTGCTTGCCCCTGGCCAGTTGAAACCTTCGCCGATCCCCAGCATGAAGCGGAACAATGCGAGCGAAAACACTGAGTTCGCAAGTGAATGCAGCATGCTGGCAAGCGACCACCAGATCATGGCCAGCGTCAGCCCCAGGCGCGTGCCGATGATGTCAATAATCACTCCGCCGATCAGCCACATGCCGGCATACGCCACCTGAAACGCTGACACCACGTAGGAGTAGTCCTCATGCGACATGTGAAACTGCTGCATGACCACGGGGGCCAGAACAGAGAGCGTCTGCCGGTTGATGTAATTGATAACGGTTGAGCAGAAAAGCGTCCAGACAATCCACCAGCGCAGGCGCTTGATCGGCTTGGGTTTTGCAGCATCTTGCATGCGGCTTCGGCCTCGATGCAAATCGGGTTTGTTTGCGGCCCGCGGGCCGATCGGCTACGACGGCAACTCGGCGGACGAATCCGGGTCCAGATAGACTGTCGCGTTGGGATGATTTCGCAGGATCGTTGCCGGACAGCGGGTCGAAATTTCTTCAGTGAGGGTCCGGTAAACAATATGCGCTTTGCGTTTACCGGGGACGGAGGCAATCAATCGCGGCACGCGGAGCAGTGTCGGAATCGTCAAGGTAATCGCCCGCTTGGGCACGTCCTCAATGCTTTTGAACCAGCCTTCGTTCACCTGCTGCTGCCGGCATTCGGCGTCAAGGTTAACAATCTTAATGTCGAGAGGATCGTTGAAGTCAGCCTCCGCCGGATCGTTGAATGCCAGATGTCCATTCTCGCCGATGCCCAGCAGGCACAGTTGCGGGTTGTACTGCCGCAGCAATTCTGCGTATTGCCGGCAGGTTTCTTCCGGATTCGCACTGGTTCCGTCCACGCCGTAGAATTTGCGCATCCTGACTTTGCCCGTCAGGCGCTCCCGCAGATATCGGCGGAAGGAAGCCGGGTGGTCTTCGGGGATCCCAAGGTATTCATCCATGTGAAATCCGACGACTTTGTCCCACGGCAATCCGGAGATTGATGTCAGTGCTTCGAGAGTCGCCATCTGGGACGCTCCCGTAGCGAAGATCACACCGATCGTATCATTGCGGGCAGCCAGAGCGCACAGGCTTTCGGCGGCAGACTCGGCCGCAGCCTTGCCCATGGCTTCGGTGCTGTCGTATGCTTCGACCTTCAGATTCCCAACCTGCAATGTGCGCACTGCTTCTATCTTGCTCATTGAGTTAGCTCCTCGATCTTGTTGATAAGAACGTTCAGACTGCGGCAGATTTCCGTCAAGGGCCCGGGTTGAGACCCAGGCGCGTATGCCGGCAACCCGCGACTGCCTTCCTTTTCAGTTTGAAGCGGACGCTACCTTCTGCTGATTCAGTATGTGCCAGAGCGTGCCGCTGAAGATGTTCTCCTGCGCCTGCTTCGGCACATCACAAGCGTCGAGCATCTCGTGGTAGCGTTTCAGCTCACGATCAAATTCATCCAGATCTCCGCCGAATACGTCGGAGCCGAACACCAGCTTTTCAAAAGCGCTGTGGGAAGATTTTGGCGTGTGCGGACTCACAACCCCCGACCACCAGAAAATGGATTTGAAAAAAGCGTAGTCGTTCTGCTTCTTGATCAAGGACGACCCGCTGAGATCAAAGTAGAGGTTCGGGTTCCAGCGCGCGATTTCCGCGGCCCAGGCGTAATCCGGGTTGCCCAGATGTGCGCCGATGATGGTAATTTTCGGAAACATCCTGGCAATCAGATCGAGTCGCTTGGCCTGCATCCGTGAAACGCTGACGTTGGTGGGAACGTTGGGATGCTCGCGGTTCACAATGCCCGTGTGGAAAAGCAGAATCATTCCGTATTTCTGTGCACGTTCGTAAATTGGAAAATAAACCGGGTCGTCATAATTGTGGCGGACGTACTCCAACTCGCCCAGGCCTCGAAATCCCGCTTCATGCGCGAGATCGATATCTTCAAGGGCATGAGCGCTGTCCATGTCGATATTGGCAAAGCCGATCAGCCTGTCGGGGTGGGCGTGAATGAAGGGTACCGCCGTGTCCATGTCCGCCGGAGGGACCAGCAAGAACGCCATCCCGTCCACAGATTCTAGCTTTGCCAGCAGTTTTTGAAGAAAGGCGGGATCGCCATTATAGTGAACGTGCGCGTCGATGATTTTGGGCTGGGCCGCCTGAGCAAGAAGCGGACCGCATGCCAGCACACACATTAAAGCAGCGAACAGCAGTCTGTTTTTTGTCATCCATCCTCCTCGCCTTCTTTTCTAATTCGATCCGGAAATGCGGCAGCCCCGCGATGGCTTTGCTGCTTCAGCGTTCCTGCTCCGCATACTGCCGGTAGGCTTCCGCCACATGGGCCTGCTGATAATCACCGTGGTGAATGAAAACACGATAACGGAAAAGCAGGGATTTCCCGGGCTGGATCGTTGCACTGCCGTCCTGTTGTGGGTCGCGGGTAAAAAAGCTGACGCCGAACGGATTTGCCGCGAACAGCCCATATCCCCTCGCGTGCCAGTAGGTCGGATGGCGGAAGCTTCTGGGACTGTCAAATACCGCGATGCCGAGGCTTTCGCCGTTGACGGTTCCATCGTAATCCACCCAGTTTGCGCGCGTTCCCCAAATGCCTTTTTCTCCCTCCGCGCCGTTTGAGTCGATCATGTGCGCGGGAGGAGAATCCAGTTCGGGTGCAAGCCGGATCCCGAATGTCCCTTCCTTGGTGTCGCCAAACACCACGGGATTTTCCCCTGCATGGACGACAAAGTCGCAATCAATGGTTCGGGTCTGCTCATCTCCGCGGAAGGTAAACTTTTGAGTCTCGGTTGCAATCACGCGCTTATTCGGCGAAATCAGATCAAATTCCGCCTGGATAACACCGGAATCAGGGCCGCCGCGCATCTCATCAATCTTGCGGAACACCATGCGACCGTAGGCATGGCTGCCAGGGGTGCGGCCATAAAATCTGTTGAAAACCTGTTCGCTCCAGAAATCGATGCCGTCGATGTCGCCGTGCGCAAAATAGAGCGGCCGCTGATGGGGCTCCAGTGCTCGATCATGGATATGCTCCGGGGGGACGGTATTCCCGATCGGAAAGCCCCGAGTCACAATCGTTCCCTGCGCGCTCCGAAGCGGTTGTAAGTACGGCTTGGCGACGTCGGGGTTGAAATAGTATGTTGTGAACGGCTTACCACCGATCGTTACATTGATTTCATATCCACTGCGTTGAACCTGAACCGGCTCCGCCGCTCCCTCTATTGCCTGCGAAAAACAGCACAACGCGGCTACCAGCCCTACCAGAACGATTGCCAACCTGTGAATCATCCTTTGGTCCTCCACCTTATTAAGATTTGGGGTTACGTTGGTCTGTTTGCGTAGGACCACGCTCGTCGGCCGCGGAGCGCAGGGTCCCAGCCCCTCCGATTGCCCCATGATCAGCATTTCGTCACGAAAGCATTTTTTTCGCGACGGGATAATAGCACGAAAACTGACCTGTTTTGCCATGTTGACCGCCAATTGCTCATAAGAAGCTAATTCTCATGCTGGCTGTCGATGAGCCTGCTCCGCGCACTGTTTCTGACGGGCCCCGGCAGGCCCAAGGCGGGAAGCCTCCTCCGTTAGACCCTTAATTCCAGCACATGACTCCCTCGTCCCGCTGCCCGAACGTAGAGGCCGGGCTTGAAATAATGCCAGCAGAACAATGATCTTCGTATTGCTTGATAAAACGTAGTCTAACCGGCTTGTTTACCAGTTTTGCTTGAAATGGTCAAGATGAAATTGCATTATATTCAGGAAAAGATTCAGAAACACTGCTGTGGCTTATCGACGCCATATATAAAGTCATTTTATTTCTGTGGATTAGGTTTCACTCCGGCACCTTGGCTTCAGAATGGGAGTTTTCGTGGCAGCCTGCCAAATTACGAAAATTCATGCAAAGTACCAAAGTTTCTGGTAATTTCTTTCAATTGATGACAAAGCGATACTCGGGGTGACGCCAGTCGTCGGAAGTCAAGTTTGAAAGAGAGGAAAAAGTATGGGAGGCAAACTAAGGGTTCAGGAGCTTGCGACACGGGCTAACGTAAGCATCGCAACTGTTTCCCGCATCCTGAATGGCTCGGCCCGAGTCAGCCAGGAACTTCAGGATCGAGTCAGGAAGGCTGCGGCCGAAATTGGGGTCAACCTTCAGGACTCAACCCGGTCCAGGACAGTCGCCTTTGTGCTTGGCAACCGCCACATGCTTCACCTGTTCCATTCCAGAGTGCTGGCCGGCGCTCAGGACTACTGCACCGCGCATGGATGGGACGCGATTTTTCTTTCCTTCAACTACCAACCCACAGTTCAATGGAAAGAGTTGCGGTTCCCGCAGGTCTTGCGGAGGCGCGACATCATTCGGGCTGCGATCCTCGGCGGGACGAATTCCGAAAACCTGCTCCTGGCTCTGAAGCACCGAGGCATACCCTTTGCGACGCTGGGGAACAATCTCCTTCTCAACGAGACTGACCACAGGGACTATGACGTGGTTTATTCGAATGATCTTCAAAGCGCATATGAGATCACGCGCTATCTCCAAAGCCTCAATCACCGAAAAATCTGGTTTGTTGGAAACACAAAACTTCCGTGGTTCGCGCGTTGCTACAGCGGATACAGTCGGGCGATGAAAGACGCGGGGCTGATGCCGCGATTGAGCGAATTTTACTCCTCCGATGAGGAAGAAGTTGGCTATCTTGCCACCAAATCCATTCTGGGGAACGGCGAAACCGTCACCGCTATATTCGCCGGCACTGATCCTGCCGCGCGGGGAGTTTATCGGGCCGCACGAGAAGCGGGTAAGCATATCCCCAACGATTTAAGCGTAGTCGGTTGCAACGATACCTATGGTTCACTGCTGAGCCCGCCGCTGACGACGATTCGGGAATTTCCAGAGTTGCTGGGAAGCCAGTTGGTGGAGTTGGTTCTGAGCCGCATCGCTGAACCGAACCTTCCGCCGCGGCAGGTCACGATTCCGACTGAGATCATCAAGCGCGAGTCCTGCGCTTCAATTTCATCGGTTTCGGTGCCCGCGGTGTCGAGGAATTAGGAACCGCAGAGGGACCCATCCATTGCGGTAGCGCTTTCGCAGGGTGAGTGGACAAGCTCGTCTTCACGAAAGCGTCTGCAGGCAAAGGATAAATGGTGTGCAAAGGCGCTCGGGCCGACTCACGTAAATCAAGTGTAAGACCCTAACGACTCGCAAGAAGGAGGTCGTGAAAATTGCGGCGATCCGCTTTTCTGGTCCTCTTCATGATTCTGGCCAGCGGAGTTTCTCTGGCTGCAACCCACCCCGTTGTGAGGCTTTGGCCCGGCGTCGCGCCGGGCGCCCTGGGCGACAAGCCGGAAGACGTTCCAACGCTCACAATTTATCTCCCTGACCCTGCGAAAGCCGTGCGGACCGGGGTAGTGGTATGTCCGGGCGGTGGGTATGTCCACCTTGCCATGCAGATGGAGGGGACCGACATCGCCGAATGGCTTAATTCGATCGGCATCGCTGCATTCGTTTTGAAGTACCGATTGGGCCCGCGCTACCATCACCCGATTGAAATGTGGGACGGACAGCGCGCCATGCGCTACGTCCGGTTTCATGCCAAAGATTACGGCATTGATCCGAATCGCATCGGCATCTGGGGATTTTCCGCAGGCGGTCATCTGGCTTCAACGGTAGGAACGCATTTTGACAACGGCAAACCCGACGCACCGGACCCGATCGACCGCGTCAGTTGCCGGCCGGACTTCATGGTGCTCGCCTACCCCGTGATCTCGATGCTTCCACCTTACGTCCACGAAGGATCGATGCACGCACTGCTGGGCGACAACCCCGATCCTGAACTTCAGCGCGAACTTTCGAATGAACTCCAGGTGACCGAGCAAACGCCGCCAACTTTCCTTTTCTCAACGGGCGCCGATACTACTGTGCCCTGCGAGAACAGCGTGCTGTTTTTCCTCGCCCTTCGAAAAAACCATGTCCCGGCGGAAATGCATATCTTTGAACCCGGGCCTCATGGAGTGGGGCTTGCGCCGACGCGTGCGGACTTGTCTATCTGGCCCACACTGCTTGCCAACTGGTTCCGTACACGCGGACTGCTGAAATAATGTCTGCAAGCAGGCCGTTCTATGCGGCTGAGATCAGTCCGGAAGAGCTTCCAAGCAGACTGCGCACTTCATCGTCGCTCAGTTGCGAGAAGTCTTCATACCATTCCCCGATAGCAAAGAAATCTTCGGCCTCGATGACGCATACGACCTCATCGGCGACTTTTCTGAGCATCATGCAGGTGGCACGGGGAGCGACGGGGACGGCAATTACAACACGCGCCGGCTGAAGCCTGCGGAGAGCGACCACGCCTGCCCTCATGGTCGATCCGGTGGCAATGCCGTCATCGACAAGAATCACGCGCTTGCCGGCAACCGGAAGCGGAGCGTTCACGCCCCGATAGGAGCGTTCACGCCTTTCGAGTTCACGCTCTTCCTGTGCCGCAATCCGCGCAATCTCTTCGCTCGGGATGGCGAGCGACCGCACGGTTTCCTCTTCAAGAATCCGTACACCGCCCGTCGCTACGGCACCCATGGCAAGCTCGGGATTCCACGGGACCCCGAGTTTCCGTACTACAAAGACATCGATCGGCGCGCGCAACGCCTTAGCCACCTCACAGCCTACGGGCACGCCGCCGCGCGGCAATGCAAGGACAACAACATCAGGCTGGCCGGAATAAGCCTGAAGCTTCAGAGCCAGCTTCTGCCCAGCCTCAGTTCGATTTCGAAACATGACCAACCTCCTGTCGCCAAACGGACTGGGTGCAGAAATTCCACCTTCAGAGAATAACCAAGGTTTATGCCGCCACGATTGAATGTCCCAGCTCCAGGGGCGAGCCCCGAACCAGCTTTACTGTACTGGCCTGTGGTCCCTTCTCACCCCTTTCCTCGACAAATCTGACCATCGATCCAACCTTCAGACGTTCGAAGGCTCCATTGAGCACGCTGTTTCTGTGGAAATAGATTTCGCGTCCGTCCGGGGTTTCAAGAAAGCCATAACCCGCTTTGGAGAACACTTTGGTAACGCGTGCCAGAGGCGGTGACTCATGGGTTTTTATGTCCCTGCGCTGTCGTCTGACGAAATCCTGAAGTTGTCTGCGCACGGCGGCGAAAGCGTCATTGATTGCCTGACGCAGGTCCTTGTGCGGTGCGTGAACTTCTATGCGTTTTACCGGTCTTCTAATGCCGCGTCCAGGCAATTCCCGAAGAATGGGCTGTCGTTTCACAACTATTTCGCCGCCAGGAGCCGTCAGATCAACACGGACGTGGTAAACGTTGCCCGCTTTTCTGCGCCGGTTAGGAAGTTCTACCAGAACGCGGCAGGCCGTGATTTTTCTGTGAAATTCATCCAGCTTATTGGCTTCTTCCTGAATCCATCCTTTGACGTCCTCGGAAGACTCTATGTTGCGAAAGGTGATTTGCACAGGAAGAATCATAGGCAATCTCCTTTGGCTTCTGGATGTTGAAGGCGCGGAAGCCCCAGTGCTGTGTGAAGCAATGAACGGCCACAAGCGTTCCTCCGCTCTGCCTAACATATAAGATGATTCTGGCGGAAAGGCAGTGACCGCTCTCACAACTTCGGGTGACCATTCCGACGGCGAGTCCAAGGGCGCTGATGCCCAATCGTACGCCTTCAAGGGCTCAGATCGTCCGCGGCTTCGGACGGGAAATCACTCAGTAACGTGACAGATGTCACATATCGCCAGCGGCTTTCGGCAGTATTTTGAGTTTAACCAAGGGCTCAAGGGTAGGCTGAAAACATGCGTATCGGGATGAAGCCATGAAAGAAACCCAACCCGATCTCTTTGATGTCGCAACTTCCGGAGCCATTCCGCTATGGCAACTCGATATCGCCGAACTCGTGGGACACAATATCGAGTCCCGAGGAAGAGAGGAAGTCAATCGGCTGCTTGCAGAAGGCTGGATTCTGCTTCATATTTACACGCTGAAGTACGAAGAAAACGGCGTCTGGCGGGAACGCCCCATGGCCATTCTCGGACGCCCGCGCAACCCTCAGGCTCGGCTTGAGCCCAAGAAGGCATAATCTTCACAGCTGTAATTGCGGCGAGACAGGTCTGCACCAAGATGGACTACTCCTCCTTGGCTTCTGGCGGATCTTCCCCCGTCATAATTTGGTGATGTGATTCGATCCAAAGGATTTGATGAATTTTTGAGGATTTAATGTAGGCATGTATATTGTATATGTCTCTTGACGTGAATCTGGCATTTGCGATATAC
>Ga0207433_10004595_pt1 | contig 25314 bp, 22 predicted proteins | sample YelNatPaOPGAMG01_FD_187559 | JGI IMG/M metagenome (GOLD analysis project Ga0207433, IMG submission 187559) | Hot spring thermophilic microbial communities from Obsidian Pool, Yellowstone National Park, USA - OP-RAMG-01 (SPAdes) (version 3) | ecosystem: Environmental > Aquatic > Thermal springs... | reverse complement strand
GACCACCCTCTCAGGCCAGCTACCCGTCATCGCCTTGGTAGGCCATTACCCTACCAACTAGCTGATAGGACGCAAGCTCATCCTTAAGCGGAAGTCCTTTGCAGGACAACCTTTACTCCGAAAAACTCGTGTTTTTCGGAGCACATCGGGTATTACTCCCGCTTTCGCAGGGCTATCCCCGTCTTTCCCGCAGAGCGGGATCCCGTAAAACGGGAAAGGGTAGATTACTTACGCGTTACTCACCCATCTGCCGCTATGCCGAATGTAGAAACTTCTTGCGAAGCTTCCACTTTCGGCATCGCTCGACTTGCATGCCTAATCCACGCCGCCAGCGTTCACTCTGAGCCAGGATCAAACCCTCCGAAAAAAAGGGTTTAAAGGCTCTTTTTTAAATTTTATAGGCCCATAAATTTTTCAAAGAGCAATTTATAAAAAAGGCGTCCCGACCGGACGCCTTTAAATTCTTTAGGATGTCGGGGGGAAATTTACTAACCAAAATTGTCAGAATTTAGCCTTATCACAATATTAAATTATAATCTATAAATCTTGCTTTGTCAAGATATATAGCAAAAATTTTTAATTTTGTCAAGTATTTTTTATCCTTGTTATATTTTTACAAAATAAATTTCAATTTTTAAATTTTATCAGATTTATAAAATCATCGAGACTTAAATTCTCAGGACGGACATCCTTGGATATATTAAATCTTTCAAAAAATTCATCTAATCTAGAAAGGGAAAATATTTTTCTTAAACTATTCCTTAACATTTTTCTCCTTTGATTAAAAGCACTGCGAATTATTCTAAAAAGTTTTTTTTCTTCATTTATATTTAAAGGGTATTTCTCTTTAAAACGCAATCTTAAAAAGCAGGAATCGATTTTGGGAACCGGATAAAATGAATCCTTTTTAATAATAAATAGTATCTTGGGTTCAGTATAATATTGGACATAACAACTAATTGCCCCATAAGTTTTTGAACCGGATTTAGAAACTACCCTATAGGCAAATTCTTTCTGTACGGTAAGAAAAATCTCGTTAATCTTATCTCTGTATTTTATTAAATGCAGAAGGATCGGTGTAGTTATATAATATGGGATATTTCCTATAATCTTTATTTTATTAGTAATACCTTTAAAATACCGCTTTATATTAAAATCGAGAATATTTTTTTTAATTACAATCACATTTTTATAATCCTTAAATTTCTCTTTTAATTTATGGTAGAATAACTCATCTATCTCCAGGGCAAATAATTTACAGCCGGTATTAGCAATTAGTTCGGTAAGCCTTCCATCACCTGCACCTATCTCTAACACGTAATCATCGGGTTTTAAATTGGAGGCGTTGATTATTTTTCTCTGAATATTCTTATCTACCAAAAAAATCTGCCCCAGTGATCTTTTAAGCTTAGGTTCTTTCAAGGTTGAAAAAGGTTCTTCCTTTGATTTAAAGTACAGAGGATAGCTATGCGGATCGCCTCTAATAATGGCAAACAGGAGGCCTTTCTTCTGCCCGCGATATCTAAAGCGCTACCATGTAAAGGAGAGGTTCTTACAAAAGGAAGCCCTAAAGTGATATTTACCCCATGCTCGAAGTCCAACAATTTTAAAGGAATTAATGCCTGATCATGATAGAGAGCAATCACCGCATCAAATATTTTTTCTTTTGCTTTTAAAAATAAAGCATCGCAAGGCATGGGCCCTAAAATTTCAACCCCCTTAATCTTAGTCTTTACTTCCTCTATCGCGGGTATAATTATTTTTTCTTCCTCATCACCAAAAAGCCCTCCATCCGAAGCATGAGGATTTAAAGCAGAAACTATAATTTTAGGATTCTTTATATTAAACCAACTTTTTAGACCTCTGTAGGTTAGGATAATGGTTTGGATGATTTTATCTTTAGTTAATTCCTTTGGGATATCTTTTATCGCTAAGTGACGCGTAACTAAACTTACCTTTATATACCTATTTATCAACATCATCACTACATCTTTAACTTCAAAGACTTCTTTTAAATATTCTGTATGTCCTGGCCAACAAAACCCTGCTTTAATTACCGATTCCTTAGTAATCGGTAAAGTAACCAGACAATCTATCTCTTTATTTTTAATCATTTCCACTGCTTTTTTAAGATACTCTATGGATGCTTTTCCATACTCAGGACTTATTTTCCCAAAGGAAAAACCCCTTAATTCAACATTATGTAAATCTATGAGTTTAAAACCCCGCTGAGGAAATTTAAATTTCTTTAAAAGGAGCCCATCTCCAATAATTATAAATTCTAAACCCTTCGGTTTCTTTATCCCTCTTAACGCATCGCTTAAAATCTGAGGCCCTATACCTGAGGGATCTCCTAAGGTTATCCCCAATCTAATTTTATTTAAACTGGACATAGGATTTTTTATAGAGTTGGTCTAACCATTTATCTAATTCCTCATCCATCTTTTTTTCAAATAGTATATTGTATATATTTCCTTTTACTTCCTCTAAAGATTTCTGATAAGCAGGAATTATCTTTTTAAGGAAAAATATATAGTATTGGTTATCCATTTTAATAACTTCCGATACCTCGTTTTCTTTAAGGAGAAATACAACCTCATCAAATTCCTTTTTTAATTGTCCCCTTTCTACCCCATCGATGTGTTTTATATTTAAATAAGAATCGTTAATCGCTTTATCGATGCCTTCCTGTTTTAATTTTTCTTTTAAATCTTGCGCATCCAGTTCATTATTAAATATAAAAACAAAGAGTTCCCTCTTTTCTGGCTCCAGAAATTTCTCCTTATGTTGGGTATAGAAAAGATTCACCTCTTCCGGATGAATGACGACTTTACTTTTTATGTTCTTTTCAATTACCTCATATATAAGCATCTGTTCTCTGATCCTGTTTTCTATATCTGCTAAAGTAAGCCCCTGTGCGTTTAATGCCTCCTGAAAATCCCTATCCGTAGGGTATCTTTTCTTTATCTGTTCTATCCTTGCGGATAATAGATTTTTATCTATATTTATCTTTAATCTCTTTGCCTCCTGTAGAATCAATCTATCCTCAACCAGTTTTTTTAATAATTCTGGCTTCATCCTCTCTAAATCTTCATCGACCTGCGCTTTATCCTTCTCGGATGAATACTGAAGACGCATAAAATTAAGAAAATCTTTTAGGTCCTTAGAAGTAATGACCTCCTCATTTACCACCGCTAATATACTCTCATCCGCATTGAGTTGCTTTCCTGTAAATAGCCACAAAATTAATAAAGATATTATATAAATCTTAAATCTAACCATAGGCGATTTTCTTTAAATTAGCCATTGCCTCCCTTAATAATCGGCAGTATAGATCAAAACCCACTGCCTCTACAAAACCGTGCTGTTCGTAACCTAAAAGATTACCTGCCCCGCGCATCTGTAAATCCTGCATAGCAATCTTAAAACCCGAACCCAATTCGACAAAACTCTGAATTATCTCCATCCTTTTTTTTGCTTCAGAAGAGATTTCCTTTTTAGGAATTAAGAAGTAAGCGTAAGCCTTCTTATCAAATCTACCTACCCGTCCACGCAGTTGATGCAAATCAGAAAGTCCAAAATAACAAGCGTTATTTACGATTAAGGTATTGGCATTAGGGATATCGATACCCGACTCAATAATGTTTGTACAGATAAGTACATCGATTTTACCTTTAAAAAAATCAAACATCACTTTCTCCAAAAAACCAGCGCATAGACCTCCATGAGCTATTTCTACTTTTATATCTTTAGGTAAAATATTCGTAATTTTCTCTTTTATCTTATGAATATCCATTATGCGATTATGGACAAAATAAACCTGCCCCTTGCGTTGGTGTTCCCTCATTATCGCCTGATAGATAATATCTTCATCATATTCTACCACATAGGTCTCAATAGGCAAGCGATTAGGAGGAGGTGTCTGAATCACAGAAATATCCTTTATCCCCATAAGACTCATATAAAGGGTACGGGGAATAGGCGTGGCGGTAAGGGTAAGGACATCGGTATTAACTTTTAACATTTTTATCTTCTCTTTTGCTTTTACCCCAAACCTCTGCTCCTCATCGATAATAAGCAATCCCAGGTCTTTAAATTCTATATCTTCTCTCAGCAAACGATGAGTACCAATAATGATATCAATCCTTCCCTCTCTTAAATCGCGAATAATCTGTTCTTGTTCTCTTTTTGTTCTAAAACGGGAAAGCATCTCCACACGGATAGGAAAATCCTTTATCCGTTTAATAAAATTCTGGTAATGCTGTTGGGCTAAGATGGTAGTGGGCACAAGGAATGCTACCTGTTTAAAATCCTGTACCGCTTTAAAAGCAGCGCGCATAGCCACTTCGGTCTTTCCATAACCCACATCACCGCATACGAGTCTATCCATAGGTATATCGCTTTCCATATCTTTCTTCACTTCATTCCAAGCTTTTATCTGATCCGGTGTCTCCTTGTAAGAAAAATTCCTTTCAAATTCTTCCTGCCATTCATTATCAGGAGAAAATTTAAAACCTTTACTTGACATTCTCGTTGCCTGAAGTGCAAGGAGTTCCCAGGCAAACCGATTTACTCCCTTTTTTACCCTTTCCTTTATAGCCATCCATTCTTTAGTTCCTAAACGGGAAAGTTTCTTAGGTCTAATTTTTCCAAAACAGATATACTTCTGGACTAAATGCATCTGTTCCACTGGAACATAAAGCTTTTCACCCCGATCGTATTCAATAACCAGATGGTCTCTATAGATATTTCCTATCTTTATCTTATCTATCCCCATAAACCTTCCTATACCATGATTTATATGCACCACATAATCTCCCAATTCTAAATCCAAAATATTATCCAGAGGTAATTCCTGATGGTAAGAGAGGAATTTTGTCTGCGATATTTTCTTTATCGGTAAGATTATCACCATACTATGCTCAAACAGAGGTTCTCCTGTAATATTATCGAAACTTTTAATCGAGGTAATTATATTATTCTCGAATTCAATCCTTATCGGATATTCAAAGGTTAAAGGATAGATATCCACAATCCCTCCCCGGTGGGCAAACTCACCCTCTTGATAAACTTTATCCTCCTTCTTATAACCAAAATCTACTAAATGAGATATAAGATTACCCAAATCGAATTCTTCTAATTTATATAATTTTAAAGACTTAAACATATTTAAAAAATTATATCTTCTTACGACTTAGTACTATCACTAGAGGCGAAGCGATAAAAATGGTAGAATATACACCGGAGATAAATCCTACCAAAAGGATAAAAGCAAAATTATTCAATACTTCACCTCCCCAGATAAGAAGGGCAATCACCACTAGGAGGGTAACCAAAGTAGTAAGTAAGGTACGGGAAAGTGTCTGATTTACACTTAAATTTATAAGTTGAGAAAGACTATATTTTCTAAAAAGAGAGGTATTTTCTCTTACGCGGTCATATATTACAATGGTATCGTTTATGGAATATCCAGCGATGGTAAGTAAGGCGGTAATGGTAAGTAGGTCTATGGGTCTGGAAGTTAAAACACCAAATCCTAAAGCTACTAAAACATCGTGGAATAAAGCGATCACTCCCGCAACTGCAAAATTAAAGTGCTTGAAACGGAAGGCGATATACACAAGGATTCCTAACATAGACCAGATTAAGGCATTGATTGCCTTTCTTTTAAGATGTTTTCCCGCTACTGGTCCCACGCTTTCTATTCTAAGAATCTCTATATTCTGTTGGGGAAACTTTTCTTTAAAATATGAAAGCAAATCCTTCTGACCAAAAGGCATTTTAATTAAAACTATATGGGGATCTTCCTTAAATTGCTGAATAACCGCATCCTGAAGACCTATATTTTTTAACACAGTCCTAATTTCATCTATACTTACAACTTCGGAAAATCTATATTCCTGAATCTGCCCACCGGTAAAATCAATGCCGTAAGCCTGGCTTCCTTTGGAAAAATAGGCAAATACTCCCAATAAAATAACAATTATGGAAAGACTAAAAAATATATTGCGCTTACCAATAAAATCAATCTTTGTCTCTTTAATAATCTGTAACATAGGCAAGTTTTTTATCAAATTAAGGCTAATTAAGATTTCCAAAATCGTGCGGGTTACAAATATGGCGGTAAATAAACTGGCTACTAAACCAATAATTAATGTAACCGCAAAGCCCCTTATAGGACCCGTACCAAACTGAAAAAGGAAAAAGGCGGCAATAAGCGTGGTAAGGTTTGAATCAAAGATAGCGCTGAATGCTCTTTCGTAGCCTTTGGCAATTGCTATGCTTAAATTCTTTGTATTTTTTAACTCTTCGCGTATCCGTTCATTAATGAGCACATTCGCATCTACCGCCATACCTAAAGAAAGGATAATCCCTGCAATACCCGGCAAGGTAAGGGTTGCCGAAACTCCCGGAAAAAGAAAAGGCAAAATCCCCAAACCGCCTAAGATAATTAAAAGATTTAGCAATAAGGCGATCACCGCAATCAATCCGGAAAGAAAATAATAAGCAATCATAAATATAAAGACCAAAGCAATTCCGATAAAACTGGCTAAAAGTCCTTTTCTTATAGAATCCGTGCCTAAAAGAGGTCCCACAGTTCTTTCTTCTTCTATGTACATAGGAGCAGGTAAAGCTCCTACCCTTAAAACTAAAGCTAAATCCGCTGCTTTCTCAGGAGTAAATCTTCCGGTAATTACTGCTTCGCCCGAGGGAATAGGTTCTTTTATTAAGGGAGCGGATTGTAATTTTCCATCCAGAAGTATAGCCAGTTGTTTTCCCACATTATCTTGGGTTATCTGAGCAAATTTTTTTGCTCCTTCAGGATTAAACTCCAAAGCTACTACCGGCTGTCCAAAACTGCTTTGATCAAACCTTACAAAGGCATTTTTTATTGCTTCGCCAGTAAGCACAGGTTCTTTATAAAGTAAAACTTTTTCCTGCGTTTCCTCTAAGGTTTTAAGTTCAAGACCATCGGGGATATTTCCTTGAAGTGCTTCTTTTATTTTATCCTTATCATCACAGACCAATTTAAATTCCAAAAGAGCGGTTTTACCAATTAAATCAATTGCCCGCTGGCGTTCAGAGATACCAGGAAGTTGCACTACTACCTCATCTTCTCCCTGCTTTTGAATAGAAGGCTCTCTTACCCCAAATTCATCTATACGATTACGGATAATCTCTACCGCTCTATCTGCAGCATCCTTCTTTGCTTCTTCGGATAACTGTCGGGTATCTATTTTTAAAACCAGATGCATCCCACCTTTAAGGTCAAGCCCTAAATTTATCCTTTTTTCTAAGGGAAAAGCAAAATATATAGAAATTCCGATTACTAAACCAATTATTAATAAACGATAATAGATTCTCTTAGGCATTTTTCTTTTTTACATAAGCGATACAACTTTTTTCTAATTCTATCTTTACATTATCATCTATCTTTAAAGTTACTGTTTTTTCTTTTACATTAGTAATTACTCCGTGGATACCTCCGGTAGTTACTACTTCATCATTTTTACTCAATTCCGAAAGCATCTTCTGGTGTTGTTTTTCTCTTATCCTTTGAGGTTTAATAATCATAAAATAAAATATCGCAAATATTATAATTAAAGGAAAAAGATTTACCAAGGGATTTATTTGATTAACCGGCATCATTTACCTCCTCGTTTAAATTGTTATATTGTTATGTTGACAGTTGGTTATTTTCGTTAATTTCGTTTTTACTTCCTAACTTCCTAACTTCCTAACTTCCTAACTCCCTAACTCCCTAACTTCCTAACTTCCTAACTTCCTAACTCCCTAACTCACCTAACTTCCTAACTTCCTAACTTACCTAACTCCTTCCCACTACCTACTAATTTTTTATATTTTTTATATAAACTGGCAACTGTCTCCGTAGGTTGGGCACCTTTGCTTATCCAGTACTCATAACGGGCAGTATCTATATTTATTAAAGGCGGATTTTTTGTGGGATCGTAATAACCGATCTCCTCAATAAATTTTCCATCGCGCGCCTTATGCGCATCCGTTACGGTAATGCGAAAAAACGGTCTCTTTTTGGGACGCTTACCAATTCTTCTTAATCTAATCCTTACCGCCATAATTTACCTCCTCCTTTAAATTGTTATATTGATAGTTGGTTTTTCGTTTATCTCGTTATTTACTTCCTAACTCCCTAACTTTACCTAACTTCCTAACTTCCTAACTCCCCTAACTCCTTAACTCCTTAACTCCTTAATTGCCTCCATCATTGCCTTTGCTTTATTCAATGACTCATAGTATTCACGTTTTGGTTGAGAATCAGAAACGATCCCTGCACCTGCCTGAATGTAAGCAAAACCATCCTTTATAATGATGGTGCGGATAGTAATACAGGTATCCATATTACCGGAAAAACCAAAATAACCAATACAACCTGCATAAGGTCCTCTTTTGGTGTTTTCTAACTCTTCAATTATCTCCATTGCCCTTACCTTAGGACTACCAGAGACTGTCCCCGCAGGAAAACTTGCCCGTAACACGTCGTAGATATCTTTTCCTTTTGCTAAATATCCCCTTACTTCACTTACTATATGCATTACATGGGAATATTTCTCTAAAGTCATAAATTCTTTTACCTCTACTTTTCCTGTTTGACTTACCCTTCCCAAATCATTTCTGGCTAAATCTACCAGCATTAAATGTTCTGCTTTTTCCTTATGGTCATTTAATAACTCATAAGCTAATCTTTTTTCTTCTTCCTCATTTCTTCCTCGCGGACGCGTACCAGCAATGGGTCGGGTTTGAATAAGACCGTTCTCGCAGCGCACCAACATCTCCGGCGATGAACCAATAAGGATAACCTCAGAAAAATCTAAAAAATACATATAAGGTGAGGGATTGATCCTCCTTAAATTTCTATAGATATCAAAGGGTTCTATCCCTTTAAGTTCAGTCTTGAAACGCTGGGAAACCACCACTTGGATAATCTCGCCTTCTCTTATATATTTTTTTGCTTTTTTTACCATCCTATAAAATTCCTCTTTTTTAAAATTGGAACTAAATTTAAAATTATTTTGAGAAAGTTTTTTTTCGCTATAATGGATGGGAGAAAGCAATTTTTTGTGTAACTTATCTATCTTTTTAATTGCCTCAGCATAAAGTTTAAATATGCTCTTTTTATCTTTAATATAAACAAGTGCCACAATCTTAATCGTATGCTCTAAATGGTCAAAGATAAGCAAAGAATCGGTCAATAAAAATATGCTATCCGCTAAATTAAGCTCATCAGAATTTTTATCAGGTAGTTTTTCAAAAAACCTTACCATATCATAACTGATATATCCAACCATACCTCCCCAGAAGCGACCGAGCTCTTTTAATTTTACCGGTTTAAATCTTTGCATTATCCTCTTTATCTCATAAAGGGGATCCTTTTGGGTTGTAAATCTTACCTTTCTTTTCTTTACCCTATCGTATATCTGAATGGAGCGGGATTTGCTTTTAAAAATTAAAGAAGGAGCGGTACCCAAAAAAGAATAACGGGCAAGTTTTTCACCACCTTCTACCGATTCCAAAAGAAAGGACTCCTTATTTTTTTCTCTTATCTTTAAAAATGCAGAGACCGGAGTATCTAAGTCTGCATTTATCTTTTTATACACCGGAATAAGATTGTATTCTTGAGAAAGTCTTAAAAATGTTTTTCTATCCGGATAATATGTGTTTAGCATTTTAATTTTCTAAAAAAACAGGAATAATTTCCTGTATGACAGGCAACCCCAATCTGTTTTACCTTAAATAATAAAGCATCCATATCACAATCATACCAGATGGATTTTACTAACTGAAAATTACCGGAGGTCTCTCCTTTTACCCAATACTTCTTTCTTGAGCGCGACCAGAAACAGGTCTTTTTTAGTTTAAGGGTTCTCTTTAAAGATTCCTTATTCATATATGCCAGCATCAGAACTTCCCCACTTTTATAATCCTGAATGATCGCAGGGATAAGCCCCTGCTCATCAAATTTTAAATTTTTTATCTCTTTTAAAGAAGAAATTTTAGTTCTCATTTAACCTTACGGGTATTCCTTTTTTATAAAGATATCTTTTAATCTGGGGGATAGAAACTTCACCGTAGTGAAATATGGAGGCAGCTAACCCCGCATCTGCTTTAGTTTTTAAAAATAGTTCATAAAAATCTTCCTTTTTACCTGCTCCACCTGAAGCAATTACTGGAATATTTACTCTTTCAGCAATCCTTTTAGTCAACTCTATATCAAAACCTCTTTTTGTTCCATCAAAATCCATACTGGTTAAAAGGATCTCTCCTGCCCCTAATTCCGCCACCTTTTCTGCCCAACTCACCGCATCGAGTTCTGTGGGAGTTCTTCCTCCATTTATATAAACTTTCCATCTTAAGGGAGGAGTATCTTTCTCCAATTTAGCATCGATTGCCACCACAATACATTGACTACCAAAATAACGCGAAGCATTTTTTATTAGAGAGGGATCCTTTACCGCCCAGGTATTCAGGGAAACTTTATCTGCGCCTGCATTGAGAAGTTCTCTTATCTCTGCTAAACTCTTTATCCCTCCACCCACAGTAAAAGGCATAAAGATATGTTGGGCAACTTTTTCTACAAGATCAATTAATATCTTTCTTCTTTGAAAACTGGCAGTAATATCTAAAAAAACCAACTCATCCGCACCCTGTTTTTCATAAACCGAAGCGCACTCTACAGGGTCTCCTGCATCTCTTAAATTAAGAAACCTTATCCCTTTAACTACTCTTGCCTCCTTTATATCTAAACAGGGAATGATTCTTTTTGTAAGCATTTAAGATTATTTTTCCTTCTGATATAAATACTTTCTTAAAATACTCCAGGTTTTTTTACCTACCCTGCCATCAGGCACAAGCCCATTTGCCTTCTGAAATGCCTTTATTGCCTGCCGGGTCTGCTTTCCCATCTTACCATCAATTGGTCCGGGGTTATAACCTGCATTCTTTAAAGCGATCTGTATCTGTTTTACCGAAGGTCTTGATTTTGTTTCAAAAGAATAAGTTTTAGTTACTTGACTCTGTTGTTTTTGCTCTAATAAAGCTTTTAAAGAGGAGATTTCCTCATCCTTCTTTTTTAACTCTTGCTCCAAAACCTGTATCTGATTGCGCAACTCCTGCTGTGCTAAGTCCTTCCTTTTTAAAGTAGCACAACCCGTTAAGGTAAAAGAAGACACAATTAGAATGATAAATAGTTTTAAAGTTTTTTCTCCCATTTTCACCTCCTCCTCATTTAAATTGCTAAATGGTTATTTTCGTTTAGTTCATTATTTTCATTTTTTTATTTTTTAATAACCCTAACCTCTTACTACTCACTACTCAATACTCAATACTTACTACTCACTACTTATTAATAGCGGATAGCGTATAGCGTTTAGCGTATAGTTTTTATTAAAATTTCTTCTTTTATCCCTTAATACCTAAATACCTTAAAACCTTAACACCTTAATACCTAAAAACCTTAACACCTAACTTTCCTAACTTTACCTAACTCCCTAACTCACCTAACTTTCCTAACTCCCTACCTAATTACTGAAATCTCTTGATCGCTTCGCTTAAATCAATTTTTCCTTCGTATAAGGCTTTACCTAAAATTACTCCTTTAAGTCCATATTTTTCTAAAGGTTTTAGTTTCTGGATATCTTCTAAAGAGGATATTCCTCCTGAAACGATTACTTTCATTTTTTGCTTTAAAATTTCTTTTATACGTTTAAAATTAGGTCCTTTTAATGTGCCATCCCGCAAGATATCCGTATAAATTATCTCTTTAAACCCAATTTTTTTTAATCTTTTTATTAAAGAAAAGGTATCCAAAGCAAGGGTATCTTGCCAACCTTTAGCAAAAACTTTTCCCCTGCTTTCATCAACACTTACCACTACTTTTGAACCAAAATATTTAAATACTTTTTTAAGAAAACTTTCATCCTTTGCCTGCGTACCAATAACTACTCGCTTTACTCCCTTATTTAATAATCTTTTTATTGTATCGATATCCCTTATCCCTCCCCCAAACTCTACAGGGATATCTATTTTACTTAATATTTTTTTTAAAAAAAGAAAATTTTTTATCTTACCCGTTTTTGCTCCCTCCAGGTCTACGATATGAAGCAGTTTTGCCCCTTGTCTTTGCCAATTTAAAGCGACCTTTAAAGGGTCATCTGAATAGACCTTTTTTTTGTATCGGCCATGGATAAGTCTTACTACCTTTCCTCCCTCTATATCTATAGCGGGGATAATCAGCATCTTATCTATAATCTTACAAAATTCTTAATAATTTTTAAACCGGTACTTTGACTTTTCTCAGGATGAAACTGTAACCCAAAGATGCTTGATTTTTGAATTACCGAAGCAAACTCTATCCCATAATGGGTAGTAGCACAAACTATTTCTTTATCATAGACCTTCGGATAAAAGGAATGACAAAAATATACATAAGCACCATCAGAGATTCCCTTAAGCAAAGGGCAATCTTTATTTTTAAAAATAAGTTTATTCCAGCCCATATGAGGAACTTTTAAATTTTCTCTGCGATTAAATCTTAAAATTTCTCCTTTAAATATAGAAAATCCTTTCTTATTTTTTGATTCCTGGCTTTTTTCAAAAAGGACATGCATCCCTAAACATATACCTAAAAAAATCTTACCTACATTTAAATATTCTAAAATGGCCTCATAAAGTTTAAGTCTTTTTAGATTATCTAAAGCATCGCCAAATGCACCTACTCCGGGCAGAACGAGCTTATCTATCCGCTTTAACTCTTTATAATCTCTAATTACTTTAGTTTTAGCACCCCAAAACTCCAACGCTTTCTTTACGCTATGAATATTACCCATACCATAATCAATAATTCCTATCATCTTAATCGATTATCCCTTTAGTAGAGGGAATACCCTTTCTGCGCTCCTCTATCTGGGTAGCCTGATCTAATGCGATACCCAGCGCTTTAAAGACCGGTTCCATAACACTATGGAGGTCATTAGTTTTTGTGGTCTTTATGATTATATAAAGATTCATTCCTAAATGCCGAACAAAAGAATCCAAAAAATGCTCTAAGTCTTCTAAAGAGTAGCGATCTTGTCTTTGAGAGAATCTTAATCGGTTATCCATTACTAACTTAAGATAGGACCTTCCACTGATATCTAAAGAAACTAAAGCTAAATTATCCTCCATCGGAAGGGCAAAGAAACCAAACCTTCTTATCCCTTTTTTATCACCCAGTGCTTTTTTAAATGCTTCACCTAAAACAATCCCTATATCCTCATTAGTATGATGGAGGTCTATCTTTTTTAAATCTGATTTTACCTTAATCTTAAGGTCAAAAAACCCATGAAAAGAAAATAACTCTAACATATGGTCTAATATCCCGATACCCGTATTTATCTCGGATTTTCCTTTCCCATCGATATTTAAAATTAAATTGATCTCCGTTTCTTTAGTTTTTCTTTTTATCAAACAGACCCTTTTTTTCATCCTTTCTCCTTTTTAAATATTTCAGGTAATCCTTATATTCACAGAATTCAAATGCTCTTTCATCCCTTCCAAAAGAGCAACCTTGGTTAAGGGTTCTTTTATTTTTTCCAAACCTTTTTTAGAATAATTTATCAAATGAATTGATTTCATAAAATCAAAAATACTTAAGCCCGAAAAGAATCTTGCTGTTCCCTGTGTGGGGAGCACATGACTGGGACCCGCAATATAATCGCCTACCGCGACAGGGCTGTAGTTTCCTAAAAATACTGCAGAGGCATTCCTTATTTTCTTTAACCACTTTAGAGGTGTACTTACTAAAATCTCTAAATGTTCTGGAGCTATTCGATTAACTATATCCACTGCCTGTTCCAAGTTCTTGGTGACAATTATATAACCATTATAACCTTCCATCCTCGATTTTACTTCTTTAGCTTTCTTGCGGGAATTAGTAATCAGTATACAGAGTCCTCCGTTATGCTCCGCCTGTGCTTTAAGGTCCGCAACAATAAAATCGGTGTTAGAAAAGCGGTTTGCCATAATTACCAATTCCGTAGGGCCTGCCAGCATATCAACATCTACAAAACCAAATACCTGACGTTTTGCCTCCGTAACATAAATATTACCTGGCCCAAAGATCTTATCTACGCGCGGAATCGTCTTTGTACCAAAAGCTAAACCCGCAATTGCCTGCGCACCTCCTACCCTATATATCTCATCTACCTTTAGAAGGTCCGCTACTACTAAGATATAAGGATTAATATTACCATTTTTATCCGGAGGGCTAGTTAAAACTACCTTTTTAACTCCCGCAACTTTTGCCGGAATTACTGTCATATAAACTGTAGAAACTAAAGGTGCGGTTCCCGCAGGGATATAGATACCTATCCTCTCTAAAGGCTGGTATTTCTCAGCTATACATACCCCATCGCTATCCTTTAAACGCTTTGTTTTTTTTATCTGTCTACTATAAAAACGTTTTACATTTTCAAAGATCAACTTAAGGGAAGTTATAAAATCCGGACTGATATTCTGATAAGCTGCGCTTATCTCTATCTCTGAAACACGCAATTGCTTAGGAGTAATTTTTACACCGTCGAATTTCTTAGTATATCTAATCAATGCTTCATCACCAAAGAGACGCACATCCTCAATGATCTTTTTTACCCTTTCCTGAACGCGGGGACTTATAAACATCCGGGAATAAATTTTCTCTATTTTTTTACTCTGGGGATAAATTATCTTCATAACTTACTGATAATCTCCTTTAATTTCGGATAGAGGTTATCTTTATTCCTTATCTGAGGACCACTACCCTGAGCAAAATCAGCCCTTCCCCCACCACTACCTCCTACGGAAGAGGCAAGTTCTCGGATAATCTGAGCGGCGTCTAAACCCCTCTGGGTTAACTCTTTACTTATACCTAAAACCATAAAGATATTTTCTTCCAGAATAGTTGCCAGTAGAACCACTACATTGGTGTTTTTTTCTTTAATTAAGTCTATCGCCTTTCTTAAAATCTCCGCCCTAATATTGGGTATAAATTTAAAAACGATTTTCACACCCTTTATCTCTTCGGCATGAGAAACTATTGTATCCTGAAAAGATCTAATATAGTCCAAATGTAAATTATCAAGACAACTCTCTAATTCCTTAATCTGTCTTATCTTTTTCTCGATCTGCGGAATTATCCCTTTTGAGTCGGTTTTAAGCAACTCACTGATATCCCGAATTAAATCGGACTGTTCCCTTATCATTTTATAAGCGTACTCGCCGGTTACCGCCTCTATCCGCTTTATACCTTGGGCGATGGAACTAAAAGAAATGATTTTAAACAATCCAATAGGAGCGGTAAAATCTAAATGTGTGCCTGCGCATAATTCTTTAGAATAATCTCCGATAGAAATAACCCTAACTTTTTTTTCATATTTTTCTTCAAAAAATGCCAGCGCCTTTAGTTTCTTTGCTTTTTCTAAAGTCATCTCTTCTTTTATTACTCTATCGTTATTTAAAATGTATGCGTTAACCAATTCTTCTACCCGCTTGATCTCATCATTCGAGAGAGGTTTAAAATGCGTAAAATCAAAACGCAAATACTCTTCTGCCACATAGGAACCCTGCTGTTGTACATGTTCACCTAAAACCTTTCTTAAAGCTGATTGCAAAAGATGGGTTGCGGTGTGATTCCTAGCAATGGATAGTCTTCTTTTTTGGTCTATCTTTGCGAAAACTGTGTCCTTCTCTTTAAAGCTTCCTGACTTAAATCTACCTATATGGACAATTACACTATCTCTTTTTTGGGTATCTAAAACTTCAAAGATAGTCTTTGCTTTTTCTATTGTCCCGGTATCCGCAATCTGACCTCCCGATTCCGGATAAAATACGGTTTTATCTAAAATTATCTCAAAATTATTATCATTTTTCTCTACCCTTAATACCTTTGCTTTGGTTTCCAATAAATTGTATCCTAAAAATTCAGTAGGTTTTATCTTTGTATAGAAAGTTTTGGTAGAAAAAATTTTTCTTTCTAATACACTTTTCTTTTGTGAAAGTTGTCTTTGCGAGATAAGCATTCGATTAAATATCTCTTCTGAGATGCGAAAACCTTTTCTCAAAGCAAAATCCTGACTTAACTCCAAAGGAATTCCATAGGTATCGTATAATCGAAAAGCAATTTTTCCTGCCTCTTCTTCGTTTTGTTTTCCTTTTAGAAAATCTTCGAATTCCTTCGCAAATATGGATTCGGATGATTGAATTATAGAAAGAAAATTCCTCTCCTCATTTAGAACGATCTGGGAGATATTTTCTCTTCTTAACAAAAGTTCAGGATAGGGTTTTTCCATCGTCTGCGCTACCAGCCCTACCAATTTGTAAAGAAAAGGTTTATTTATTTTTAATTTTTTTAAGTGCATCGTGCTTTTGCGGATAAGTTTCCTTACGACATAGCCCCTCTCTTCATTAGAAGGCATCACCCCATCGTATATAGCAAAGGTTATCGCACGGATATGATCAGCGACCGCATAGATATTCTCTTTAAATTTATCTATATCTATATTTAAATCGGTGGTTATCTCCTCTATTATGGGTAGAAACAGGTCGGTTTTAAAATTCGTATCCACCCCTTGCATTACCGAAGCAAGCCGTTCTAAACCCATTCCCGTATCAATATTTTTCTTAGGTAAGGGCTCTAGTATCCCCGGACTTTTTCGATTAAATTGAGTAAAAACTAAATTCCATACCTCTACAAATCTACCACAATTACAGCTGGGATTACAGGAGGCTCTTCTACAACCATAATCAGGCCCCCAATCAAAGAAAATTTCCGAGCAGGGACCACAGGGACCATCGGGTCCCTTTTTTTTAGCTTCAGAAGGCCAGAAATTACTGCGGTCATCCAACTTTACAATTTTAGAAATAGGTATTTTTATTATCTCCTTCCAGATATTAAAACTCTCCTCATCCTCTTCATATACAGAAACCCAAAGTCTATCCTCTTTTATCTTTAAAACCTCGGTTAAAAATTCCCAGGCAAAAATAATCGCTTCTTTTTTAAAATAATCTCCAAAGGAAAAATTCCCCAACATCTCAAAAAAGGTATGATGATAGGCGGTCTTTCCTACCTTATCTAAATCATCGGTGCGCAAACACCTCTGGCAGGTAGCTACCCTTTTAAGTTTTGGCTTAGGACTTAGGAATTCCTTTTTAAACTGATTCATCCCTGCAGGTGTAAATAGAACTGTAGGGTCATCTTTGGGAACCAGAGAATCAGAGCTAATTATCTTATGATCTTTATTTTTAAAAAAATCTAAAAATTTATCCCGCAAAATATCTGCCTTCATAGAGAATCTATCACCCCGGAAACTGCCTCCCACGTAAATCCTCGCTGGAGAAGATAACTGTAGAGCTTGCGCTTATCCTTTATAGAGGGACAGCTTATTTTATCTTTTAATTTTTTTTGAATTATTTTTAAGATCAGTTCTTCTTCGTTGTAATCGTTCTTCTTTTCCGCTAAAACCTTATCAATAATCTGTTGGGGGATTCCCTTTTGTCTTAATTCCTCTGTAATTCTTAAAAAACCAAAGGGTTTATTTAAACGTTGTTCAAACCAGAGTTGGCAAAATTTCAAATCATCGATTAAGCCTATATCTTTGAAATAGGAGACTACCTTTTTTATAGTATTATCGTCGAATTTTTTATTTTTAAGACGCTGGACGATCTCCTGTTCTGAACGCATCCTAAATTTCAAAAGCCGATAAACATAATCCTTTGCCTTTTTTAAAAGATCGCAAGGCTCTAAATTATCTCTTTTTTGAATCATTTCTCTTCTAAAATAAAGAAGCCTCTGCTGGTCCTTAACATCACCATACCTTTCAAAGAACGGGTTATCCTCTCAAAATCAGAAAGATTTCTCACTGGTTGTTTTTCAATCTCTAATATCACATCACCAGGGATAATTCCCGCATCATCAGCAGAAGAGTTGGGTTCTACATAGGTAACTACTACCCCGGTTTTTTCTCTTATATTAAACCTCTGGGCTAATTGATTATTAATCTCCTCCACCTCCATACCCCGCCATTGGTTAGGTCGTTTTTCTTCTGAAATCTCTTCTATCTCCTCAGGTCTTTGACCTACCTCTACAGTTAAAGTTATCTCCTTTTTATCCCGGATGACTACTAATTTCACTTTTTTACCTACTTCAGTCTTTCCCACGATATCAACCAGTTGTCTTACACTTTCAATTTTATAATCATCAAATTTAACAATCACATCACCTTCTTTTATGCCTGCTTTTTGGGCAGGGCTATCCTTTAAAACCCCCGCCACCAAAGCTCCTTTTTTCTCAGATAGCCCAAAATACTTGACCATCTTTTCATCGATATCCTGAACGGTTACTCCTAACCAACCGTAAAGGATCTTCTTTCCCTCGATTAAGCGGTTGATAATCCTTTTAGCATTATTTATAGGGATAGCAAAACCAATCCCCTGATAGCCTCCGGTAGTAGAAAATATCGCCACATTTATCCCCACCACTTCTCCTTTTAAATTCACCAAAGGACCTCCGGAATTTCCTGGATTTATCGCAGCATCAGTCTGAATTAAGTCATTATAGTCTCTATCTCTCTGTAAACTCCTTCCTAAAGAACGGTGTAAAGCACTGATTACTCCCACCGTAACCGTTGGCTCAGGGTTCTGTAAAGCAAAACCAAAAGGATTGCCAATCGCAACTACCCATTGTCCTATTTTAAGTTCATCGGAATTACCCAAAGTAGCTACTGGTAAATTAGAAGCATTTATTTTAATTACCGCCAAATCTGAACGGGGGTCTTTTCCTTTTATCTCAGCTTTAAACTCTCTTCCGTCAGGTAAGGATACTGTAATTTTGTCTGCTCCCGCAATCACATGTTCATTGGTAAGGATATAACCTTCAGAACTGATAATTACACCTGAACCCAAAGCCATCTGTTTATATTCCCTTTCGGGAAACTCACCAAAAAATTCATCAAAGAACCTACGGAAAAAATCATCCTCAAAAGGAAAACCAAAATAATACCTACGTATCCCACCCAAACGCTCCGTATGTTCGGTACTAATAGAAACCACCGCTTTACCTACTGTATTAGCCACATTAATTATCGCCTCTTCTATAGATAAAGGGGTATAACCACTTTCGGTCTGCAAAACCTGACTATTTAAATCCGGTAGAAAATTAAGCTTTATCGAAATCAATACACCCACAACTACACCTATGGCTAACAAAGAGAGATAAAAAAATCTTCTCTTCATTTTTCCTCCTTGGTTTTATCTAAAGTAAGCGTCTTTCTGGCTTCCTTCTCTATCCTTTCTAAAATCTGGGGTTTTTCTTTAAGGTATTTTACTGCCTGCTCCCTTCCCTGACCTAATTTTTCATTTTCAAAGACAAACCACGTTCCGGTTTTTTGCACTATCCCTAAATTTACTGCGGTATCTAAGATATTCTCGGTTTTGGCTATTCCTTCTTCATGTAAGATATCGAATTCAGCCTCCCGAAAAGGAGGAGCAACTTTATTCTTTACTACCCGACAGCGCACTCTTCCTCCGATTACCTGCTCTCCCTGCTTTATAGAAGCGATCCTTCTTAAATCCAATCTTACCGAAGCATAAAACTTCAAAGCCCTTCCACCCGGAGTAGTCTCGGGTGAGCCAAACATTACTCCAATTTTTTCTCTTATCTGATTTATAAAGATTACACAGGTCTTGGATTTACTGATCGCTGCGGTTAATTTCCTTAATGCCTGCGACATAAGTCTTGCCTGAAGACCAATTTGGGCATCTCCCATCTCTCCTTCAATCTCCGCTCGAGGAGTAAGTGCGGCTACGGAATCTATTACCACCAAATCCACCGCATTTGAGCGCACCAGTGTTTCTACGATCTCCAAAGCTTGTTCTCCCGTATCCGGCTGGGAAATAAGTAATTCTTCCAAATTTACCCCTACTTTTTTGGCATAGGTAGAATCAAAGGCATGTTCCGCATCGATAAAGGCAGCTACCCCACCTCTCTGCTGAACCTCCCGAATAGCGGTTAAAGTTAAGGTAGTTTTTCCTGATGCCTCAGGACCAAAAACTTCAATTACCCTTCCCCGGGGAAATCCTCCTACACCCAAAGCCAAATCTAAAGCTAAGGAACCTGTAGGGATTGTCTCTACATCTAACCTTACCTTCTCACCTAATTTCATTATTGCACCTTTACCGAATTGCTTCTCAATCTGAAGCAGTGCCAGTTCCAATGCCTTTTTACGTTCAGAAGAAACTTTTTCCACTTCTTTTTTTATTTCCTTAGCCATCTTTTTCCTCCTTTTTTAGAATTATATTTTATAACCTTAAGATATAGCTGTCAAAACATTTTTGTCTTATATCGTTTAGTTCGTTATTTTTGTTGATTTCGTTATCATCGTTAATTTCCAGCCCGGATTACTGGCTTATAGCTACTTTATTCTTAATGGCTTGCGAAAAATATCCACCGGTAAGCGCATCTAAGGAGGCAGTAAGTTCCTTTAATTTTATAATTTTTTCTCTGCGTTTATCAAATTCTAAATTATCTAAAAGGAGTTCCTGTTTTATCCTCAGACGTTCAAAGTAAAGTTTATTTACCTGATCTAATAGGTCATTTCTCAATTCAATCAAAAGCCTTGCCTGGGAATCAATAAGCCTCTGCTGTTCACTCCAGATAAGATCGGAAAGATTCCAACTTAAAGATATCCCCCAATCAAAAGGACCTACTGCAAAACGGGTAGAATTGGTATTGCTGTAATAGGTTATGGTTTTGTCATAATCAAAATTCAAGGTAGGTAGAATCGCTTTTAATCTGGCTAAAGTGCGATGTTTTTCTATCTGATTTGGCTCAACTACTCCTGCATAGGAAAGTGCTTTTTTCTGTACCTCTAATATATCTGGCTCATCCTTAAATAGAGCATCTAAATCTTTATAATTAGAACAATTATGGTTTATAGATTTAAATAGACCTTTATTAGTAGCAATATATAAATCTCCTTGCTCATCTTCCGCTAAACCCGTTATCTTTAAAGCAGGTAATCTTAAACTTATCTCCTGCCACTGGTCTATCTTATATAAAAATACTCCTGAAGAATTTATCGCATATAGTTTTGAATTTTTAATATAAAGTAAATCTATATCTTTACGTAAGAGTCCTGAATCTGTAAGCAAATTCCAAGTATTACCTTTATCATAACTTACCCAGATACCCTCTTGGGTAGCAATATATAAATTACCTTGGTTATCCAGTTTAATATCCTTTACTTTATAATGGGATTGTAATTCAGAATCCTCTTCGGTTAAATTAGATTCTGTATCTTGATATTTTCTTTGTGTAAATATCCGTTCAAAAAATCCTGTATCTGGTTTTAAACGATAAACTCCTTTCTCGGTAAGGATATACAAAAATTTATAGCGGGAATCGTAAATTATCTTTAAAGTATAAAAGACCCCCAAAGATAACTTCTGCCAACTTCTCCCTCTGTCCTGAGAAAAAATTATCCCTTGAGAAGTTCCTAAATAAAGGTGGTTATTATCCGTGATAGTAAAACTGGTTAATGTCTCCTCTTTACCGCTTCGGTATAATCTCCTCCAACTCTGCCCTTGATTATCACTAAAGTATAGTTCATTTTTATTACCTGCATACAAAAAACCATATCTGTCTTCAAAAAGAAAAACCGCCTCTTTAATTCTTAATACCCACTGCCAGTTATCCAATTTACCTTTGCTTTTAAATATACCTTCTGAACTGGCAATATAGATATCCGAAGGAGCTTTATGGGAGATTAAAAGATCCCTTAAATCTGAGAGGGTAGGACTGATATTTTGCCAATCGGTTTGCTCTCCAAACAAACCTAAAGGGAAAAATAGCTCAACTACGAGTATCAGAAAAAGTATTCTTTTCATTTTGCCTCCTTTCTTTTCTAATCCAATAGACGAAAAGAAAGGAAAAATCTCACTTAATTTTTTAAAAATTTTTTAGGCTAAATTTTTGGTAGGATTAAGGAATCTCTCTTAAGGCTTCTTTTACCTTTTCTACCTTTGGCAGGTTGATCCTCTGATAAAGTTTAAGGGAGCTGTTTAAATATTCCTTTGCCTTATCTAAATCGTTTTGTTCTTTATAAAATATACCCAATTCATAATAAACTTCTGCCAAAACCGGAAGGTTCCCCACTTCTTGACAAAGCTCTATAGATTCTAAAAAATACTTCTCTGCCTCCAAGCGCTCTCCTATCTCCCAGTAAAATTCAGCCAGCATCTGATAATCGGAACTCAGATTAAATTTATGGGAAAGTTTTTTATCTAAATCTAAACCTTTTTGATAAAGCTCTAAAGCATCCTGATACCTTTTTTCAAAAAGCGCAATTTCACCCATATTAAAATAATAATCACTTAACTCCGGAAAAGCTTTTAAATTAACGAATATATCTTTACTTTTATCATAAAATTCCTTTGCTTTATCAAAATCTTTTATTTCAGAAAATATCCAAGCCATATTAAAGTAATCGCAGGCTAAATTAAAAAGATGTTGGGGATTATTTTTTCTTTCCTGATTAATCTGGGAACTCTGAATCAAAAAAGATAATGCTTTTTGGAAATCATTTTTGTCCGCATAAAAAACCGCCATCTTACTTAGCGCATCTGCTTCGTTTAATCTATCTTTTATATTTTTCGCCAGTTCTAATGCCTTCTGATAAAACTCCTCTGCCTTGGGATAATCACCTCTCATATGATAAGTCCAGCCGAGCTTTAAATAAGCAGAGGCGATATTTTTAAAATCCTTTTTCTTCTGGGCTAACCTTAAATATTCAAAATAATTCTTTAAAGCCTCATCAGGTTTTCCTAAACGAAAATAGGTCTCACCTAAAAGTTGATACACCAAAAAATACTCTTGATTATTTTTTATAATTTTTTGCGCTAATTTAAATACTTCTTCGTTTTTGCCTTTATTAAAATATGCCTGTGCCTGAGAATAAAGAAAGGATAATTTAGGGTTAAAATAAACTATCAACCAAATTAAAAATATCCCTATAATCAAAAAAGCAGCAGTGATAATAAATATCTTCCTTCTTTTAGATGTTAGGGCTACGCCGATGTATCTTTTCTTATAAAGGGAAGGGTTAAATAAAATATAACCTGGATCACCATAAAGTATATAATTTGCCCAAGCAACTGTTCCTAAACCATAATCTTTAATCAGTCTCTGTCTTGCCTCTCTTACCGCATAACCTAAGCTTCTACCTTTTAATACTGCTTCATAAAAATTTTTAGCAAATTCGAATCCCAATTCATCATTTATGTTAAAGAGAGAGCCGAGATAATGCTGGGAGCCGGAAAATAGAAAGGTATGAGCAAGACTGTAGATATAACGCCAGTTATTTATATTTAATTTATTTTTACTTATCTTCCCTGACTGGCAGGCATTGATAAAAACCATAAGCGGTAACCCTTGAGTTTGAGAAAGTAGGAGGAAATCTTTACAACTAACCCGACCATCTTTAAAAACCAGACCACTCTCTAAGGGTTCATTAGAATCGAATTCACAGTGTCCAGCAAAATGGAATAAATCGTAATCCCTTAAATTCTTCTTAAGGTATAACGAATCTACCTGTAAGGATTTAAAATCTAATTGGATATCTTTATATCTCAAAAGAAAGTCTTTGATTTTAAGACCTTCTTTATAACTCGATTCCAAATCTCCTGTGGGGTTGGCGATAATGAGCATCTTTAAAGGAAAGTTCAATTGACGCAATCTCTGCGAATCTAAGTCCCTGTATGTGGTTATGGAACGCCCCAGATGAAATTTTAAACACAAAAAATCATCTCCTGTATAAAGGAGTTCCCAGGGTAAAAGAATCAGACGTTCATCCAAATTTAAGGTAAGCTCAATCGGTTCCTGTTGCTTTAATCTCTGTTTTATTTTTTTACTTAATAAATGGTCAAAGAGAAGGTGTCCTATTTTTTTAAGCTCTTTAATATTATTTTCACCGATAAAGGAATTTCTATCCTGTTGATTAAGTAGGTAATTTATCCCTTCGCTGAGTTTATCTAAGTAGGTAAAATCTACATGTACTTCGGTGACGGATTTTAAGGGAGGAAAGGTAGAAGACCTTTCTAAGAGACTCATCTTCAGGTAATTTCCTGAAGAATGAACCTCTAAGACTAAACCCCCAGACATCTTAAAAATACTAAACTAAAACTAACTTTATCAAACCTAAGGTCTCTAAATCTTTACTAACTTTAATCTCATACTCTCCAAACTCCAGATTCTCAAAGACCGCATTTCCTTTCTGTAAAGAATATGACTCAATTTCTCTGTTCTGTTTAAATAACCCTATTCGCAAATCTTCTAAAGGCTTAAGACTTTTTTTATCTAAAAGAAAAACAGTTAACTTTATCTTGGTTTTTTCTGTTTTATTTATCTCTATTTGAATACGGATATCACCAAAATCCTTAATTAAAGATAATGGTTTTTCAATTAACTCTATATTTCTACTGCGTAGAACTGGCAAAGGTAAAATCTCATTACCTAAAAGAATATCCGCAGTAGATTTGATTATAGAGAGCCCCTTTTCTTTAAGCGCGATTACCACCTCCAGCCACAGAGGAATTTCTTTTTTAATTAATCCTTTGACTTTCTCTATAAGATATTGGGGGACCTCCCTTTCTTCCTTTAGCTCAAAAAAGGAAATAATCTCAGAGCACCTCCTACAGCTTAAGATGTGTTCCTGCAATTTTATATCTTCATCTGAGGAAAGCTTTCCCTCTAAAAACGAAACAAGCGTTTCCTCATCAGGGCAAATTAAATCTTTTTTAGGCTCTTTACTTTTAAAAAATCCATAGACCATCTTTATTAACCTCTCTATCTTCTCCATAATTAATAGACGAAAAAAAGCTAAATTTCTAACGAAAATCCTTTCTCTTTAAAACAGTTCCTTAATTTCTGGATCAGCCTTTGCTTGCGCATATCCACCGCACTGCGGGATACTTTTAAGATTGTTCTTAAACTCTCTAAAGGCATACCCCTATATATATGCATCTCCACAAAAAATTGTTCCTCTTTATTTAGTTTCTTTATACAATCAGAAAGGCTCTCTAAACTCTCGTTATTTAAAATAAGTTCATCCTGTAAAACAAACTGATTATCTTTTAAGGTATCCTTTAGGCTAAGCTCTTCTTCCGCTTGTAATTTTTCTTCTAAAGATACACAGGTAAACTTTTTCTTGCGTAAAAAATCTAATATAAAGTTAATCACCACTACTTTAAGCCAACCCGAAAAAGAACATC
>Ga0207433_10004594_pt1 | contig 25319 bp, 21 predicted proteins | sample YelNatPaOPGAMG01_FD_187559 | JGI IMG/M metagenome (GOLD analysis project Ga0207433, IMG submission 187559) | Hot spring thermophilic microbial communities from Obsidian Pool, Yellowstone National Park, USA - OP-RAMG-01 (SPAdes) (version 3) | ecosystem: Environmental > Aquatic > Thermal springs... | reverse complement strand
TTCGTCTCTGTATCAATTTTTAACCTTAGCATTGTAAATAGCGTCTCAAATTCCCTTTTAAGGGAAAACATTACCCTCCTTACATCCATTATTGAAAATGCCCTCACCTCTCCTATGATGGAAGGGAAAGTTGAGATGGTTCAAAGAATAATATCCAACATACCCCATAACACTGACATAATTAGCTTTAAAGTAATATCCAGCGAGGGGAAAATATTGAGTGCCTCTTCTCCCCAGGAGATCGGCCATGATGCAGGTTTGGAGTTAAAGGAAAGTATTACTGAGGCTCAAGAAAAGGGGATACCCTTTTTCTCCTTCAAAAAAGTCCCTGTTTTTCTCCAGGTAAAAGCCATAAAGAATGAGCCGAGATGCTATGGCTGTCATTCTCCTTCTAAAAAGATAAATGGTTTCCTTGCAATTCAGGTTGATTACCAAAAAGCCCAGACTCTTCTAAAGGAAAATATCAAAAGGAGTGCATTAGTCCTTTTCTTTTCCTTACTTTTTATAATTTTCCTTATAACCTTTGTCCTCGACAGACTTGTAAACAAACCTATCTTTGCAATTCTTGAAAAGATGAAGGAGGTGGAGAGGGGAGATCTAAATATAAAAATAGATGTGAAGGGAAAGGATGAAATTGCAACTCTGGCAAAAGGTTTTAACGGAATGGTTGAAAAGCTCAAAAGATCGATAATGGAAAGGGAGAGAGCCCACAGTGAAGATTTGAGAAAGGCTGAGCACCTTGCAACAATTGGAGAACTTGCAGCAGGTTTAGCCCATGAGATAAAGAATCCTTTAACAGGAATAAAAGGAGCAATTGAAGTAATTCTTGAGGAGGAAAAGGGAAAGAACAGGGAGATACTATCAGAAATTCTCAATCAGATAAATAGAACGAGTGATGTTATCCAGAACTTTCTCTCCTATGCAAGGCCTAAGGAACCTGTATTTACATTGACAAGCATACAGAAAATAATTGAGGATAGTATTACCATTTCAAAATATTATGCCCTCGGAAAAAACATTGATATAGAGAGCATATGCCCTTCAAACATCAAGAATGTTTACCTTGATCCTGATCAGATTCAGGAAGTCCTTGTAAACTTGCTCATCAATTCAATAGATTCAATAGAGAGGAAAGGGAAAATAGAAATAAGGGCATGTCCAAGAGAAGATGGTTTAGAAATAAGAATAAGGGACAATGGAAAGGGGATAAACGATGAAATACTTCCATTTATTTTTAAACCCTTCTTCACTACAAAGCCAAAGGGGAGTGGTCTTGGTCTATCCATCTCAAAAAGGCTTATTGAAAACCATAAGGGTAATATCACCATAGAAAGCAAAGAGGGGAGTGGTACTGTTGTGAGGGTTTTCCTTCCTTATCTCAATGAAAGGGGTGATATTATAGAATGAAAAAGAAAAAAATCTTAATAGTTGATGATGAGCATCTTATAAGATGGTCCTTCTCAAAAAAATTGGAGAGCTGGGGCTACTTCCCTGAAACAGCCTCCAATGGAAAAGAAGCAATCACTTTAATGAACAATTTCAATCCTGATCTCGTCCTTCTTGACTTAAATCTTCCTGACATAAATGGCATTCAGTTACTCAAAGAAATTAAATCCCTCAATGCTTCAATTCCAGTTATTATAATAACTGCATATGGAACGATTGAGCAAGCTGTTAAAGCCATAAGGGAGGGAGCTTACGATTTCATAACAAAACCTGTTAATTACGAAAATCTCCAGAATACAATTAAAAATGCCCTGGAAATCCAGACCCTAAAAGAAGAAATAACCTTTTACAAGGAAAGGGAGAAAAAGGAAAGTTCCTTAGAAAAGATAGTTGGAGAATCAAAGGCATTAAAGGATGCTATGGAGCTTGCATTAAAAGGAGCTAAAAGTGAGGTTTCTGTAATTTTACTCCTCGGAGAAAGTGGAACCGGAAAGGAACTCTTTGCAAGATACATTCATTACAATTCCAGCAGGGCAAATGGTCCCTTTGTTGCTATTAACTGCTCTGCAATTCCTGAGAATCTCCTTGAAAGTGAGTTGTTCGGGCATGAAAGGGGAGCATTTACTGATGCAAAGACGCAGAAAAAAGGACTTTTTGAAATTGCTGATGGAGGGACAATATTCCTTGATGAAATTGGAGAGATGCCCCTTTCCCTGCAAAGTAAAATTTTAAGAGTTTTTGAAGAGAGCTCCTTCAGAAGGATTGGAGGGGTTCAGGACATAAAGGTTGATGTCAGAATAATATCTGCATCAAATCAGAATTTAGAAATAGCTTGCGAAGAGGGTAGATTTAGATGGGATCTCTATTACAGGCTTAATGTTTTTCCAATTTATCTCCCACCCCTAAGGGAAAGAAAGGAGGATATATTACCCTTAACAAAACACTTCATTGAAATTTACAATTTAAAGTTCAGAAAAAATATAAAAGGTGTAACAAAGGAAGCAGAGGAGCTCCTTTTAAAGTACAACTGGTATGGAAATGTGAGGGAACTCAGAAATGTAATTGAGAGGGCAATGATCCTTGAAAATTCTGATTTCCTCACCCCAGCGAACCTTTACTTGCCAGTATTAAAGAGCTCTTTATCAAAAAGTGAGATAATTTCAAAGCTTTTGGAATCTGGTTTAAAACTTGAAGATATGGAAAAAGCTATGATAGAAGAGGCTTTGAGAAAGTGTAATGGAAATCAGAGGAAGGCTGCTGAAATCCTTGGTATTGGAAGGGATGCTCTGAGATACAAAATTAAGAAATTTAAGATAGATGGGGAGAAATTTAAAGAAAGGGTGAAATCACGCCAAAAAGTAGCGAAATAACCCAATTTGACATATTTGCTAAGAAAAAATACCTTTAAATAGTAATTTTCTCTTCTGGCATGCTTTTTGATAGTATTTTTAAATGAGAGGTTTGAATCAATTCTTAAATGTAGTTAAAATAAAATCGAGAGAAGGAGGTTTATATGAGTAAAAGGAAGTTTCTTCTGCTTATTTCTTTCTTTTTTGCCTCCGCTATTCTCCTTTTCTTTCCATTCCTTTTGACCCCAGGCAAAGCTTCAGCTCAGGGAGAATATGCTGGAATTGAGCAGTGCGCCATGTGCCATGAGGATCTTGTAAAATCCTTTAAGGATTCCATTCACGGGAAGAAGGGATTTGAACTTCGTTCAGACAAAGCCTGTGAAACCTGTCATGGTCCTGCATTAGCCCATGTTGAGGCTGGAGGAGACAAAACAAAGATAAAATCCGTAAAGGCTCTTTCCTCTGAAGAGAAATCCGACATTTGCCTCCAGTGCCATGAAAGAGGAAGACAGATGCTATGGAATGGAGGTGTCCATGAATCAAGGGGTCTGAGCTGTCTTACTTGCCATTCTGTTCACAATCCAAAAGCTGAAAAATCTCAGCTCATTTCTAAGGAACCAGAACTCTGCTTCAACTGTCACAAGAAGAACAAAGCCCAAATCCTCAGAGCATCCCATCACCCAATAAGAGAAGGTAAGATGAATTGCTCTGATTGTCACAATCCCCATGGAACCCAGACTGAAAAACTTATCTCTGCCAATTCCATAACTGAAAAGTGCTATGAATGCCATACTGAAAAGAGAGGTCCCTTCCTATGGGAACATGTTCCAGTTAGGGAAGATTGCTCCAACTGCCATGACCCCCATGGTTCCAATCACCAGAAAATGTTGAATGCTAAGATGCCCTTCCTCTGCCAGAGATGCCACTCAGATACAAGACATCCCGGAACTATCTATGATCAAACCCAGATTGTCTCCAACAGGCTATTCAACAGATCCTGCACCAACTGCCACTCAACCATTCATGGTTCTAATCATCCATCAGGTAAAACATTCTTAAGATAAGGAGGTTTGAAAATGAGAAAAACGATTTCAATTTTATCAATATTTTTAATGACCTTTGTTTTGTTTACCATAGCAATTCTTGCTGAGGAAAAGGATGAGACAAAAGTAACGGGTAAAATAGTCTCTGGAGCCCAGGATATTAAAGTTGATGCAAAGTCCTCAAAATTCTTTGAGTATAGAGATGTTCCAATGGGTTTCACCTTTGGAGTTTTCAATGTCAGCATAGAAAAAGGGAACAGATACTTAAATTTCAACCTCTCCAACCTGAGACAGAAGGATGGAAGATACAATCTCAATTTCGGTGAGTATGGAAAGTTCGATGTGAATTTCCTCTGGGACAAAACACCCCACAGATTCAGCTTCGACGGAAAGACCCTTTATGTTGGAAGAGAGGAAGGTGGTGTTTATTTCTATAATTTATCAGACCAGGTTCAGCTTAGTGCTCAGAGTGCTCAAAATATTACTGAAACCCGTAAGCTAATTTCAAACTTCTTAACAGGTGCCCACGAAATTGGTCTTGAGTTAATAAGAAATAAAGGGGTTCTCGATATAAAATTCAGTCCATCAGTTCCCCTGACTTTAAGAGTAAATGCGAAAAGGGAAACAAGGAATGGGACAAGACCCTTTGGAGCATCCTTTGGATTTAACCATGTTGTTGAGGTTCCTGAACCGATTGATTACAAAACAACAAATCTTGATTTCAATGCTGAGTATTCAAAGAAATGGGGAACAATTTTAGCAGGTTTTTCTTACTCCAATTTCGAAAATAATTTGCAAACCCTTGTATGGGACAATCCCTTCCGATTGACAGACAACCCTGCAGGCTCCTATATTAACGGTGATTCGAGTGCCTTTGGAAGATTGGCTCTTTCACCCAGCAACTCCGCAAATCAGTTTTACTTCAAGGGTTCCTTTAAACCTCTAAAGAATACAAGGATTAATGGCTCAATCTCCTTTGGGACATTTAATCAGGATGAAAAGCTCCTCCCTTACACAATAAACACTGTTCTTACAACTTATTATTCAGGTGCTCTTAGTTCTCCAAGGGATACCGCAAAAGCAAAGGCTGATATAACCTCAATCGATCTCACTCTTAACACAAGAATAATAAAAAATCTTTACCTCAATGCGGGATTCAATTCTTACGATTTTAAAAACAAAACTGAAGAATTAAACCTTCCTGGTTATACAAGATTTGATCAGGCTTGGGAACCTGCTGTATCCGTTGAGCCTTACAGCTTCAAGAGATCAAAGTATTACGGAGATCTCACTTTCAATTTCCTTAAGAGCACATCCCTCAAATTTGGATTTTCATCTTCAAGTATTGAAAGAGAACTTGGAGAGGAAGATGAGGGGAAAACTGAAGAGACCCTCTACCATGCCTCAATTGACTCAAATCCTACTGACTGGCTCCTTCTCAGATTATCCTATCTGAATTCTTCAAGGGAATGGTCCCTTGATGATGTAAAAAAGATATATCCAACCTTCAACTTCAAGAGATACCATGAAGCCTCAAGGGATAGAGAGGGTTTAAATCTCCTTGTTTCAATTTCTCCTCTCTCAAATCTTGACCTATCTGCTTCCTACATGCAGGGTAAGGATGATTATAAGAAATCCGATTATGGCTTGAGAAATCAGGATTTCTCAAATTATTCCTTTGATCTCTCCTATTCCCTCAAGAACGGAAGCTCCTTCTATGCCTTCTACTCCAATGAAGTTTACAAAGGAAATCAGAGATCAAGACAATCGGGAGCAACTTATTCAACCGATCCAAGGGACGACTGGTCTGCAGAGTTGAAGGACAAAATAGATTCCTACGGAGCTGGAATAAATGCAGTTGTCAAAAAGGATAAAATCAATCTTGACCTTTCTTATATCTACTCAAAGGCAGATGGAACATCATTCCTTGAATCACCTCCTGGAAGAACTGCTGGTCCTGATCTTGCTGTAAACTTCACAAAGAAAATAGATGCCACAACCCTTCAGAGTATTAGGGCTAAACTCCTTTGGAAAATTCAACCTCGAGTGGCAATGGCAATTGGTTACTGGTATGAGCAGTATGACCTTGAGGACATAACAAGGAATGATTTGAAGGTGGATATGCTCCTAACAGGAATGGCAATTTATCTTGGTGCCCTTGAACCTTCTTACAAATACCATGTTGGATTTGTGAAATTTATCTACTCCTTCTAAGATTCTTGGAAATATCGGGGCAGGGGTTACCCCCTGCCCTTTTTTTTATTTATCCACCTATCTCTCTCATCCCCCTTTTTATCTCTTTAAAACATCCCTTTTCTGGTTTCAAAATCACAGCTTTTATAAATAGCTCCGCAATTTGAGAGTCATCAGCTCCATTCCTTAGGGCTTCTTTTAAATCAATCTCAGAATCTTCAGTAAGGCAGGCTCTTAGAAAACCATCATAGGTAAGTCTGAGTCTATTACAACTTTCACAGAAACCGTGGGAAACAGAGCTTATCACTCCTATCCTTGTTCCATCTCTCATCTGAAGGTATCTCGAAGGCTCACTGGAAGTCGAAGAAAATCCTTCCCCTTCCTTTACAAAATTTTTAATTTTCTCGATAATTTCATCCATTGAAACAAACTTTCTGGAGAAATCCTCCCTTTCTGAAATTGGCATATACTCAATAAATCTTACAATCAAATTTTTCTCCCTTCCAAAATTAACAAATCTCTCAATCTCATCATCATTAATTCCCCTTATCACAACTACATTTATTTTTATCGGCTCAAAACCGACCTTTATAGCAGATTCTATCCCTTTCATAACCCTCTCAAAGGAACTTCCGTTTGTTATCCTTTTAAATTTCTCCCTATCAAGAGTGTCAAGACTAATGTTAATTCTTTTTAATCCAGCCTCTTTAAGAGAAATCGCGTATTCCTCAAGCAATGTCCCGTTTGTTGTAAGGGAAAGGTCTTCAAGTCCATCTATTTCAACCATATCTTTAACTAATTCAACAATATCCTTTCTCAGAAGGGGTTCACCTCCCGTTAGTCTAATCTTTTTTATACCAAGAGAAACAGCTATCCTTGAAAGCCTCAATATTTCAGAATTTGTAAGAATTTCACAATTTTCATTTAGATTGGAATCCTTTGAAATGCAGTATATACATTTGAGATTGCATCTGGGTGTTACTGAAACTCTCAGATAACTGATAACTCTTCCAAATCTATCCTTTAACATAAGCTTAGTAAGAATTTTAAGAACTTAATTGGGGATAGTCAAGATTTCAATTATTTGAATTTTCTATTATCCGTAGCTTATCTTCAACAACCTGAAATCTTATTATCTTCCTCCCTAATTCTGTAAGCTGAAATTTTTCAGAAAATTTATCCAATTTTACAAGGTCTAAAAATAAAAGTAGTCTATCAAAAAGCACTCCTGCCACCCCCAACCGAGCTAATTCAGGGACATCTCCATCAGCGGTCATCCATGTTATCTTGAAATCTTCCCTTATTGTCTCTAATGTATTAAATAAAGAGATAAAACCTTGATTAGCTTCAAAATCGTAATCCTTTAAAAGTATCCAAATAAATGCCTGAATTTTTTGCAAAAATTCAGCTATCTGAGCACCATTCTCATTAAATTGAAGATATGCCCAATTTAGATAATGAATGTAACCTTTCCAGATTATTCCAAATTGGATTCGAGGAGGAAGGGGGGCAAAAATCCCTTTTGCTTTTTTTACTATCCTTAGTCTCCCTTTAAACCTTCTTGTTAGCCCTAAAACTTCTGCTAAAGCATCGAGAGCTTGGATGTAAGGCATCTCATATTCACTTCTAATTTTAAGAATATACTCCCCCACTCTTTCTTCCCAAGGCTTTTTTTTGATTAAAGATTCGTTAATTTCTTTCAAAAATTTCAGTTGTATGTTTTTTAACCTGGTAAGTTTAGGGCTATTTTCCTCTACATATTTTATAAAGGTCAAAAAATCTTTATAAAAGATATTCTCCCTGACCTCTTCATCTGAGAAGGGTAAATTTTTCTTAATAAGTTTTTTTGCTAATTTCTCAACCATTTTCTCTCCTTTTACTAAAAAGCTTTTTTGCTAACTCATCATTTTCTTTTTCTAACTTTTGGATTTCTTTTTCTTTTCCTTCTGCCTTGAGTTGGTGGCATTTTTTAGAGATTTCAGCGAGTTTTTGATGAAGCAATGTCTGAGTCTGAGCCACAAGATTATCTGCTAATTTAAGAAGGGAGTCATGAGTTTCTGAGCTTAGCATTGATTTAGAGCTCATATTCTTATTTTATCACAATTATTTATTTTAAAAATGTAATCAATTGTTTACCTGAGAGCATAAATTTTGTTAACTTCTGTTTTCAGAAAAAATGGGCAATGACTGAAAATGGCTTGGGAAGCCATGTTTATAAAAAATTATCTATGGCATGCGTCTTGATATTTTAAATCTGGAGGAAAAAATGGAAAGAGGTCATACATACTTAGAGGTAATTGTTATCTCAGCAATAATTTGCATGACTGCTTTTGCCGGGCTTGAGATTATCGTTAGGGCTACAAATTTTAAAAACAAAGCCTCTTTAAATCTTTACTTAACTATTTCTGCTATTGAAAAAATCAATGAGATCAAAGATATTTTGAAAAGGGGTGAGAAACCTGAAATATACGAGGATTTTTCAAGGGATCCCTCTACAAAAAGGAAGGTTTTTAGAAAATGGGAGTTGAAGGAAAAGGAAGATTTAATTGAAATAAGAGTTGTTTCATTTACAAAGGATAAAAACGGAAGAAAGGTTGAAGTTTCTGATTATTACTGGAAAAAGGGAGGATTTTAATGGAGAGGGGGTTCTCATTAACTGAAACAATAATATCTTTGACTCTCTCCCTTTTTATCCTTCTTTTTACATCAATGTTTGTTGACTTTGTAAGAAAGGAAAGCCTTAGGGACAAAGAGGAAATGGACAATCTACAGGAGTTTTATTCAGGGATTGATAGAATCGCCTATGAGATAAAGAGGTGTGGATTGGGTCTATCCAATTTGTGGGAAAAAGAGGAATATAAAATTTTTGAAATTTCCAATGATACCATCTCTTTGAGAAGGGGGGATGGTAAGAGTTTTCTTGAGAATAAGGTGTTCAGAGGGGGGAAGATAATTTGTGTCCATGAACCTGATAAATTCGAAGAGAGGAAGGAAATCATAATTACAGATTTGATGAAATTTGAGTATAAAAGAATAGCAAAGAAAGAGAGAAATTTTCTTACCCTTTCTGAAGCTCTCGAAAATGATTATCCAGAAAGGTCTCTTGTAATTCGAATAAATCATGTTTCCTTTAAATATGATGGTAAAAGGAAGATTCTGAGAATCTCTCAGAACTTCGGTCCCTACCAGCCCTTGATTAAAAATATTGAAAGTTGCTCCTTCAAAAGGGATGGAAATTCAGTAATTTTAGAGATTTCCTTTGATAAAAAGTTTTTTAATTTTAGATTCTTCAATCCTTTCGGAGGTGAGCTTTGAAAGAAAAAGGATTTTCTAATTTTATATCCCTTTTGATAATCCTTGCATTGCATGGGGTAATTATGAGTTTTGTTTTTTCGACAGGGGTTTTCCTTAAAACATCCCTTAACAGGGAATGGACTTCAAAAAGTAGATCTTTCCAGGAAAAGAGCTTAAAGGAAACAATTGAAAAATGGATGGAGAAAGCTTATTCATCTGATGATATTGATAAGATTTTTGAAAAGGTTGTAAATAGAGGTAAGGATGGGGATTTCAACTTTGAAACTTCCATTGAATTTAAAAAAATTGAAGAATTGGAGAAGGAAATTCTCTTCTCTTTTTCAGCCCTCTCAAGAACATGGAGGGGAAGAAGGGAGAGCAAAACAATTCTTGAGGGAGAATTAAGGCTCTTTAAGGGGAAATTACCCCTTTCCCTCTTCCCTCTCCTCTTAGATTCTCAGGATTCTCTCAGTAGAGTTAAAATTATATCGAAATTTCTTCCAAAAGAAATTTTTTCCTCTTCTATCTCTTTCTATCTAAATTTAAGGGAAGAAGTAAAAGAAAAAATAAAAAATTGTGGGGAAGGGATATTCTATTTTGATTCCCTCGAAGAGCCTGCTCTTTTCATCAATCAGGATGTTGAGAAAATTGAGTTTAGAAAGGAGTTCGATTTTCAAGTTGTTGATTTTAACTCAAAGGGGGAAAAGTTTTCATTGAGGATTGGGAATGGGGGTTCAGTTTTTGAAAACTATGATGGAACCTTGAAGAGTTCGAGACCCTGTAAATTGGTTTTAGTTAACGGAGAAATAAAATCAATTCTTTCTTCTGAAGATAATGTCCTAATTTCAGGCTTAGACCTAACCTTAATTTCTTCAGGTCCTTTAAAAATTGAAAAATCCATTGACGGAGAAAATTCCCTTTTGGGTATATGCTCCACAGGATTTGATATATTAAATGGTGAAGAGAGGGAGAGTTCTATAAAGATTTCTTCAGATGTTAAATCTATTCGTGCCTCCCTTTTTTCAGCTGGAACAATTGAAATTGAAAGGGGAATTACCTTAAGGGGTTGTCTCCAGGCAAAAAATCTTAGATGCGAAAATCTTAAAATCATTGTTCAGGATTATCTTGTTTCAGGTTTAAACCCAACTTTCTACCCTTTAACACTGGAAGATTCAATTTTTATTGGAAAATTAAATATAGAGGAATGGAGGGAAAAATGAAAAGGAATGGATTCAATCTCATTGAGACAACTGTTTCCCTTTCCCTTATTTCTTTTCTAATGCTCTTTTCAATTCCATCCTTCAAAAGTTTAATTTCAAAGCTTAATTTCAAATCTGCCCAGTCTCAGGTCATAAATTCCCTATATCTCTGCAGATACAAGTCTGCCTTTACAGGGGATAGCTATCGCTGGAAGGCTCTTGGAGACTCAATTGTCATTGAGAGGGAATCTGTGGGGAAATGGATTCTTGAAAAAAGGATTAAGTTAGATTACGGAAATTTATCCGCCAATAACACTCCAGTATTCCATCCTGAAGGTCTTGTAACAAACATGGCTACAATATATCTAAGAAGTAAAAATCTTTCATCAAAAATAACAGTGGCAATTACAGGAAGGATAAAGGTTGAGGATGGGAATTGAATTTTATCCTAAAATTTATATAAAATTAAAGGGATGAAGATAATGATTGTAGAGGACAGAAAGGAGATGAGGGAATTCCTCTCCCTTTCCTTACAAAAAGGGGGTTACGAGACTGAGGGATTTTCCTCTGCTGAGGATGCTCTGAGAAATTTAAGAGCTAAAAGATACCTTCTCCTCCTCACTGACCTTCTTCTTCCGGGAATGGACGGATATGAACTAATGAAGAAGGCAAAGGAAATTGATCCATATATTCCAGTAATTATAATAACTGCCTTCGGAACTGTTGAGAAGGCTGTTCAAGCTATTAAAGATGGTGCCTTTGATTTTCTTACAAAACCCATTGATCCTGAGCATCTCCTCCATGTTGTGGAAAAGGCGGTGGAGAGGGAAAGAATTTTCAGGGAGAATTTAATTTTAAAGGAGGAGTGGAGGGAAAAGTTTGGGCTTCCTGAAATAATAGGAGAGAGTAGTTTAATAAAAGAAGCCATCATGAAACTTCAAAAAGTTGCTCCAACAGATACAACAGTTCTCCTCTTGGGAGAAAGTGGTACTGGAAAGGAGCTTTTTGCAAGGGCATTGCATCAACTCAGCCCTCGAAGGAATTTCTCTTTTGTTCCGATGAACTCTGCTGCTGTTCCTGAAACCTTAATTGAAAATGAGCTCTTCGGACATGAAAAGGGAGCTTACACAGGTGCTTATAGCAGAAAAATTGGAAAACTCGAATTAGCCCACAGAGGGACTTTCTTCCTTGATGAAATCGGTGATCTAAATCCTTCCCTTCAGGCAAAACTTTTAAGGGTTATAGAGGAAAAGCAATTTGAAAGGGTAGGTGGAACTCAGAGAATAGAGGTTGATGTTAGATTTGTCCTTGCAACAAACAAGGATCTTAAAAGAATGGTTGAGGAAGGAAAGTTCAGGGAAGATTTATATTACAGAATTTCTGTTTTCCCAATCCTTTTACCTCCTTTAAGGGAAAGAAAGGAAGATATTCCTCTCCTTGTCCATCATTTCATAAAAAAGTTTTCCATTGAAACAAAGAAACAAATTGATTCTATTTCTCCTTTAGCCTTAGAGAAAATAATGAATTACCCATGGCCAGGTAATGTTCGTGAACTCCAGAACTGTATAGAGAGGGCAATCATTTTGTGTGAAGGGAAGGAAATTCAAGCTCATCACATTACAATTCCCGATAAAACCATGGATGAAAGTTATATCGATTTGAAAGGGAATTTGAGGGATGTAACTAAATCGGCTATTTCAGCTATTGAAAGGAAAAAGATTGAACTTGCAATAAAGGAGAGCAATGGAGATCTTAAAGAAGCTTCGAAAATCCTTGGAATTAGCGAAAAAACTTTGAGAAAGAAAATTAAAGAATATGGGATATGGAAAGATTAAAGCTCTGGATAATGGCATTTTTTACAAGATTGGTTATTAACATTTTGTGCAGACTTGTTAAAATAAAGGTTTTAGGAGAAGAATTCTATCTTAATGCCAAAAAAAATGGGGAAAAAATAATTTACATCCTCTGGCATGGAAGACTTTTAATTCCAATATTTTTCCATAGAAAAAGAGGGATTAAGCCCCTTGTGAGTTTAAGTAAAGACGGTGAATTTGCTTCCATGGTTCTGAAGGGGTTTGGTTATGAACCCATAAGGGGTTCAAGTTCAAAGGGTGGAAAGGAAGCTTTCCACAAAATGAAAGAAGCCCTTGATAACTCAGAAGTAGCAATAATTCCCGATGGTCCAAGGGGTCCTGGAAGGGTTCTTAAACCAGGGTGCATATACCTTGCTCAGCAAACAGATGCAGTCATAATTCCAATAAGTTTTTCATGTAAGAGAAGGAAATTTCTAAAAGGGTGGGATAAACACCTTATTTTCCCTCCCTTTAATAAGTGTGTGATGTTATATGGAGAGCCAATTAAAATTCCCAAAAATTTAACCCAAGAGGAAGTAGAAAATGTTAGAAAGGATGTGGAGAGTAGGCTGAATGAACTCGATGAGGAGGCAGATAAACTGGCTTCTGGACTATAAAAAAACATTTGAAATTAAATTGAAAATTTGAAAGAATAAAAAAGGAGATAAAAAATGCAAAAAGAAGATGCATCTTTAAAAGAAAAACAGAAGGCGATGGAGGCTGCAATCTCTCAAATAGAGAAGCAGTTTGGGAAAGGCTCAATAATGCGATTGGGGCAAAAGGAGGTCTCAGAGGTTGTTCCAGTTATTTCCACTGGCTCCATAGCATTCGATATAGCCCTTGGTATTGGAGGGGTTCCAAAGGGAAGGGTTGTTGAAATATATGGACAGGAAGCCTCTGGGAAAACAACAGTTGCTCTTCACATTATAGCTGAAGCTCAAAGGCAGGGTGGAATTGCTGCCTTTATAGATGCAGAGCATGCCCTTGATCCCGAGTATGCAAGAAAGCTTGGAGTTGATGTTGACAATCTTTTAATTTCTCAGCCTGACTATGGAGAACAAGCCCTGGAGATTGCTGAGATTCTTGTCAGGAGTGGGACTGTTGATGTTGTGGTGGTAGATTCCGTCGCTGCCCTTGTTCCAAAAGCTGAGCTTGAGGGAGAAATGGGAGACTCCCACATGGGGCTCCAGGCAAGACTTATGTCTCAAGCCCTTAGAAAACTAACAGGGATTGTGAGCAGGTCAAAAACATGTTTCATATTCATCAATCAGGTAAGGGAAAGAATTGGGGTTATAATGGGGAATCCTGAAACAACAACAGGTGGTAGGGCTCTGAAATTTTATGCTTCAGTAAGAGTTGAAATCAAGAAACTCCTTTCTATCAAAGATGGAGAAAACACAATAGGAAATAGGGTGAAGGTAAAAGTTGTAAAGAATAAGCTTGCTCCTCCTTTTAAAGAGGCTGAATTTGACATTATTTACGGAGAAGGGATATCCGTTGAAGGAGATTTAATTGACACAGGTGTTGCCTATGGAGTTATTGAGAAAGCAGGAACATGGTATTCTTACAAAGGAGAAAGACTCGGTCAGGGAAGGGATAATGTAAAGAATCTGCTTAAACAAAATAAAGAGCTTGCAGAAAAAATAAGAGAGGAAATAAAAATAAAAGCTGGCCTAATTCCTCCTCAGCAGGCTCGATGAAGAGGATAATATTTCTTATAATATTTGCAATATCCTTCGCTTATATTGAAGCATCTGTAGTAGTCTATCTAAGAGATATCCTTTATCCTGATGGTTTCTCTTTTCCCCTCCGATATATTTCCCCTTTAAGAGCTATTATTGAGATTGGTAGAGAGTTTTTCTCTATTATTCTCCTCTTTTCTGTTGCCTTTCTGAGCTCAAAGGGTTTCTGGAAGAGATTCGGTGCTTTCTGCCTTATATTTGGAGTTTGGGACATATTCTTTTACATATGGCTTAAAATATTCCTCAATTGGCCATCAAGCCTTTTAGAATGGGACCTTTTATTCCTTATTCCAGCTCCCTGGACAGGTCCTGTAATTGCTCCCATAATTGTATCTTTAACTTTGATTCTTATCTTCATCCTCATTGAGCTTTTCAAAGATAAACCTTTTAAACTTTCTCCTTTCCATGCAATCCTTTCAATTTTAGGGTTCCTCGTTATTTTTGTCTCCTTTATATGGAACGCAATTCCTGTCGCAAGGGGTGAAATCCCTCAAAAATACCCATGGTATCTACTCGCTTTAGGGGAGATTCTACTGATTTATGTTATAATCTCAAAAGCTAGAGGGTTATTTAAATGAGCAAATTTAGAAACATTCCCACAGATTCCCCTCTTTTCTCTCAAACTCTTTTAGATTTGAACAAACCTTTACAAGGCCATATTTTTGCATGCACAAAAAATAGCGAGAGCGAATGCTTGCAAAGATTGCTCTTCGCAACTAACCAAATTTATGAAGAAAAAATTTATAGTGTCAAAAAGGGTGATGTAGTTTTTTTGATAAATCTCGATACTAATAAAATTTATGGTCCATTTATTGCAGAAACTGATGGATCTGTAAATACAGACGGTAGCTATGTCATGAGCGAAGAAAGAGTTGAAGAGAGTGATAAAGTTAAGACCTTTGATAAATTTATAAAGGACTTAGAAGTTATTGTTAAAAAGGCTAAAAGGGAGAGCTTTAATAAATATTAGGAGGAATAGATGAAAAAGAAATTATTGTTTGGAGTAATTTTATTATTCCTTTCAATTTCTCTTTTCGGTGAATATCAGAAACTGGATATCAAAACAATCTTTGACCCTCAAATTATGTCTCAGCTAAGCGTTCCTCAGTATATTTGGCTAAACAATGGGAAAATTCTGATGCTGGATATGAGAACCCCTTCTGAGGAGAGAACCCTCGAAATCTTTGATCCCGAGAAAGGAAGAAGGGAAAAAGCAATTGATACTAAAAAAGTCCTCTCTTCCTTGAAGGAACTCTTGGGGAACTCAGCCCCAAAAAATTTGAGATTTCCCGATGCAGTTGATCTAAACGGTAATGCAATTGCTTACCTTTTAAATGGAGATATTTTTGTAGTTGAACTTATTAACTCATCGGTCAAAAGACTAACAAAAACTCAGGAAGTCGAAGATTCCATCACTTTCTCTCCTGACGGAAAATGGATTTCATTTATTAGAGGGAATGAGATATTTGTTATTGACTGGAAAACAGGACAGGAAAAGAGACTCACCTTTGATGCCTCTGAAACCGTTCTAAATGGAACCCTTTCATGGGTTTACTGGGAAGAGATTTATGACCATACCGATGTTCCATATTCCTGGTCTCCTGACTCGAAGGCAATTGCCTATCTTCAAACCGATGAATCAGAAGTGCCAATTTCAACCTTTGTAAATTTTGAACCAGTAAATCAGGGAGTTGTAAGACAGAGGTATCCAAAGGCGGGTCAGAAAAATCCAAAGGTAAAGCTTGGAATTGTGGAGCTCGATTCAGCAAAGACAACATGGGTTGACTGCGGAGAATATGAATATCTGGCTCGATTCAACTGGCTCCCCAATTCTAAAGAGATCGCAGTCCAAACTCTAAATAGAAAGCAAAATGAATTAAAGCTTTTCTTTTCCGAAAGATCCACAGGAAAAAGCAGACTAATATTAACTGAAACTCAGCCAGCCTGGATTAATCTAAATGACTCCCTCTATTTCTTCAAGGATGGGAAAAGATTTATATGGATGTCAGAAAGGGATGGTTATCAGCATCTCTATTTATATGACATAAATGGAAAACTCATAAATCAGATCACAAAAGGGGAATATATGGTTGTTCCTTCCTTTGGAGGGATAGTTAGCAGGAATGGAGGTCTTGTGGCAGTAGATGAGAGAAAAGGGGTTGTCTATTTCACAGCCAATAAGGAAGCTCTCAAGGAAAGGCACCTTTATAGAATTGGGTTAAATGGTAAGAATCTCAAAAGACTAACTACTGGGAATGGTGTCCATGGAGTCTCCTTCTCTCCTGATTTAAAATATTATCTTGATAATTTCTCCAACATCTCCACTCCTCCTGAGCTTTCCCTTTACAGGGCTGATGGGAAAAGGATATTAACAATTTCCCCTTCCGCAAAGGAATTTTTAGAGAGATTCAACTTGAATTATCCAGAATTTTATACCTTTAAAACAGAAGATGGCATTGAGCTTCCAGCAACAATGATAAAGCCAAAGAATTTTGATCCTTCAAAAAAATACCCTGCTATTATCTATGTTTATGGAGGACCTGGAGCTCAGCAGGTTATAGATAGCTGGAGTAGTAGAGTTTTCTGGGCAAACATTCTCGCCCAGGAAGGTTATTTCTATTTTGTTTTTGAGGTTAGAGCAGGCATGGGGAAGTCAAAAGCTACAGAGACCTCTGTTTACAAGCAAGCTTACGGAATTCAAAATTTGAAGGATATTCTTGACGGAGTTAAATGGCTCAAGAGTTTCCCCTTTATTGATGAGAAAAGATTGGGAATTTGGGGTGGAAGTGGAGGAGGATGCACTACCCTTTTTGTAATGACCCATTCCGATGTATTTAAAGCTGGAATTTCTCTATATCCAGTTTCAGACTGGCACTATTACGATACAGTCTACACAGAAAGATACCAGAGTACACCCGATGATAATCCCGAAGGATACAGTGCAACATCCTCAGTTCTTCCCGCAAAAAATTTGAAAGGAAGACTTTTGATTGTTCATGGAACCTATGATGACAATGTTCACCCCCAGAATACAGAGGCTTTTATAAATGAGCTTATAAAACACAATATCCAGTTCGAGCTCATGATTTATCCCTGGAGAAAGCATGGAATCTCAGATCCCCCTGCAAGAATTCATCTCTACACCCTTATGCTGGATTTCTGGAAAAGAAATCTTTAGAAAGGAAAACTACTGCACATAAATCCTTACTCTATCCTCATATTTACCATCTTCTAACTTTGCAGTTATTTCGTGGGCTCCTCTCTCTATCTGCCATCTTTCCTTAAAAGGAAATTTTGAAATAGCAAGGATTTTATCATCCACATACCATATAACTTTTTTTGATGTTATATCAGTTCTCAATTCAAGTCTTATACTCTGATAATCTTTTGGAAGATCTGGAAGGGTCTGAAATATAGAGCCATCAACAGGATGAACAATTTTAAAATCATGCTCTTTTAGATGGGAAATTTTCTTTGGTGGAAAAACCCCTTTGCTCATTGCCCATTCAGTGAAAAGGGGTGGAGGAAAAATAAAAATCTTTTCTTTTACAAATTTTTTAGGAGTCCATTCTCCAGCAATCAATCCATTCCTAAGATCAATCTTTTCAGCCCTATGCCAGTTACACAATTCCTTAGGCTCTGTCCCCTCAATAAAATATTCACTAATCCTCCCCTCACAATTTAAGGATGGAAGCATACCAGAAAGAGGACAAATCTCCATTTTAACAATTCCTTTGGGAATTTCTTCAAAAATCTTTTCCCCGTAGGGAATCCTTCCATATTCTCTTCTCTGGAGAAGATCCATAATTGAATGGAAAATAGGACCAGCACCTGTAACTCCCGAGACATTCTTCATGCTCTCTCCTTCAAAGTTACCAACCCAAACACCAACTGTCCAATCCCTTGTATAACCAATGCAAAAATTATCCCTGAAACCCTCAGATGTTCCAGTTTTAACAGCCACCTGGTAAGGAAAGTTTAATGGAGAGTTCTCTCTAAACCCAAGCCCCCTTGAGTAATTGTCAGAGAGGATTGAGGTTATCAAGAAACAAACCTTTTCATCAAAAATTCTCCTCCCTTTAATCTCTCTATGTAATTCCATACTCCCATCCCTCCTTTTATAACTCAGAACCTTTTTCTCCCTAATTAGAATCCCTTTCCTCGCAAAGGCTGAATAAGCTCTTACAAGTTCAAGGAGGGTAACCTCTCCACTACCCAAAGCCAATCCAAGACCGTAAAATTTATCACCTCTTTCAAGGCTTTCAAATCCAAAGGATAAAAGCTTTCTATAAAACAGAGGTCTCCCAATCTTTGAAAGGACATGAACAGCAGGAACATTTAATGATGAGGCAAGGGCAACCCTCAATCTAACTGGTCCAGAGAAATCATTGGAATAATTTCTTGGAACATAAAGCTTATTTCCTTCTTTGAAGGAGGTTGGAATATCGGGAAGGATTGTGGAAGGAGTAAATCCCTTTTCAAAGGAAACCGCATAAAGAAAAGGTTTTAGGGCTGATCCCGGTTGTCTTTTTATTGTGCATCCATCAATTTGTCCTGATGATTCTTCATCCCAGAAATCCTTTGAGCCAACCCAGACAAGAATCTCTCCTGTCTTATTCTCCATTACAATAATTGCTCCCTGACCCACTCCCTTTTCCTTGAGGTTTTCAAGGTGAATTTTTAAGATATTCTGAGCCTCCCTTTGTAAATAATAATCAATTGTTGTTTTAATCTCTGAATAGTTGTAAAGATTTTCCTCTTCCTCTTTCAAAATCCTGAAAACAAAATGGGGAGCAAGCAAAGGATTGAATGGTTTTTTTATCTCAATCTTCTCAGCCATTGCAATTTCATAATCTTCTCTCTTTATCCATCCTTTCAAATACATCTCTTTTATGAGAGATTTTGCCTTTATTTCTAACTTTGATAAATTTTTATAAGGATTTAAGCTGGATGGAGAGGAAGGAATTACTGAAAGGAAAGCTGATTGAGCAAGGGTTAGTTCCCTTGCACTCTTTCCAAAATAGAATTGGGATGCTGACTCACAACCGAAAAGCTGATTACCATAGTAAACCCTGTTTAGATAATAAGAAATTATATCCTTTTTTGACCAGAGTATTTCAAGCTTTACTGCCAGTAAAATCTCTTTTATCTTTTTCCAAATATTTTTCCCCTTTCTACCCTCCATCATTTTTGCCACCTGCATCGTAATTGTAGAGCCACCGAGCATAAACTTTCTATTTTTTAGATTTGTAACCCCCGCTCTTAAAAGGGAAAGGGGATTAACTCCAAAATGCTTATAGAAATATCTATCCTCACGGAAAATTGTTGTTTTTACAAGCCATGGAGATATCTCTTCAAAGGAAAGCCATTGAGATCGAGTACTGTTTCTTCCCAAAAACTCATAAAGTTCTATCCCGTTTCTATCAAGAACAATAAGGGAGTTTTTATGATTTTCTATTGGGACACGAAGGAAAAAGATGGGAATGCTTGCTAATAATAGGAAAATAAAGAGAAAAAAAGTTACTCCCTTTCTAATTTTTTTAGCCATTAACATAATCCAATTTTACAGGATTTAAATAAAGTTGTTAAGTTCCTTTTCTCTGTTATTCAGGCTCAATATTGCAATTTAAATTTTAACTTCCAGTTGAAAATGAATTTTTAATCAAATAAACTTAATTCCTGAGGAGGAATAATTATGGGTAAAAATATTGTTGAAAAAATTTTGGAAGAGCATCTCGTAGAAGGAACTTTAAAAGAAGGAGAGGAGATATATATTTCCATTGACCAGGTTCTTACTCAGGATGCAACAGGGACGATGGCTTATTTGCAATTCGAGGCAATGGGACTTGATAGAATTCAGGTTCCTCTTGCAGTTTCCTATGTTGATCACAATACCCTTCAAATTGACAACAAAAATCCCGATGACCACATTTATCTCCAGACAGTAGCTGCAAGATATGGAGCATACTTTTCAAGACCTGGAAACGGAATATGCCATCAGGTCCATCTTGAAAGATTTGCAAGACCTGGAGCCACTTTAATTGGTTCTGATAGCCACACTCCCACAGCTGGTGGGATTGGCTCCCTCGCAATTGGAGTGGGAGGACTTGAGGTCGCATCAGCAATGGGTGGAGAACCCTTCGCTCTAAAAGTTCCAAAGGTTGTAAGGGTATGGCTTGAGGGAGAATTGAACCGTCCTTATGTAATGGCAATGGATGTAATTTTAGAACTTCTCAGAAGATTGACTGTTAAAGGAGGGGTAGGAAAAATCTTTGAATATGATGGTCCTGGAGTTAAAAACCTTACAGTTACAGAAAGGGCAACTATTACTAATATGGGAGCTGAACTTGGAGCAACAACCTCAATATTCCCATCCGATGAAATTACAAGGAGATATTTGAAAGCCCAGAGAAGGGAGAATCATTGGAGGGAGCTCAAGGCAGACCCTGATGCCAATTATGCAGAGGAGATAAGGATAAACCTCTCAGAGCTTGAACCTTTAATAGCAAAACCCCATCAACCTGACAATGTTGTTAAGATTAGAGAAATTGCTGGGATTAAGGTTAATCAGGTCAATGTTGGTTCTTGTACAAACTCTTCTTACCAAGCCCTAAAATCTGTTTCAGCATTTCTAAAGGGTAGAACAGTCCATCCTTCTGTTTCTATGACTATAAGCCCTGGTTCCAAAGCAGTTTATGAAATGATGGCAAGGGAGGGGGATCTTGCAGAATTGATTGCTGCAGGAGTCAGAGTTTTAGAGTCTGCCTGCGGTCCCTGTATTGGAATGGGACAAGCTCCTCCATCAAAGGGAGTATCTGTGAGATCCTTCAACAGAAATTTTAAAGGAAGATCAGGGACTGTTGATGCAGAGATCTATCTTGCCTCACCAGTTTCATGCGCAGCAATTGCTTTGAAAGGGGAAATTGTAGATCCAAGAGATGTTGGAGTTGAAATCCCTGTTTTCGAAGAACCTGAATACTTTATTACCAATGACAACATGATAATCCCTCCTTTACCTCCAGAGGAAGCGAGGAAAGTAAATGTGATAAAAGGACCCAATATAAAAGATGTTCCAGTTAAAGGTCCCCTTGAGGATAGAATTTCAATTACAGCCCTTCTTAAGGTAGGAGATAATATAACAACCGATGATATTATGCCTGCTGGAGCAGAAATTCTTCCTCTTCGTTCCAACATTCCAGAGATATCAAAATATGTTTTCTGGCGTATTGACAAAGAATTTTACAAGAAGGCTCAGGAGGTTGGAACATCGGTTGTAATTGGTGGTGAGAATTATGGACAGGGTTCTTCCCGTGAGCATGCTGCTCTTGCTCCCATGTATCTCGGGTTAAGAGCTGTTCTTGCCAAGTCCTTTGCCAGAATTCACAGATCTAATCTTATAAATTTTGGAATTTTACCTCTTACATTTTCCGATCCTTCTGATTACGATAAAATTGAACAGGGCGATATTCTCGAGATAGTTGATGTTTACGATTCCCTTGAAAATGACAAACCTTTCAAGGTCATTAACAAATCAAAAAATTATAGCTTCCATGCAATAGCTAAGTTTACAAAGAAAGAAAAGGAAGTTCTTAAAGCTGGTGGCTTGCTTCCTTACATAAAAAAGAAAAGAGGAAGTTAAAAACTTAAAAAAGTATTAATTTGAACTATCTATTTCTCAAGTCATCCAGTTAGAAATTGTAAAGATAGCAGAGATCTTTTCGTTGGCTTCCCTCAACTTTTTAGAAAGCTCCTTAACAAAGGATTTAAGAACTTTTAAAGCAAGATCTTTATTTTTTTCCATCAATTTTCTGAATTCATCGAGAGGGATTTCAAGGAGAGAGACATCGGAATGGGCAATTGCCCATGCTGATCTATAAGAGTCCTCCACAAGGGACATTTCTCCAAAGTAATTACCCTCCTCAAGAATTGCAAGAGCTTCCTCACCAATTTTAGGGATCATTTTTGAAATCCTTACCTTCCCCTCATAGATAACATATAGAGAGTCAGATTTATCACCTTCTTTAAAAATTACTGTGCCCTTTTTTATCTCCCTAACTCTTCCAATGTGTAATATTTCAGCTATTTCTTCCTTGCTCAGTTCTTTAAAAAGGGAAATATTTTGAAGAAAATCTTCCTTCATGGCTATTCCTTGGAAAGGGCAATTGAAATAAAAGTTCTTTTTAATTCATTCAATACCTTGATTGCAGACTTCCTCACCCATGCGTGGGGATCCCTTGAAAGATCTGTGAGATGCTGGATGACCTCCTCACCGCCTATTTTAGAGAAAAAATCTATTAGTTTCATTTTAACTTCAATGTTGGAATCCTTTTTTAAATCCAAAACCTCCTGACTAATGACTGCTATCTTCTTATTAGCCATAAGTTCAAGGACACTACTTTTAACATACCAGTGAGGTTTCCTCAAAAGGGAAAGAAGGGAATTTATATCAAGGTCCTCCCTTTGGGCAAGAATTCTTAATGTTAAATTCCTTACCTCCCAGCTCGGATCCTCAAGAAAATTTAGGAGAAAATCCGAAACCCATTTTTCCTTTCTTTCCTTTAATTTTTCAATCATATTTATTTTTTCTCCCTTCCCTCCCTCAGAAAGAATCCTTTCAGCCTCTTCTCGTAAAATTTTATCCTCGGAAATTTCTTTTTTATGGGATTCAATAACCTTAACCGCTGAATCCCTAACAACAGGATTTGGATCAGAAAGGAATTGAAGGAAAAAATCTTCCTCTTTCAAACCCATTTCTCCAGCTAATTTTATTGCGTAAGCTTTCAAAGGAGGGTAAGCCTCCTTCAGGGATGCAAGAACAAATTTCTCCTTCTCCTCAAGATTCTGAAATTCCTCACTTTTTAGAAATTCAAGCTTTTTTCTGGGAGGTAAAGATTCAAAATTTTCAAATGTTAATTCCATTATACCAAATCCAAAATATGACCCAATTTCTCTTTTTTTGTCTTTAGATAAAACCTGTTTTCAGGGAGAGGAGGTATTTCAATGGGGACTCTTTCAACTATTGTCAAGCCATACCCTTCAAGGGCGTAGAACTTTCTTGGGTTATTGGTAAGGAGTCTCATCTTCCTAACTCCAAGGGTAAAAAGAATCTGAGCACCTATCCCATACTCCCTCTGATCAGGTTTAAAACCAAGTTTCTTATTGGCTTCCACAGTATCCAAACCCTTATCCTGGAGGCAATAGGCTCTAATTTTATTTGTGAGTCCAATGCCTCTTCCTTCCTGATTCAACATATAAAGTATAACACCTTTACCCTCTTTTTCAATCATTTCCATTGCTTTGTGAAGTTGGGGTCCACAATCGCATCTTAAAGAGCCAAAGGCATCCCCTGTAAGGCATTGAGAATGAGCTCTAACAAGAACAGGTTCCTCAGGATTTATTTCACCCTTTACAAGGGCAAGATGAGTCTCATGATGAATTATGTCTTCAAAAACCATTATCCTAAAGTCTCCATAAGCAGTTGGAAGATCAGCTTCAGCAATCTTTTTGACAAGAATTTCACTTTTCAGTCTGTATTTTATAAGGTCAGCAATAGCAAGGATTTTAATCCCAAACTTTTTTGAAAATTCCTCGAGTTGGGGCATTCTTGCCATTGTCCCATCTTCGTTCATTATCTCACATATAACACCAGCAGGATAAAGTCCAGCAATCCTTGCTATATCCACTGAAGCCTCAGTCTGTCCTGCCCTCTCAAGAACCCCTCCTTTCCTTGCTCTCAAGGGGAATATGTGTCCAGGCCTTGCAAGATCCTCTGGTTTTGTCCTTGGATCAATTGCAGTCAAAATTGTTTTCGCTCTATCAAAGGCTGATATCCCTGTTGTAACTCCTTCCTTTGCATCAATTGAAACTGTGAAAGCAGTGCCATATGGAGCTGTATTGCTCTCATCGTTTACCATTAAAGGAAGATCAAGTTCTTTTATCCTTTCCTCTGTCAGGGAGAGACATATAAGCCCCCTCCCATACTTTGTCATAAAATTTATTGCTTCAGGAGTGACCTTTTCTGCGGCTATCATAAGGTCACCCTCATTCTCCCTGTCTTCATCATCAACTATTATTATCATCTTTCCATTTCTTACATCTTCAATAACTTCCTCAACTGTTGATAAAGGCATTTTTACCTCCTTATATAAATTTTATCACTTTAAGATATCTTAAGGAAGGATTACGATCATTCAAATTTTCCTTTTGCGTTTCAAAAGTTTTTCCAACTCAACAGCAAAGAAAAGGAGGGAAGAAAATAAGAGCATTATTAATAGTTCAGGAATTGAAAGAGGGGTTGTTTTCAGAAATTTGTTAAATATTGGTATGTAAATTGTCCCAATCTGCAAAATAAATGTTCCTATAATTGTCCAGAAAAGAAGAGGATTGGAAAGGAATCCAACTTTAAATGTTGAATGGATAAAAGATTTGCAGGCAAAAGCATGCCATAACTGGGCTAAACATAGGACATTGAAGGTTATTGTCTGCCAGTGAAGGTTTAGTTTTATAGCTATCCCCTGGGCTAAAAGAGTCAGAAGTCCAAGGAATAAACCTGACCAGAGAATGCTTATACCAAGCCCTCTTGAAAATATACTTTCTTTAGGGTTCCTCGGTGGCCTTTCCATTATTCCTATTTCTTCCCGTTCAGAAGAAAAGGCAATCCCAGGGAGACCATCGGTTACAAGATTTATCCATAAAATCTGAATTGGCTGTAGAGGGAGAGGAAGCCCAAAAAAGGGAGCAAGGAATACTGTCGTTATCTCCCCAACATTGCTGGCAAGGACATATCTAATGAACTTAAGGATATTGTCATAGATCTTCCTTCCCTCTTTAATTGCCTTGACAATTGTTGCAAAATTATCGTCGAGAAGAATCATATCCGATGCTTCCTTTGCGACATCTGTACCTGTAATTCCCATTGCAACTCCAATATCAGCTTTTTTTAAGGAAGGAGCATCATTTACTCCGTCCCCAGTCATGGCAACATACTCTCCCTTATCCTGAAGAGCCTTAACAATCTTCAACTTTTGCTCAGGGGCAACCCTTGCATAAACTTTAATCTCTTTCACCCTCTCTTCAAGTTCCGCTAAACTCAGAACATCAAGCTTTGCTCCTGTAATTATTGAATAATCATCTTCTAAGATACCCAACTTTTTTGCAATAACCTTTGCTGTCAAGGGATGATCCCCTGTAATCATAACAG
>Ga0207433_10004588_pt1 | contig 25351 bp, 25 predicted proteins | sample YelNatPaOPGAMG01_FD_187559 | JGI IMG/M metagenome (GOLD analysis project Ga0207433, IMG submission 187559) | Hot spring thermophilic microbial communities from Obsidian Pool, Yellowstone National Park, USA - OP-RAMG-01 (SPAdes) (version 3) | ecosystem: Environmental > Aquatic > Thermal springs... | reverse complement strand
ATGCGTAATAAAAGATACAAAGTTTTACCATTTTGTTTTTACTAGAATCTGCGTTCTGTGCTTCTAAATATGTTATTTTCAACCAAGATTTTGCTTTTAGGCTCTTTTTGTAAGCGTAAAGTTATTACTGTGCAATAAGTTTAGCCATTGCCTATGTAAGAAAAAGTTCCAAAGCTTTTTATGAAAGAAAAACTTTCGCTAATGCGAAAGGCTTATAATTTCAAGCAAAACCAATGGTTGGACCCAACCAAGTCCTTTCGGACATTTTTTGTTTGAGCAAAAGTTGGGTTCAATTAAAAATATTGACAATTCTAAATTTTGAGTTATTGTATTCTCTAATTAAGGAGGATTATGTTTAGTAAGATAGAAGATATACTTGAGGATGTTAAAAAGGGAAAGCCTGTAATTGTTGTAGATGATAAAGACAGGGAAAATGAGGGAGATTTAGTTGTTGCTGCAAGTTTTGCAACGCCAGCTGTTATAAATTTTATGATTAAATACGCAAAAGGTTTAGTTTGTGTGCCATTGACAAGAAAAAGGATTGAGGAATTAGACCTAAAACCTATGTATTATGATTCTCAGGATAGATTTAAAACAGCATGGCGTGTTTCTGTAGATGCTAAATTTGGCATAACAACAGGTATTTCTGCATTTGACAGGGCAAGGACTATACAGGTTTTAATAGACCCAAATACAAAACCAAGTGATTTATCAAGGCCCGGGCATATATTTCCTCTTGAGGCAAGAGATGGTGGAGTTTTAGTAAGGGCAGGTCATACTGAGGCTGCTGTGGATTTGGCTAAATTAGCAGGACTTTATCCAGCAGGTGTTATATGCGAGATAATTAAAGAAGACGGAACTATGGCAAGATTAGATGATTTAATTGAATTTGCAAAAGTCCATAATTTAAAGATATGCACAATAGCTTCTTTAATTGAGTATAGAAGAAAGACAGAAAAATTAGTTAGATTAATAGAAAAGGTGAATTTACCTACAGATTACGGAGATTTTATATTGTATTTTTATGAGTCAATAGTTGATAATACAGAACATTTAGCTTTTGTTAGTAAAAATATAGAAGAAGATAAAAATAAAGATAAACCGGTTTTAGTAAGGGTGCATTCTGAGTGTTTAACAGGTGATGTTTTTATGTCAAAACGCTGCGATTGCGGACATCAGTTAATAAAGGCTTTAGAGATGATAGCAAAAGATGGTGGAGTTTTACTTTATATGCATCAGGAAGGAAGAGGCATAGGTTTAAAAAATAAAATAAAAGCATATGCTTTGCAGGATAAAGGTTTAGATACAGTAGAGGCAAATCAGGCTTTAGGTTTTAGTCCTGATTTAAGGGATTATGGTATAGGGGCTCAAATTTTAGTTGATTTGGGAATAAGAAAGATAAGACTTATTACAAACAATCCAAAAAAAATAGTTGGTTTAGAAGGTTATAACCTTGAGATTGTTGAAAGAGTTCCTCTTTTAATTAAGCCGAATATTTATAATAAAAAATATTTAGAGACAAAAAAGAAAAAATTAGGCCATATACTTTAAAAGGAGGCAATATGAAAGAGATAAAAGGTTATTTTAAGGGAGAAGGTAAAAAAATAGCTATTGTTATTTCCCGTTTCAATGAATTTATAAGTAATGAATTATTAAGCGGTTGTTTAGATACACTACTTAAGGCTGGAGTTTTGGAAAAAGATATTTTGGTTTTTTGGTCTCCGGGTTCTTTTGAAATACCTCAAATTATAAATAGACTTGATACTAAAAAATTTGACGCAATCATAACTTTAGGGGCTGTAATAAGAGGAGATACTCCACATTTTGATTATATAGCATCCGAACTTGTAAGGGGAATAGGTAGATTATCTATCGAAAAGAATATACCAATTATTTTTGGTGTAATTACAGCAGATACACTTGAACAGGCTATAGAGAGAGCAGGCACAAAGCAGGGCAACAAAGGAAGAGATGCTGCTTTAGTTGCTCTGGAGATGATAAATATTTTTAATCAGATATAATTTATTTTATTAGATGAGGGCTCGTTCAAAAGCAAGGGAGATAGCGCTTTTTATATTATACCAGATAGATATATATAAAAGAGACTACAAAGAAGCCTTCCAGAATTATTTAGAAGAGTATCCACAAAAAGACGAGGTAGTTAATTTTTCTTTAAGATTAATTGAAGGTGTATTAGAAAATTTAGAATTTCTTGATTCGGTAATAAAAAAATATATAGAAAACTGGGATATAAAAAGATTGGCATTTATTGATAGAAATATTTTAAGATTAAGTACTTATGAACTTTTATTTTTGGATGATATTCCTCCCAAGGTTTCAATAAACGAGGCAATAGAGCTTGCTAAACGTTTTGGTGATATAAATTCTTCAAGTTTTGTAAATGGTATTTTAGACAAAATATTTAAAAGCGAATCTAAAAAGGCTCCGAGTAATGAAAAAGTGTGATCTACATATTCATTCAGAATATTCTGATAGCGACTCTAAAATAGAGGATATATTTAAACTTGCAAAAGAAAATGATATAAGTTGTGTTGCTATAACAGATCACGATACTATAGATGGTCTTGGTGAAGCAAAAAAATTTAGTGAGATTTTTAACATAGAATTGATAAATGGAATAGAGATAAGCGCGCAAAAACAAAACATAGAGGTTCATATTTTAGGTTATTTTATAGATGCAGAAAGTCCTAAATTAAAAAATGCATTATCAAATATAAAAGATTTAAGAAAAGAGCGTCTAATTATGATGGTTGAAAAGTTAAACTCTTTGGGTTTAAAAATAGATAAAGAAGAGGTTGCTTTAAAACTTTATGACAAAATTCCGACAAGACTTCATCTTGCGCTTTTTTTAATGGAGAAAGGTTTTGTAAAAAATATAAAAGAAGCATTTTTAAAATATCTTTCTTACGGAAGGCCTGCTTATGTAGCAAGATTTAAATATTCTCCAAAAGAGGCTATATCTTTAATAAAAGAATGCGGAGGTCTTGCAATTTTAGCACACCCTCATTTATTGCCGGATCAGTCTTTAATAGAAGAATGTATTTTATATGGTTTAGATGGTCTTGAGGTGGTTTATCCAAATTCAGGTAAAAATCAAGTTATATACGAGAATATAGTTGATAAGTTTTCTTTACTTAAAAGCGGTGGTTCTGACCACCATGGTAGTTATAAAGATTTTACAAAGATTGGAGAGGTTTTTATCCCGTATGAGTGGGTTGAAAAGATGAAAAAAAGATATGGATAAAGATATTTATTTTTTAAAAAAAACTTTTTCTTTAGCAAAAAAAGGTTTAGGTTTTGTATCTCCAAATCCTTTGGTTGGAGCAGTTATAGTTAAAAACAACAGAATAATAGGAGAAGGTTATCATAAAAAAAGTGGGTTTCCCCATGCAGAGATTGAGGCAATAAAAAGAACAAAAGAAAGTTTAAAAGGAGCAACTTTATATATAAATTTAGAGCCATGCTGTCATTTTGGAAAAACTCCGCCTTGTGTTGATAAAATAATAGAATCAAAAATAAAAAGGATTGTTATTTCAAATATAGACCCAAATCCAAAAGTAAAAGGTAAATCTATTTTAAAATTAAAAAAATCAAAAATAGAAGTAAAAGTTGGACTCTGCAAAAAAGAAGGTGAGAGATTAAATGAGGTTTTTTTTAAAAATATGCGTTTTAATATGCCTTTTGTGGCTTTAAAAGTAGCCCAAAGTTTAGATGGAAAAATAAGAGATAACAATAGAGTTTCTAAATGGATAACAGATAAACCTGCAAGGACTTTTTCAAAAAAATTAAGGGATATTTACGATGCTGTTTTGGTTGGAATAAACACAGTAATAGAGGATAATCCTAAATTAAATGGCTTTAAAAAAATCCCATTTAAAATAGTCCTTGATAGAAATTTAAGGATTCCTTTAAACTGCAATTTATTAAGTAAAAACAGAGAAAAGGTTATAATTATAACATCTTTTAAGAATAAAGATAATTTAGATAAAATACCAAAAGAGATAAAGGTATTGTTGGCAGAAGAAAAAGACAAAAAGTTTAACTTAAAAGAAATATTAAAAAGTCTTTATAGTATGGGAATAAATTCAATACTTATTGAAGGTGGCAGCAAAACAAGTGGAAATTTTTTTGACGAAAGACTAATTGATAAAGTTTATATTTTTATTGCACCAAAAATTATAGCAGGAAGTAATTCTTTAAGTTCAATAGAGGGGAGTGGTTTTAGTCTAAAAAAATGTCCCAAGATAAAAGATATCAGTATAGAATATATAGGCGATGATATTCTGATTTCAGGTTATCCGGATTATGGAAAATAATCTTTATAAATTAATATTAAAGAGAAGATCAATAAGGCTTTTTAAACAAAAGAAAGTACCTTTAAGTATTATTAAAAAGATAATAAATGCAGCCAGACTTGCTCCGTCTTGTGCTAATTTGCAATTTATTGAATATCTTGTAATAGATGATTTGAGATTAAAAGAAGAGGTTTTTTCTACATTGCGTTTCGGTTATTATGTATATCCAAAAAGAGTTCCACAGGATAATTTTAAACCGAATTTCTATATAATAGTCCTTATAAATAAAAATAAGTCAAAAGAGCCAAATTTAAGGGATATAGGGCTGGCTTTGGAAAATATTCTTTTAAGTTTAGTAAGTTTTAATTTAGGTGGTTGTATAATACAAAATATTGATAAGGAAAAATTATATAAAATTTTAGATTTAAAAGACAATTACCAAATAGATTGCGTTGTTGCTTGCGGTTATGCTGCTGAAAAACCAAAACTTGAGACTAAAAGTGATGATGTAAAATATTGGGTTGACAGAAAAAATATATTACATGTTCCAAAAAGACCATTAAAAGATATTTTTCATTATAATAAAATATGATTTATAAAGATAGAAAAGTAGATGATATTGAGAAACTTGCAAAAAAGACAATAGGAGAGACTTTTTTGCCAAAAGATATAGACAAAAATATATTAAAGACAATTCCTTATGAATATCCATACAGAAAAATAAATGTCCAGATAGAGACAGAGGAGTTTAGTTGTCTGTGTCCTTTTTCCGGACTGCCTGATTACGCAAAGATTACTATACAATATATACCTGATAAAAATTTAATTGAACTTAAATCTTTAAAATACTATTTTTATGCTTATAGGAATGTTAAGATATATAATGAGCATGCAGTAAACAAAATATTGGAGGATTTAAAAAGAGTTTTGAAACCAAAAAGTCTTACTGTTATAGGTGAATTTTCAATTAGAGGTGGCGCAAAGAATAAGATAACAGCGACTTATAAAAAAAGATGAAGAATCAGGAAGTTGCAAAGATATTTAGAGAGATAGCAAAGATTTTGGAGTTAAAAGAAGATAACCCATTTAGAATAAGGGCTTATGAAAAAGCAGCTTATAATATTGAGAGTTTAGGAGAGGATTTAGAGACTTTAGCAAAAGAAGATAAATTAACTAAAATTTCCGGCATAGGGGAGGATTTGGCTTCAAAGATAAAGGAGATTTTAGATACAGGCACATTAAAATATTATGAGGAGTTAAAAAGCCAAACTCCGGCAGGACTTTTAAAGATGATGGAAATTCCGGCTTTAGGTCCAAAGACTATAAAAAAAATTTATGATAAGTTAAAAATTGATACTATAGAAAAATTAGAGGAAGCAGCAAAAAAACATTTATTAAGTAATATAGAAGGGATAAGAGAAAAGACAGAAGAAAATATATTGCGAGGTATAGAGTTAATAAAAAAGGGATTAGAGAGAACGCCGCTTTATAATGCGCTTTTAATTGCAAATAGATTTTTAGAAGAATTAAAAAAATTAAAAGAAGTAGAAAAAATAGAAGTAGCAGGCTCACTTCGTAGAAAAAAAGAGACAATAAGAGACATAGATATTTTAATTGTTTCTAAAAAACCTTCAGTTGTTATGGAGAGATTCGTTTCTTTAGATTCTGTTGATAAGATTTTAGCGCAAGGTTCTACAAAATCATCTATAATATCAAAAGAAAATATTCAGGTTGATTTAAGAGTTATAGAGGATAAAAGTTTTGGTTCAGCACTTATGTATTTTACAGGTTCAAAAGAGTTTAATATTAAGATTCGTCAACTTGCTATAAAGAATAATTTAAAGATAAGTGAATATGGTGTATTTAAAAATGAAAAATGGATTGCCGGAAGGAATGAGGAAGAGATATTTTCTATATTGGGTTTAAGTTATATAGAGCCTGAGTTAAGAGAAGATAGGGGTGAGATAGAATTGGCTTTATTAAATAAATTGCCAAAGATTGTTAAATTGGAAGATATAAAAGGAGATTTACATGTTCATTCTAATTATAGTGATGGCTTTTTAAGTTTACAAGAAATTTATAATGAAGCATTAAGATTAAATTATAGTTATATCGGAATATGTGATCATTCACAGGGTTTAAAAGTAGCAAAAGGTCTTTCAAAAGATGCACTATATAGAAAAAAAGAAGAGATAGAAAAAATAAATAAAAAAGGTAAGTTAAGATTATTATTTGGAACAGAAGTAGATATAGATTCTTCTGGAAATTTAGATTACCCGGATTCTATATTGAAAGAATTCGATTTAGTTATCGCAGCAATACATACTGGTTTTAAACAGTCAAAATCCCAACTTACAAAAAGAATAATAAATGCCTGTAAAAATAAATATGTAAATATAATAGCGCATCCAACAGGAAGACTGTTTAAGACAAGAGAGCCTTACGAGATAGATTTAAAAGAAATTCTAAAGGTTTGTTCTGATTATAATGTTGCGCTTGAGATAAATTGTTATCCGGATAGATTAGATATAAATGATTTGGGAGCATTAGAAGCAAAAAAAGCAAACGTTAAACTCTCATTGGGAACAGATACCCACAATAAAGAACATTTAAATGCCATAGAGTTAGGCTTAGCTATTGCAAGAAGAGGTTGGCTTGAAAAAAATGATTTATTAAACTGTATGGATATAGACACACTTATTAAATGGTTAAAAAAATAATAATACTACTTTTACTTTTTTTTATCTCTTGCAATAGATATTATAAAGAAAAATTTTTAGTAGCAGGGACTTATCTTGAGGTCATATCAGATAACAAAGACGCAATAAGAATAGTTTTTGATGAAGCAAAACGTTTAGATAAGATTTTTAATTTTTATAATCAAGAGTCAGAACTTTATAAATTAAATTCAAGTTATAATTTAGAATTTCAAGCATCAGAGGATTTGATTAAAGTTTTAATACTGTCAAAATATTTTAATGATATTACAGATAAGGCTTTTGATGTAAGCTATGGTGTTTTGTATGATTTTTGGAAAGATTTAATTAAAAAAGAAACCAAAGAACTTCCTGATAAAGAAAAAATATTAGAATTAAAAAAACTTGGCGGAATGGAGAATATAGAAATAAATAACAATAAAGTTTTAATAAAAAAAGAAGGTTTAAAGATTGATTTGGGTGCTATTGCAAAGGGTTATATCGTTGATAAGATTATTTCTATTGCGAAAAATAACAACATAAAAAATTTACTTATAAATTTAGGCGGAGAGATTTATTGTTTAGGAGAAAAGAATAAAAGACCGTGGAGTATTGGGATAAAGGATCCTGAAAATAAAGATAATATAATTAAGGTATTAAAATTAAAAGACAAGGCAATTGCTACAAGTGGAAATTATGAACAATTTTTTAAAGTATCTGATAAAGTTTATTCCCATCTAATTGATCCAAGAACAGGTTTCCCAATAGAGAATAATATTTTAAGCGTAAGCGTTGTGGCAGATAACTGCACTTTAGCCGATGCATTATCAACAGCTTTTTTTATAATGGGTTTAGATAAAACAAAAGAGTTTCTTTTAAAGAACAATTTTAATATAAAGGTTTTTATTATAATAAGAGAAGACAATAAAAATAAATTGATAAGTTTAAATGGTTAGCATAAAAGATATATTAGATAAAAAGGGAAAAGAAAAAATAATAATGCTTACCTGTTATGACTATTCTTTTGCAAAAATTTTAGATGAAGCAGGTATTGATATGATTTTGGTTGGAGATTCTTTGGCAAATGTTGTATTAGGTATGTCTAATACAAAAGATATAAGTTTTCTTGAGATGTATAATCATACAAAAGCTGTTGGTAGCGCTGTTATAAATAGTTTAGTTGTTGCTGATATGCCTTATGTAGCATACCAAAAAAACCCTGATAAAGCTTTATATTATGCTGAGAAATTTATTAAAGCTAAAGCAGGTGCTGTAAAGATTGAATGGTTTGAAGGAAAAAAGAATTGTGTTTATGTTGCAAAAAAATTGATTAAAAACAAAATACCTGTAATGGGTCATATTGGCTTAACACCTCAAACAGTTCATTTATTAGGTGGCTATAAAGTTCAAGGTAAAGATTTAAACTCGGCAAAAAAATTAATTGAAGAGGCAAAAATTTTAGAAGATGTTGGTGTTTTTAGTATAGTTTTAGAATGTATGCCGTATCAATTGGCAGGTTATATAACTAATATTTTAAAAATCCCTACAATCGGTATTGGGGCAGGCAAATTTTGTGATGGTCAGGTTTTGGTTTTATATGATTTACTTAATATTTATAAAAAAATTAGACCAAAATTTGTAAGAACTTATGAAGATTTTTATAGTAGAACAAAAGAGGCTATATTAAAATTTATAGCAGATGTTAAAAATTCAAATTTTCCGGATGACCTTGAGAGTTTTTCAATAAGCAAAGAGGAGTTATCTAAATTGCAATTAGATATTCCTTATGAATAGATATTTAAAATTTTTTCTATATGTTTTTCTATCTTTATTTTTTATAGATGCTAATTCAAAAGATAATAAATATGGTGGCACAATAGTTCTTTATACTTCTTCGGATCCAAAATCTTTTAATCCAATAGTCGCTAAAGAGACCTCTACAACAACTATTACAAGTCTTATATTTGAAGGTTTAACCACAATAAATCCAATTACTTTGGAAGTTGAGCCAAATTTAGCATCTAATTGGGAGGTAGACTCTACCGGGACAGAGTGGATTTTTCATTTAAGAAAAGATATAAAATGGTCTGATGGAGTGGAATTTAAAAGCGACGATGTTGTCTTTACTTTTAATGAATTGATATATAATAAAGATGTAATGACCTCTTATGCTGATATTTTTACTATAGAAGGTAAAAAAATTAAAGTAGAAAAGATAGACGACTATACAGTTAAATTTACGCTACCATTTAAATTTGCTCCATTTTTAAAAACCTTAACCTGCGAGATACTCCCAAAACATAAATTAGAAAATGTAGTAAAGGATTTAAAATTTAATTCATACTGGGGACAAGATACAAAATTAGAAGATATAGTTGGGACAGGTCCTTTTAAGTTAGAAAAATATCTTCCTTCAGAAAGGATAGAACTTACAAGAAATAAATATTATTGGAAAAAAAGCAAAGAACAAGAACAACTCCCATATTTAGATAGGGTAATATTTTTAATTATAAAAAATCCAGATTTAGCGCTTTTAAAATTCCAGGCAAAAGAGATAGATTATTTAGCATTAAGGGGAGAGGATTTTTCTATATTAAAACCAAAAGAAAAAGAATTAAATTTTAAAATATATAACACAGGGCCATCTTTAGGTATAAATTTTTTGGTTTTTAATCAAAATAGCGATATAAATCCAAGTACAAAAAAAACATATATAGATGAAAGAAAATTAAGACTATTTAAAAATTTAAATTTTAGAAAAGCAATTGCGCATTCTATAGATAGAAAGTCGATAATAGATATAGTTATGAATGGATTTGGAACAGTTTGCGATTCTCCTTTGACTACTTCAAGCGGATTTTTTTATAATCCAAATGTTAAAAAATATGAATACGATTTAGAGAAAGCAAGAAATTTGCTTAAAGATATTGGGATTTATGACAGAAATAAAGATAAAAAATTAGATTATATTGATGGAACACAAGTAGAGTTTAATTTATTTACGAATTCAGAAAATACTGAAAGAGTTAAAATTGCAAATATAATAAGAAAGGACTTAGAGACTTTAGGCTTTAAAGTAAATTTTATACCTTTGGCTTTTAATCAACTTGTATCTAAATTAGATTCAACTTATGATTGGGATTGTGTGTTAATAGGTTTAACTGGAAGTATTGACCCACATTTTGGAAGTAATGTATGGAAATCAAGCGGACACCTGCATGTTTGGCATCCAAGACAAAGAGAACCAGATACTGATTGGGAAAAAGAGATTGATAAAATATTTGATGAGGCAGTTAAAATTTTAGATGAGAAAGAAAGAAAAATTTTATATGATAGATTTCAGGAAATAGTAGCAGAAAATTTACCTGTTATATTTACTGTTGTATCTTATAATCTTTTTGCAGTTAGAGACAGGTTTGGGAATTTAAAACCTACACCTTACGGTGGAGCGTTTCATAATATTGAGGAGATTTATATAAAAGATTAATTGTGGTATAATATATATTTATATAGAAAAAATGTATAGCAATGAATCCGCAAAATCTATTATGAAGGATTATTGGAATATTTCATTATTTTTATCTTTTTTATTACATATATTTATTTTTTTTGGATTGGAGAATATAAAGTTATTTAAAAAAGAATCAGTTAAATTATATAAATTAAGTGATATAAAAATAATAGAACAAAATATTGTTAAACCCACAAAAGAAATAAAGGAAAAATTTATAGAAGAATCGCCTCCTCCGTATTTAGATAACTTTTTTGAAAAGATTACTTCTTCTTTTAAGATAGAACCACCCCAAAAAATAAATATTGTTGAGATAGATAAAGAGATAATTTTTAAGGAGATTTTAAATTCTGAATTTAAAAAAGATCCAAAATATATGGAGTATTACCAAAAAATAAGGGCTAAAATAAGCAATATATTACATAAAAATTATAAGGGCGAGGAGATAGGAGAGATTACTTTAAGTTTTGTTCTTTTAAGAGATGGAAATATAAAAGAAGTGTATTTTAAAGACAGTTTTATATCTAAAGATATTTTAAAAGATATTGTATTAAAGAGTCTTTACGATGCAGAGCCATTTCCACCCTTTCCTGAAGATTTTAAAGATAGATATAGCTTGCCATTTAGTGTAAATATCCAGTTTAAAAATAAATAGTATTAATTGATTTTATTTTCCCTCAATAAATAATAAAATATTGACTTTTATTTTTTAAGAGTTATCCTATTAATCTAAAAATAAAACTAAGTTTTGCTTTAAGTAAAATCTCTAAAAAGAAATTGGATAGGCATAAGTTTTGGAATAGTAAAAAGAGTAAAATTTTAGATGAAGGAAATAATAGAAAAAATACTTAAAGAAGAAAGAACGGCTAAGGAAAGATTAGAAGAGGCAAAAAAAGAGGCAGATAATATTATTTTAAATGCAGAAAAAGAGGCTAATAAATTGATAGAAGATACAATTAAAAAGACAAAGGAGTTTCTTTCTTTAAAAGAAAGGGAATTAGTTTTGTCTTTGTCAAAAGAAAAAGAGGCTTTTCTTGAAAATGCAAAAAAAGAATTTATGTCTTTAATAGAGAAAAAAGAAAAGGAAATAGATTTTATTGCAGAAAAGATTTTTTTAAAAATTTTAGGCATAAATGAATGATTTAAAAAAATATTCTTTTATAAATTCAAAGATAAGGGCGCTTATTTCTTATCTTATTAAACCTGTTATATTTAAAAGGTGTGTAGATGCAAAAAATATATATGAGATATTTGAGATTTTAAAGGATACAAGATATGGTTTTTTAATAGAATTTTTAAACGATTTTGATTTAAAATCAATAGAAAAAAGACTTATCAAAGAAGATATTGATATATTTTTAAATATTTATAAATTTATACCGACAAAAACAGAAAAAGAATTTATGTTTTTACTTTTAGAAAGATATGAGATTGATAATTTAAAAATAGCATTAAGGTTATGGAGAAAAAAGGAATTAGTGGATTTAGATGATTATATACCTAAAAGAAATATATGTTTTAATATAGATTTTGAAAAGATAATTAATGCTTTTAGTCTGGATGAGATAATAAAAGTTTTAGATAATACAGTCTATAAAAAAGTTATTTTAGATTCAAAGGAATTTATAAATAAATCTTTATTTTATCTTGAGATTTCTTTGGATATAGATTATTATAAAAGACTTTTTAACACAATAAATAAATTATCACATTTAGACAAAAAGGTCGCGTCCAAGATTTTAGGTATTGAGGTTGATATTGAAAATATAAATTTACTAATTAAGTTTAAGAAATACTATAATTTTAAAGAAGATATTTTAGACTGGTTTTTAACCGGAGGAGAATTTATAAATAAAGAGAAATTAAAGGATTTATATAAAAATGTAAGTTTAGATGAATTAATTAATAAGATTTCATTTGGTCCATATAAAGATATAAAAGAAGTATTTGAAAAAAATATATTTTTTATAGAAAATTTTTTATATGAAGTGCTTTTAAAAGAAGTTAAGAGGGTATTGAGCGGTTTCCCTTTTACAATAGGAACAATATTTGGATATTTTATTTTAAAAAGAAAGGAAACAAAAAATATGATATCACTTATCTCTGCAAAAAGTCGCAATTTACAAAAAGAGGAGATTTTGCAATTATTAAATTTAAGTTGATATGTTAACAGCATCTTTAATGGAATTAGTTGGAATTGTAATTTTAAAGGAAAAGTTGGATGAATTTACCTCCTCTTTAGTTAAACTCTCTATATTTCAACCTGTTGATATAAGCGTAATAGAAAAGGACATTTATTCTTTGAAAAAGTCAGATATAGAAAAAGAGACGGCTTATTTAGAGGATTTAGAGTTAAAATTAAATAATTTGGCAAAAAGATTTAATATTCCACTAAAATTAAAGGAGTTAAAAAGTTTTAATATAGAGACAATAGAAAGAATTCTTGATGATATATCTAAAGAATTTGAACCGCTTTTTAATAAATATGAAGAGTTAAAAAATAATTTAAAAACAAAGGAATTGTCATTTCTTCATTTAAAAAAATATTTTCCATTACCGATAAAATTAGATAAAAATCTGACATTTTTAGATATATTTTTTGGAAGTATAAGCCAAAAGGATTTAAATATAATTCTGGAAAAATTAAAGGGTATAAATTATCTTTTTTATCCAATAAAAAGTGAAACAGATGGTTTAAAATTTATGCTGATATGTTTAAAAAAAGATTCAAATTTTATAAAAAAAATATTACAAGAAACTTCATATAAAAGTCTTGAATTTTTACCGCAGGAAAAAGAAGTATATAAGGACTTAGAAGATACTATAAATTTGGAGATAAAAAAAATAAAAGAAGAAATAAAAGATATAAATGAAAAGATTATATCTTTATCAAGAAAAAATGAAGAAATATTGAAAGATATCTATACATTTATTAGGGTTAAAAAATCAGTTATTTCTGCAAAGGAATATTTTTATACAACAGATAAGACAGCAATAATTTTTGGTTGGGTTCCGGAAGAGGAAAAAGATAAATTGGTATCTATCTTAAAAAAACTTGGTTGTGAGTTTTATATAGAAGAGAAAAAGACAAAGGAGTTAAATTTACCAAAGGAAGAAATCCCGGTTAAAATGAAACATAATAAATTTATAAAACCATTTGAGTTATTAATTGAAAATTTTGACTTACCACGTTATGGAACTATTGATCCTACCATTTTTGTTGCTATAAGTTTTCTATTTATGTTTGGCGCTATGTTTGGAGATTTAGGGCATGGATTATTGCTTATTTTAATTGGTCTTTTTACAAAAAGAAGTAAAAAAGATAAAATAAAAAAGATTTCAGCACTTCTTATATATTCTGGGATTAGTTCTTCTTTATTTGGAATTTTATATGGAAGTTTTTTTGGTTTAGAATGTATCCCTTCTATACTTATTAATCCAATGAGGGATATTTTTGGAGCTTTTAAAATAAGCATTATATTTGGGGTTATTCTTATTTCTTTTGGGATATTGTTAAATATTTTAAATGCATTAAGAGATAGAGACTATATAAAAGCAATATTTGATAAAGCCGGTTTAGTAGTTGGAATTATTTATTGGTTGATTTTAGGTTTAATTGTTAAATTATTTATAAAAAATTCAAAAGTAGAACCAATTTATACTTTTTTAATATTTATATTTCTTACAATTTTATTTTTAAGACCATTAATAGAGATGTTTTTTAATAAAGAAAGAAAAGAGAATATTTTTATAATGTTTATGGAAAATTTTGTAGAAATTTTTGAAAGTTTTATTGGTTATTTTGCAAATACTATATCATTTATTCGTATCAGCGCATTTTCTTTAGCCCATATAGGTTTGTTTTTGGCTATATTTGAATTGTCAAAAATTGTTAAAGATATAGGCGGAGGAATATTATCTATTTTAGTAATTATTTTTGGAAATATTTTTATAGTTTTTCTTGAAGGTATGATAGTTACGATACAGACTTTAAGATTAAATTATTATGAATTTTTTTCTAAATTTTTTGTTCCGGCTAAAGAACGTTATAAACCATTAAGTATTGAGAAATAAAAGGAGGTTTTATGAAGTTTAAGATTTTTTTATTTATTTTTCTATTTACTTTAATTTTAGGATTTTTTGGATCTGTGAACGCTCAAGAGTTGAACAAAGAGATTCAGATTAAAAAATGGGCGTTTCTTTCAGCTGCGGTTGCTGTTGGTATTGCTTCTATTGCAGGTGGAATAGCTGTTGCTTATGTTGGTTCTTCGGCTATTGGTGCTATGTCTGAAAAGCCGGAACTTGCTACAAGGGCTTTAATATATGTTGGTTTGGCTGAAGGTATAGCTATTTATGGTTTAATTATTGCAATTATGATTTTGGGAAAGATATAAAAATTATAATGAATTTTTTTTGCATTTTAGATAAAGATATAAGTTTGGGTTTTGAACTTTTGGGTTTAGAGGTTGCTACAGTTTTAAATAAAGAGGAGGCTTTATCTATTTTTGAGTCTGTTATTTTGAATAAAGATATCGGAATAATAATAATCAGTCAAAAAATAGCTTCTCTTATAAAGGATAGAATAGATGAACATATTTTAAGCCAAAAATTACCTTTTATTGTAGAGATACCGGATAGGGATTCTTCTAGTGCAAAGAAGGCTGTTGAGTTTTTAAAAGGTATAATAGGTTTTGGTGCTTGATATGGAAGGTTTTTTAGAGATATGTAAAAAGATTAATAAAGATTGTGAAGAGGAGATAAAAAAGATAATAGAAGAGGCAAAGAGAAAAAGGGATTTAATTTTAGAGGAAGCAAAAAAGACATCTAAAGAAAAAGAAGCCTCTCTTTTAGGGGAATTTGATAAAAAAGTTTCTTTTTTAAAAGAAAGATTTTTATCCCTTGCTAATTCTGAAAAAAAACAATTTATTTTAAATGAAAAAAATAAATTTATTGAAAAGATATTTTCTAAAATTAAAGAAAAAGCAGAACATTTTAGGAAAGACAAAAGATATATTGAGTTTTTAAAAAAATCTATATTAGAGGGTTTAGAGACTATTGAACGCAAAGACATAGTAATTGAGTATAGTTTTTTAGATGAAGGGATATTTAATAAAGATTTTATGGAAGATGTAAAGAAAGCAAAAGATATTAATATTTATTTTAAAAAGGGTAGTTTTCAAGATATAGGAGTTATTTTGTATTCAAAAGATGAGCATTTAGTTTACGATAATAGATTTAGTAGCCTGTTTAAGCGCACGCAGGAAAATATATATTTTTCTTTGTTTAAGGAGATTTTTTAATGAAAAGAGTCGTTGGTAGAGTTTTTAGGGTAAATGGTCCGGTTGTTGAGATAGAAGATTTAGCCGGGCTTTCTATGCTTGATATGGTTGAGGTAGGAAAAGACCATTTAATTGGAGAGGTTGTGCATATAAAAGATAAAAGGGTGTTTGTTCAGGTCTATGAAGATACAACGTCATTAAAACCAGATGAAGAGGTTTATTCTGACCTGGCTCCTTTATGTGTTGAATTAGGGCCGGGTCTTTTGGGTAATATATACGATGGAATACAGAGACCATTGGAAGTAATAAAAGAAAAAAGTGGATTCTTTATTAAAAGAGGATTTCATATTCCATCACTTTCAAGAGAGAAAAAATGGGATTTTTATCCATTAAGAAATATCGGAGAAAAGGTTTTTGCTGGAGAATTTTTAGGAGAAATAAAGGAAACACCTTTAGTAAATCATAAGGTTATGGTTCCACCAAATATAGAGGGAAGACTAATATGGATTGCAGAAAAGGGTAAATATTCTATAGAAGATAGGATAGCTCTGATAGAAAAAGACGGTAACAAAATAGATATATTTATGTATCAGAAATGGCCAATAAGAAAACCAAGGCCATATTTAGAAAAATTAGAGGCAAATACTTTACAGGTTTCAGGACAGCGAATTATAGATACTCTTTTTCCAATTCCATATGGTGGTAGAGTTGGTATTTCAGGAGGTTTTGGTACAGGTAAGACTGTTATTCAACATCAACTTGCTAAATATATTGATGCAGATGTTGTTGTATTTATTGGTTGCGGAGAAAGAGGAAATGAGATGGCAAATGTTTTATTAAGTTTTCCAAATATCCTGCATCCAAAAACAAAAAGACCAATTTCTGAGAGGACAATTTTTATAGCAAATACTTCAGATATGCCTGTTGCTGCAAGAGAAGCAAGCATATATACAGGTATTACTATAGCAGAATATTACAGGGATATGGGTTTAAATGTTGCCTTAATGGCAGATTCTACATCGCGTTGGGCAGAGGCATTAAGAGAACTTTCAGCAAGATTAGAAGAGATGCCACTTGAAGAAGGTTTTCCTGCATATTTAGCATATAGGCTTGCGGAGTTTTACGAAAGAGCGGGTTCTGTTAAAACTCTTTCCTCTAATATAGGCTCAGTTAGTATATTTGCTTCTATTTCTCCTCCCGGAGGAGATTTTTCAGAACCAGTAACTACGCATACAAAAAGATTTATAAGGGCATTTTGGGCTCTTGATAAGGAATTAGCTAATGCAAGACATTACCCATCCATAAGTTGGATAGATAGTTATTCAGAATACGTAGATATATTAAAAGATTGGTATAATAAAGAGATATCTTCTAACTGGTTTGATCTCCGTTCTTTTATTATGGAACTTTTACAAAAAGAACAACGTTTATTGGGGATAGTAAAGTTGGTTGGAGTGGATGTATTGCCACATAGCCAAAGATTGATTTTAGAGATTTGTAATATTTTTAAAAATATATTTTTACAACAGAATGCCTTTGATGAGGTCGATGCTTTTTCTTCTCCAAAAAAACAATTTCTTATGCTTAAGATTATTGTTGAGTTTTATAAAAAAAGTGATGAGTTAATTAGAAAGGGAATTACTATTGTTGAGATAAAAGATTCAAGTATTTATAAAGAGATTGTAAGAATGAAAAGATATAAAGAGAGCCAATTAGATGAATTAGAAAATTTATATAAAAGAATAACTACTTTAGAAGAAGAGTTTGGTATCTTATGAAGGATTATAGTTTAATAGAATACGTAGGGCTTAAAGAGATAGTTGGTCCTATATTTTTTATTGAAAATATCCATAATGTAGGCTATAACGAGTTGGTTGAGATTGTGGATTCAAAGGACAATACAAGATTAGGTATAACTCTTGAGGTTGCAAAAAATTTTGCAGTTGTTGAGGTTTTAGAGGGAACAGCTGGTATTTCTTTAAAAAATGCAAGGATAAGGTTTAAAGAGAAACCACTTCTTTTAGGTGTTTCAGAGGATATGCTTGGAAGAATCTTTGACGGTAAGGGGAATCCTATAGATGGTTTACCAAAATTTGTTTTTGATTTAGAATTAAATGTAAATGGTTTATCAATTAATCCTACAGCAAGGGATTATCCAAAAAATATTATAATTACAGGAATATCTGCAATAGATGTTATGACTACTTTAGTAAGGGGTCAAAAACTTCCAATATTTTCAGGAAATGGTTTACCACACAATCTTTTGGCAGATCAGATTGTAATACAATCTGATATAAAAGAAAATTTTTGTGTTGTTTTTGCCGGCATAGGAATAAGTTATGATATAGCAAATTTTTTTATAAAGAGTTTTAAAGAGAATAATGTTTTGGAAAGAAGTGTGGTTTTTTTAAGTTTAGCCAATAGTTCTTCTATAGAAAGAATTTTTACACCAAGAGTAGCTTTAACCTGTGCCCAATATTTGGCTTTTTTTAAAAATATGAATGTTCTTGTTGTGATGACAGATATGTCAAATTATTGTGAAGCATTAAGGGAGATTTCGAGTATAAGAGGTGAGATACCATCAAGAAAAGGATATCCGGGTTATTTATATAGCGATCTTGCAAGTTTATATGAGAGGGCAGCTGTTATAAAAGGTCTTGAAGGTTCTTTAACCCTTATGCCTATATTAAGTATGCCTAATGATGATATAACACATCCAATACCGGATCTTACAGGATATATTACAGAAGGTCAGATTGTTTTGGATAGAGATATGTATAATAGGGGAATTTATCCACCTATAGCAGGACTTCCTTCTCTATCAAGATTAATGAAAGATAATATAGGTAAAGGTTTTACAAGAGAGGACCATTTTGATTTATATTCTCAGCTTTTTTCTTGTTATGCAAAGGTAAAAGATATAAGAGCATTGGCATCTATTATAGGTGAAGAGGAGTTAAGCCCTTTGGATATACTTTATTTAAAATTTGGAGATGAATTTGAGAGAAAATTTATCAATCAAGGTTATAATGAATTTAGAAGTTTAGAGGAGAGTTTAGATTTAGGATGGAGAGCCTTATCTGTCTTACCAAAAGATGAACTTATAAAGATAAAGGAAGAATATATATCTAAATATTACAAAAAATCTTAAAAAATTCTTGTTTAGATTTTTATATTGTGTTATAATTTTTTTATATTTTGAATGCCGAGGTAGCTCAGGCGGTAGAGCGGCGGACTGAAAATCCGCGCGTCGGGGGTTCGACTCCCTCCCTCGGCATTCTGTGTATTAATGAGCAGAACTTGTTATTTCAAAGCAAAAGGTTAATTTTAATTTTGGGAGCAGTGTCGGATGTAATTTTTGCCTTAAAAAGGCAAGCTTCACTTTTTAAGTGAAGATTACATTCGACTCCCTCCCTCGGCATTCTGTGTATTAATGAGCAGAACTTGTTATTTCAAAGCAAAAGGTTAATTTTAATTTTGGGAGCAGTATCAGAATTTATCTTAAAAAGACGCACTTTGCCAAAAGCAAATGAAAAAATTAATTATTTTTTTATTTGTTTTATTATTTTTTGAATTTAATTGTTTTGCTTTGTTTGTAAAAATTGAAAATATTGAGGAGGCTGATATAAGAAGAGTTTTAGTGTTAGAAGATAAAATATTTGTTGCAAGTAAAAACTCTTTGTTTATAAGTAAAGACAGAGGAAATTCTTTTGAAAAATTGTTTGTTTTTAAAGATGAAGAAATAAACCACATTTTTTTTAGCCAACCTTATCTTTATATTGCCACCTCAAGACATCTGTATAGATTTAATAATTCAATAGAAAAAATATTTAGTTCCTCTGACGAATTTAGTATACTTACTGCAATAAAATTTCAGGATAAGATTTATATAGGAACAAGCAGTGGTCTTTATTTTGCAGATGAAAATACTTTAAATTTTAGTATCTTAAATTCATTATCTGATAACTCTATATATTCATTAGATTCTTCAGGTGCTACCCTTTATATAGCCTCAAGTAATGGAATATATTCACAAGATATAGATTTAAAAAGACTTTTTATATTTAGAGAAAAAGAAACTACAGACCAAGAAACAAGTGGATTTTATCCAAATATTATTAAGGTAGATACTAATGAAAATACAATTTATTTAGGAACAAATAAAGGTCTATATTATTCAAAAGATAAAGGGAAAAATTTTAAAAAATTATACCTTGAAGGTATTGGAAATAGCCAGATTTATTCTTTAGCATTAAGTAAAAATAAAAAAGATATAATTTATGTCGGAACATCTAATGGATTTTTTAAGGTTGATTTAAAAAATAAAGAAGCAATTTGTATTTATGAAGGTTTAGAGACAAATAAAATTAATTGGATAGATTTTTTAAATGAAGATATTTATTTAGCAACAAAGAATGGTTTATTTAAAAGCGTTCAAGAAAAGAAAGATTTAAATACTCAGTTGCAAGATCTTTTAAAAGATGAGCCTTCAATAGAAGAGATTCAAAAAGAAGCCTTAAGGTATAATGAGGTAAGTCCTGATAAGATAAACAGGTGGCGCAATATGTTAAAGATGAGGGCTTTTTTCCCAAGCGTAAATTTAAGTTATAGTAAAACAATTTATGGAACAGCAGGCTCATCAGGTTCTGAAGGAAAATATTTAGTAGGACCAAAAGATTGGAGCGTAAGTTTTTCTTGGGATGTAGCTGATTTAGTCTGGAATTCATATGAAGATGATGTTGATACAAGAAGCAGATTAAATACACAATTAAGATTAGACATTTTAGATGAGATAAACAGGGTATATTTTGAAAGATTACGTATAAAAAAAGAATTAATGAGTGCGTCTTTATCAGGCGAGGAAACTTTTAAAAAGAATATGCGCCTAAAAGAATTAGAGGCAATTTTAGATGGTTATACTGGTGGATATTTTACAAAAAAAACGAAATTATTAAGGAGTAAAAATGAATAAACCAATAGTTTTAATATTGTGTGGTGGAAAATCTTTAAGACTTTGGCCGCTTTCTGAATATAAAAGTAAAAATTTTTTAGATATTTTTGGTTTTTTACCGCTTGATATTACTGTAAAAAGATTTTTAGAGATAACGCCAGTTGAGAATATTTTTTTGGTTACGAATAAAAAAGAAAAAGATACATTTGAGAAGTTAAAGATAATAAAGAGAGAAAATATATTCTTTGAACCTGAAAGCAAAAATACAGCAGCGGCAATATTATTTTCTATTTTTCATTTAAAGAAGATATTAAAAAAGGATAATATATTAATTATATCGCCTGTTGATCATATAATTAAAGAAGAAACTAAATTCTATTCTGCTATAAATAAGGCTATAGATATTGCAAAAAAAAGTTATATCTCTACTTTAGGTATAACCCCACAAAAGGCAGTAATTGATTTTGGGTATATAGAGGCAAAAAAAGAGATAGAAAATAATGTTTTTTCTATTAAGACATTTATTGAAAAACCATCAAGGATAAAGGCTCAGGAATTTATTAAAAAAGGAAATAGTTTTTATAATAGCGGCATATTTATTAGTTTAATATCTACTTTAGAAAAAGAATATAAAAAATATTACAAAAATTATAATGATTTTTTAAAAGTATTTAAAAATAAAATTAATGATGAATTAATAAGTTCTTTATATAAAAAATTGCCGGATATCCCATTTGATTTGGCAATAATGGAAAAAACAAAAAGAGGCGCACTTATAAAAGGAGAGTTTTTCTGGAGAGATTTTGGTAATTGGCAGGCTATTTATGATATATTGGATAAAGATAAAGATAAGAATGTGAAAAAAGCAATAGGTTATCTTTATGGTAGTGAGAACAATTTTATCTATGTTGATAATCCAAATAAAAAAATTTTAGCCTTAGGCATAAAAGATATATTCTTTATTGATACAGAAAACTACACCCTTTTGGCAAACAGAGCCTATTTAGAAAATCTTAAAATAGCTATTAAAGACTTTAAAGAAAAAATCTAAAATAAAAACCCTCTCCCAAAAAGCTTGAGAGAGGGTCCGTGGCTTTGGGGATTTTATCCCTTTAAGAGATAACATATTTTTTATGTCTTTTTAATGGTTTTAAAAGATTATATTTAAAACGTTTTCAATATGCAGGATTTAAAAGATAAAGTTGTAATAATTACAGGTGGAGCTAAAGGAATAGGTAAAGCCTGTGTATATGAATTTATTAAATATAATGCAAAGGTTGTATTTACTTATAATTCTAGTTCTAAAGATGCGGAAAATATAATAGAAGAATTAAAAACACAAAATTGTTTTTCTTTAAAATGCGATGTAAGAGACTATAAGTCTTGCAGAAATGTAATAGAAGAGGCTATAAATAGATTTGGAAGAGTTGATATTTTAGTAAATAATGCAGGGATTTTAAGAGATAAACCTTTATTTTTAATGCTTCCGGAAGATTGGGATGAGGTTATATCTACTAATCTATATGGAACATTTAATATGACAAGGGCAATAATAACTACTTTTTTAAAACAAAAAAATGGATGTATAATAAATATAAGTTCTGTAAGCGGGCTTGTCGGATTAGCAGGACAGACAAATTATAGCGCATCGAAAGGAGGTATAATTGCTTTTTCAAAAGCCTTAGCAAAAGAGGTAGCTGGTTATAATATAAGAGTAAATGTTATATGTCCGGGTTTTATCCAGACAGATATGTTAAATACATTAAAGGATGATTTAAAAAAGAAATTAATTGATTCAATACCTTTGAAGAGATTTGGAAAACCAAAAGATGTAGCTAACTTATGTGTTTTTTTAGCATCTGATATTTCAGAGTATATTACAGGTGAAGTAATAAAAGTTGACGGTGGTTTAGCTATTTGATTAAATTAATTTTATAAAAATAAGATTAAAAGTTAAATAACAAATTAGCTTATATGTGTGTTTCTTTATAACTTGAGATTTTAAATGAAGAATAGAGTAGTCGTAATAGGTCTTGGTGTTATATCTTCAATTGGCATTGGAAAAGATGATTTTTTTGATGCCTTAATAAATGGAAAATCAGGAATTAGTAAAGTAGAGTCTTTTGATGTATCTTCTTTTGATAGAAAATATGGTGGAGAGGTTAAAAATTTTAATCCATTGGATTTTATGACAAGTAAAGAGACTAAAAATATGGGAAGAGCCTCTCAACTTGCCATAGGAAGCAGTAGCCTTGCGATTTCTGATGCAGGTATTTCTTTAGATGAACTTAAAAAATATAGAATTGCTGTTTTGTTCGGAACAACAATGGGTGAAGCAAATATTATTGAACTACTTGATAAAGAATGGGTAAAAAAAGGAATAAATTATGTTGATAAATTTTTTGTATCAAGGGCAACAGCAAACTTACTCTCTGTAAATGTTGGACTGCATTTTAAATTTAAAGGTATTAATATAGTTATACCTACTGCCTGTGCTGCAGGAAATTATGCTATAAGTTATGGTTATGATTTAGTTAGAAACAATGAGGTTGATTTTGTATTTGCCGGTGGAAGTGATGCGTTTTCAAGAATAGCATTTATTGGATTTAATAGGCTTTATGCTATGTCTCCGGATATATGCCAGCCATTTGATAAAAATAGAAAAGGCATGCTTTTAGGAGAAGGTTCTGCGGTTTTAATTTTAAGTTCTTTAGAACTTGCAAAAAAATTAAATTTTAAAATTTATGCAGAAGTTTTAGGTTATGGACTTTCCTGCGATGCGCACCATATGACTATACCATCACCAACTGGAATAGCAGATTGTATGAGGAATGCTTTAAAAAATGCAGATATAAAACCGGAAGAAGTGGATTATATCTCTGCGCATGGAACAGGCACATTGCAAAACGATAAAAATGAGGCATCTGCGATAAAAAGTGTTTTTTTAGATTACTATAAAAAAATTCCGGTTAGTTCAATAAAATCTATGTTGGGTCATTGTATGGGAGCTGCTTCATCTATTGAAGCGGTTTCTTGTTGTCTGGCTGTTTATAAAGATATAATTCCACCGACTATAAATTATAAAACACCTGATCCGGAATGTGATATAGATTGTGTTCCAAATCAGGCAATAAGAAAAACTGTTAATATAGCATTAAACAATGCATATGCGTTTGGTGGTAATAATAGTTGTGTAGTGTTTAAAAAATTTAAAAATGGATAAAATTTTTATAACCGGTTTAGGAGTTGTATCCTCAATAGGTATTGGTAAGAAAGATTTTTGGCAGGGGTTAAAAGAGGCAAAATCCGGAGTAAAAGATATAACTCTATTTGATACAAGTAATCTAAAAGTTAAAAAAGCCTCTTATATAGAAAATTTTAAGCCAGAGGATCTGTTTGACCCAAAAAAACTTCGCACATTAGACAGAACAACAAAACTTTTATTATATGCCTCTAAATTAGCTTTGGATGACGCAGATTTAAATATAGAAGATGTTAATCCAAAAAGAATAGGTATTTCAATAGGGACAACATTGGGAAGTATCTGGAGTATATCAAAGTTCGATAGAGATGCTTTAATTGATGGTCCGCATTTTGTAAATCCTGCAGATTTCCCAAATACTGTAATTAATTCACCTGCAAGTGAGGTTGCAATATTTTTTGGTATAACAGGCCCGTGTTCTACTATTTCAAGCGCATTTTCTTCAAGTTTTGATGCAATAAAATATGCTATAAATTTATTAAATAACAATCACGCTGATATTATGATAGTAGGAGGAGTTGACGCTTTTTGTGAACAGGTTTATTTGAGTTTATATAGGGCAGGTTTTTTAGCTGGTTTAAAAGGGCAAGAACTCTCTTGCCCATTTGATAAGAGAAGAAATGGGATAATTTATGGAGAGGGTGCCTGTGTGTTTATTTTAGAGAAAGAAAGTCTGTTAAGAAATTCTAAAAAATATGCCTATATTAAAAGTTTAGAGGGTTTATTTTTTCCATTTTCAATAACTAAGTATGATAGAGAAGGAAGGGGTTTAAAGGAAGCCATAGAAAGAGCAATTATAAAAGAAAAGATTTTAAAAGAGGATATTAGTTATATATTAAGTTGTGCAAATTCTACAGAATTGGATTTAATAGAGACAAATGTTATTAAAGATGTTTTTGGAAAACTTGCTTATAAAATACCTGTTAGTTCAATTAAGGGTTCTGTTGGCGAGACTTTTTCAGCATCAGGGGCTTTAAATTTAGCAGCATCTTTAGGTTCTTTTGAGTTAGATTTTATACCACCAACAATAAATTTTTTGGAAAAAGATAGCTTTTGTGATTTAGATTATGTTTTTAATAAACCAAGATTTTGTAAGATAAATAATATATTAATAAATAGTGTTGGTTTTAACGGAGACAATTTTTGTTTAATTTTATCTAAATGAGCATAGATTATCTTGAAATAAAAAAAATTTTGCCACAGAGTTACCCCTTCATTATGGTAGATGGAATAAAAGAGTTTTTAGCAAGAGAAAAATTAATATCTTTTAAAAATATCACTATAAATGAGATTTATCTTACAGGCCATTTTCCTGCTAAACCGATTATGCCCGGTG
>Ga0207433_10004585_pt1 | contig 25353 bp, 24 predicted proteins | sample YelNatPaOPGAMG01_FD_187559 | JGI IMG/M metagenome (GOLD analysis project Ga0207433, IMG submission 187559) | Hot spring thermophilic microbial communities from Obsidian Pool, Yellowstone National Park, USA - OP-RAMG-01 (SPAdes) (version 3) | ecosystem: Environmental > Aquatic > Thermal springs... | reverse complement strand
GTAATAAATATTTATAGACAATATCTTTGGGTGTTCTTGCACCGTATCTGATATAAATGGTTTTATAATCCTTTATATTTTCAACGAGTGAAAGAAAGAGCGAACGTAAAGGTGCAAAACCAACACCACCACCAACGATAAATACATCCTTCTTTTTAAAATTCTCCAGAGGATAAGGTTTACCGAATGGACCACGCACACCCACAACATCCCCTTCTTTTAAATTAAAGAGTGCCTGGGTAACCCGACCGACCTTCATTATCGTGAATTCCATATCCTTCGCATAGGGTGAAGAAGATGGTGTAAAAGGTGCCTCGCCCACACCTAAGACCGTGAGTTCTGCGAATTGCCCTGCCTGGAATTCAATTGGTTTACCCTCCAGAACAAATGTTCTGATCGTAGGAGTCTCCTGTATTATCTTTTTAATCTTCGTCAAAATCGGCTCATAAGGATTCATAGTTTATTCAATATTTCCCTTATATCAATCTTTGCTGAGCAACCAACAAAACATCTTCCACAACCCGAACAGGCAAAAAATTTCTCATATTGATAAAAATAATTGAATTTGCATTGAAATCTATTCCAGAATCTTTCATCAATCTTGCTTCTTGGATTTGCTCCACCGCCAACCCTTGCATAAGAAGCGTAATAACAAGCATCCCAGGTTCTTATTCTTTCTATATTATCTACTCGCTTATAATCACTTAATAGAAAACAGTAGCATGTTGGGCAGGAATGGAGACATGCATAACATTCTACACATTCATCACGCGCACTGTGAATAAAGTTCTTATCTGCCTTTTCAATTAATTCAGAAATCTTTTCTTTCAACTTTTTTTGATTTATACCTTCAAGCCTTTTTATGGCATTCTCTCTTATTCTCTCTCTTTCTTGAATAGAATCATTGTCAACTTCAATAAAAAGTCCTTTATTTTCGTCTATCAAATCCTGCCCTTTCTTAGAAAATACCTCTATTAAGTATCCAGATTTAACCAGAGTAATATTTAAATCACTAATTCCTTCTGGAAATGGCTTAATACCAACGAAGTTACAAAAGCAAGTATCCTGGGGTTCAGGGCAATCCGCAGAAATAATTACTGTATTTTCTCTCCTCTCTTTATATATGTTATCCTCGGGCTTCCAATTCAAAAACACCCGGTCATAAACTTCAATCCCCCTAAGGTCACAATTCTTAACACCCATTAGAATCACTGGATTTGCTCGAAACTCAAAACTTACTGGGAAACGTGCGACAACATCACGACTCGGAAATAAAAAGTGCCTGAGATTTTCAGCGGTTCTTATTTTTGTAAAATCAGGATTTATTCCCTGTTCGGGCTTATACTCAATAATATGGCTTTTACCATTATCAGAAAAAGGATAAAACACCCTTTTCTCTTTTGAAATATTTTTAATAAAGTCTGTAAAATTTCGGAAAGGTAATAAAAATAAATTCATAAGACTAAGATTATATCTAAAGAAAATTAAAAGTCAATAGTGAATTTGGTCAAAGGAAGATATTAATTTCTTTTTTTAATTCTAATAAGTGCGGTTTTTAATATTTCAAAAATTAATTCATCATAATTTAAACCAATTGCCCTTGCCTCAAGGGGAAGATTTGACTCAGGTAAAAGTCCAGGAATCGTGTTTACTTCAAGCACATAAGGATTATATTCCAAGTCAAAAACAAAATCTACCCGAGAAAATCCATAGGCACCTATTGCCTGGTGTGCAGAAAGGGCAAAATTTTGTGCCTCTTTATATTTATTCTCAGGCAGGCGTGCTGGAATTATATATTCGGTCATACCCTTTGTATATTTGGATTTATAATCATAAAACTTGTGTCTTTTGGGAATAATCTCCAGGATTGGAAGAGGGACTTCATTAAGAATACCACAGGTTGCCATCATTCCTGGGATGTACTTTTCAAAAAATATGTCAGGGAATCTTTTAGCCACTACCTTTATCTTTTTAATGAGTTCTTCTTTAGTTTCCACAATATAAACACCCACACTTGAACCTTCCGTGCGGGGTTTGATAACCAGGGGTAGCCCAAGTTTTTCTATGATTTCATCTACATCCACTTCATTTTTATAGTAAAAATCAGGGGTTGGAATCCCGCGCGATTCAAATATATACTTTGAAATGATCTTATCCATACCTATTGCAGAACCCACTACTCCAGAACCCGTATATGGAATACCAAGGAATTCAAGTATCCCTTGAACTGTTCCATCCTCTCCTGGTTTGCCGTGGAGGGCGATGAATGCAATATCAATTCCCTTGAGTCTCTTCACGAAATTCCTATCTACATCAATCCCCTTAACCTTAAAACCCTGTCTTTTTAATGATTCAATAACCGCCTGCCCCGAACCTATTGAAATCTCCCTTTCCGAAGACCAGCCACCATATAAAACTCCTATTGTTTTTCTCAATAGAAATTCTCGTTCGTTAACCATGGAAATAATGCTAATCAAAAAAATTCCAATGTCAAGCATTCTTTTGAGACTTAGGTCTAAGAAATTTCTTAATTTCAAATATTGACAAGTGTTCTTTTTTGTGTAAAATTTTTTCTATGAAAAGACTCGGTTTATTAATTCTATCCATGACGGTTATTTATGCAGTCGGATTAGATGCCCTGAATCATAACCCGGATAATATCTTTTATGCAAATCCCTGGATGGGCGAAATCAGGTTAAGGGCAAATAAAGGTGCGGTCAGTGAAGCGTTTGTTTTGTATACAGGTAAAAGGACAAAAATGAACCTTATCTTTCAGGATGACACTTATGATTATTTCACTGCTGATGTTGGGCGTTTTGATACCACATTTAACTATCAGATTCTGGTTAGGGATAAAAATGATTCTTTGATTTTACCCACGGTCGGTGCATTCAAAAGCAGTCAGCCATATTTTTCGGTTCCGGAATGGGCGCTGGGTAAGATTTATTATAGTATATTGATTGATGGATTTTATAATGGAAAAAAAGAAAATGATCCTAAGAATGTTGTTGCCTGGGGCAAGGCACCGGATAAAGAATATTCTTACGGAGGAGACATTGCTGGTATAATTGAAAAACTCCCTTATCTTGATACTTTGAATTTCGATATACTATTACTACTACCCATCTTTCAAGCCAATTCAAATCATAAGTATAATCCTCGCGATTATACAGCACTGGATCCAAATCTCGGCGATACTATCGAGCTCAAGACTCTTATAAATGAAGTTCATAAATTGAAAAAACGTATAATTTTTAAATTCATTGCGACCCATACTGGCTCTGATTTTCAACCTTTTCTGGATGTTATAAAGAATGGCTCTTCGTCAAAATATTTTAATTGGTATTTAGTCAAAAGTTTGCCGGTAAAATTATCTCCTCCAAATTATGAATGCTGGCTCAACGATCCCCGATTTCCCAAATTGAATCTCAAGGAACCATCTGTCCAGGCATTCCTCATTGGATATATAGACTACTGGCTCCGCTTTGGCTTTGATGGAGTGTATATAGGTGAGGATTCAAAGATTGAACCTGATTTTATCCGTATGCTCAGAAATACTTTAAAGAAAAAGTATCCGGATATTTTAATCTTAGGAAGTTCTGATATTTTGGGTGCCAATGGATTTGATGGTACAATGAATAAAAAAATTACAGATTTGATAATAAATTACTTTGTTAAAAATGCAATTTCAACAAGCGAATTTGATTATGAATTAAGAAAGGCTTTATTTTTTTATCCTTCCCAGGCAAATCTTGTAAATACAATAGGTTTGAGTGAATTGGGCAAAAGGATTGCAGCAATGACAGATATAAGCAATCTTTTATTGATTTACGCATTTCTATTTACATTCTGTGGTTCACCAATGCTCACATATGGTGATGAAATCGGCATCGCGGTAGGGCACCCATTAAATATGGGATCTTTCCCCTGGAATTTTTCAAATCAGGAGCGAACGTTATTTGAAGAAATAAAACGATTGATAAATATTCGTAAAACAAATCCAATATTTTCTACAAAATACTTCTTCCCCCTTTATGTCAATGATATAAATCGCGTTTATGCTTACGACCGTGGCGGGATAATTGTAATATTAAATGGCGGTGTTACTCCAAATTTCGTAACTTTACCGGTCTGGAATGGGACATATACTAATCTTATAACAGGCGAAAAAAATATCGTTGCAAATCAGCAGTTAAAGGTATCGGTTCCGGCAAAATCGTTTAAAATCATAAAGCGTGAAATTTAAACTCGTCTCTAATTTTAAACCTGCTGGTGACCAGCCTGAGGCTATTGAAAAATTGGTTCAGGGCATTAAGGCCGGTTACAAATTTCAAACCTTGTTGGGCGTTACAGGTTCAGGAAAAACGTTTACCATCGCTAATGTAATTGAACACGTGCAGAAACCGACCCTTGTTATTTCCCATAATAAATCGCTTGCTGCTCAATTATACAGCGAATTTAAATCCTTCTTCCCTTATAATGCGGTTGAATATTTTATCTCTTATTACGATTATTACCAACCCGAGGCTTATGTTCCTGAGAGTGATTTGTATATAGAAAAAGATGCTTCAATAAATGAAGAGATTGAAAGATTGAGATTGAAGGCAACATCTTCGCTTCTGACAAGAAGGGATGTCATCATTGTTGCCTCAGTTTCCTGTATATATAATATTGGCTCGCCGGATGAAGTAAAAGAACTCGTCGTTTTTCTCAAAAAAGGGGTTGAAAAAGGACGGGAAGCCCTTATGAATCAACTTGTGAGTATTCAGTATAAAAGAAACGATATTCAATTTACCCAGGGAACATTTCGTGTCCGCGGTGATATTGTGGATATCTTTCCTGCTGATGAAAAGAATGGCATCAGGGTTGAATTTTTTGACGATTATATTGAAAAAATATATATTTTTGACCCTCTTACCGGTAATATTATTAAACAAATTGATGAAGTCATAATATTTCCAGCGAAGCATTTTATTACAACAAAACCAAGAATTGAAGAGGCTGTGAAAAATATTAAGATTGAACTTGAAAAGAGGGTTGCAGAGTTTGAAAAACAGGGTAAATTACTTGAGGCACAGCGTTTACTCCAGCGCACATTATTTGATTGTGAGATGCTTCTTGAACTCGGGTATTGCCCTGGAATAGAGAATTATTCAATGCACCTCTCGGGAAGAAAGCCAGGTCAAAGACCGTTCTGTCTTATAGATTATTTTCCAAAGGATTTTTTAATGGTTATTGATGAATCCCATGTCACAATCCCTCAAATTCAAGGAATGTATGAAGGTGACCATTCAAGAAAACTCACCCTTGTAGAATATGGATTTCGCCTTCCCTCTGCCCTGGAGAATCGCCCCCTTAGATTTGAGGAGTTTGAATCATTAATCAACCAAGCTATCTGTGTCTCAGCAACCCCTGCCGAATGGGAAATAGAAAAATCAAAAGGACGCATCATTGAGCAGATTGTTCGGCCTACTGGTATTGTCGACCCAAAAGTAACTGTAAAACCAGCAAAGAATCAGATTGACGATTTGATAAATGAAATCCAGAAACGGATAGAAAATAATGAGCGCGTTCTGGTGACGACCCTCACCAAAAAGATGGCTGAGGATCTTTCACAGTATTTAAATGAAATAGGGATAAAGGTGCGTTATATACATTCAGAAATTGATGCAATCCAGAGGGTTGAAATTCTCAGGGACTTGCGCCTTGGTGAATTTGATGTGCTTGTAGGGATAAATCTATTAAGGGAAGGACTTGACCTTCCCGAGGTTGCGCTGGTTGCTATTCTTGACGCTGACCGTGAGGGATTTTTGAGAAGCGAACGGTCGTTAATTCAAACCGCTGGAAGGGCTGCTCGAAATGTCCGTAGTGAAGTAATTTTATATGCAGATGAGATCACTGAATCAATGAAACGCGCACTTGCCGAAATGGAACGAAGAAGGAATAAACAACTTGAATATAATAGAATCCATAATATAATTCCCCGTAGCATTGTTAAAACAAAGGAAGAGATTTTAAAGGCAACTTCGGTTGCCGACCGTCTCAGAGAAGAAAGAAAAGAAGAAATTAATTTTGATGAGATTGAGCGACTATACAGGGAGATGGCAGATGCAGTTTCTCTTATGGAGTTTGAACGTGCAGCTGAACTACGGGATAAAATAAAAGAAATTAAGAAGAAAATGGAAATGAAAGAGAGACGCCATGTGAGAAATAAAGGAAATTTATATCAATCCTAAAGTGAAGGGAGGTTAATATTAGAAACTTTGAAAATAAAATAAGAAAGATTGTTAGGATTGCCTTAAAAGAAGATCTGGGCAAAGGAGATATAACCACCGATGCAATCGTTCCACCAGACGCCCAGGCCCTGGGGATAATCTTCCCAAAAGAGGACGGGGTCTTGTGCGGTATTGAGGTTGCAAAGATTGTTTTTGAAGAAGTTGATCCGAGAATAAATTTTGAAATTAAAATGAAGGATGGTGAAGAATTCAACCCGGGTATGACCATTGCAACTATCATTGGGCCTGCGGCTGGATGTTTAAAGGCAGAAAGGACTGCTTTAAATTTTTTGCAAAAGCTCAGCGGCATTGCCACTCTCTCACGAAAGTTTGTTAAACTTATCGGTGATAAGATAAAGATTCTGGACACACGGAAGACAACACCTGGACTCCGTGTGCTGGAAAAGTATGCGGTGAGAACTGGAGGAGGTTATAATCACCGTTTTGGCCTTTATGATATGGTTTTAATAAAGGACAATCACATTGAAATTGCTGGTGGAATAACAAATGCTGTGAATGCCGTGCGTGCCAATTGTAAAAAGAAGAATTTATTTATTGAAGTGGAAGTCAAAACTATGGAGGAATTGAAAGAGGCTGTAGCACTAAAGGTTAATCGGGTAATGTTGGACAATATGAGTATTGAACAAATAGAAAAAGCAATAGATATTGTGCGCAGCGCTGATAAAAAAATAGAGATCGAAGTTAGCGGTGGTGTAAATCTTGATAATGTGACCAACTTCAAAGAACTTGATATTGATTACATTTCCATCGGTGCCCTTACTCATTCTGCCCCGGCAATAGATATTGCCCTGAAGATAAAACCGCTCGGATAAAATATTTCTAAATACTATTGCTTTCTCAATTCAGTAACCATGACAATAATCATTACAACATTCTTATTTTCGTCTTTAATTGTCCGGGCATCAACTTCTTTAAGAAAGACATTTCCATTCTTAGCGATAAATTCAAGTTTGTAAGGTTTGACATACTTACCCGATAATCTTTGGATAAACTTACGCATCGCAATTATTTTTTCCATCCTTGTAAGAAAAGGATACATTATATGGTCTTTTCCAATCATTTCTTCACGCCTGTATCCAAGCCACTCGCAAAGTTTTCTATTAACATCAATTATCCTCCCCTGGTCATCAAGAACAATGAATCCCTGGGGTGAATTTTCAAAAATCTCGCGTTATCTTTTCTCACTCTGCTCCAGCGCTTTTTCCATGCAATGCGCTGAGTTATATCACGAATCGCCACACTCAATCCTATAACATCCTTATTAGAATCTACAATTGGAACAACTCTAATGTCAAACCAATAATTTTCTTTGCTTATTGAATAAGGAAAATCAAACTGGATAATTTTACCATTTTTTATGCATAACCGGAACGATTTTTCAATCCCACTTGCGACTTTCTTGGGGAATATACCATTAATTGATTTACCGATATAATCTTCAAGTTTTGCAAAAATAAAATTATTTTTAAACTCCAGTGATTTGTAGTATTCAATTAAGTGTAGGTCTTTATCCAGAATAAGAATTATATCTTCTGTTGAAGATATAATTGCCTTCAATTTTTCCTCTTCTCTCTTTAATTTTAAATCGGATTCTAAATGTTAGGTAATGTCCCTCAAAATTACAATAAATCCTTCAATCTCATTCTCAATATTTTTTAGTATATTTATGCTCGCCTCCATAAACAAAATTTCTTTTTCTTTTGTGTTGACTCTTAATTCCATCAAATTCCTGCCCAAACCCTTTTTGACAGCGATATTAAATCTACTTAATAACTTTGGTATTTCTTCTTCTACAATCACCCCTACCTTGGCAAAATGTTTGCCCTTCAAATCATCAGGTTCATAGCCCAAGAGCTCTTTCACCCTTCTGTTAATGTCAACAATCGTCCCATATTTATTAATTTGGATAATTGTGTCCCTACTACCCTCAAAGATCTTAGTCAAACGCTTTTTTTCAATCTCTAATTCTGTGGCTTTCTCTCTCAACTCACCCAATAAGGGTTTAAGTTTGCGAATCATTTTATTAAAACTCTGGGCAAGAGCTACAAAATTTGGGTCATTAGATGATATTGAATCTCAGTGGTAAGATCTCCATCCCCTGCTTTCTCCAGAGCCTCAATAATTTTTTTATATTCTTTATTGGATACATCTCTGTCTTTCGCCATGGTCAATTATAAAAAAAATCAAATGATTGTCAATAATATTTACCAGTTTAGGTTTACTCTTAAATCACGGCCGAAATTAAAATAAAAATGTTAATTTGACTATTCACCCAATAAATGAATTTCTTCGCAAAACTTATATTTTTGAACTCGGTCAATGTTCTTAAACCTTGAAATTTTGAAATCTTTGAGTATAATATAACGGAGTTAAAAATAAATCATAGGAGTCATACGATTACATCATGAGAAGACATATAAAGCCTGAAGAATTTTTAAATTCGCTTGTAAATTATGAGAAGATTTCTTGTTATCATTATGACCTTGAGGCATATAAAAAATTTCTGGAAAAACTCGGTTCTCCACATAAGAAACTAAAGAATGTGATATTAATTGCAGGCACAAAGGGAAAGGGTTCAACCGCAACAATTATCAACTCCTGTTTGATTGCCAGTGGTTATAAAGTAGGTCTTTTCACATCACCCCATCTTTTAAAAATTAATGAAAGGATTAAAATCAATAATAAGGCGATAACCGATGAAGAAATGGAAAAATATATAAAAATAATAAAACCACATATCAATCTTAGAACCCGCATTGGTGCACGGACATTTTTTGAGACCCTTGCTACAATTGCTTTTATGTATTTTGCAGAGAAAAAAGTTGATTTTGCAGTTTTAGAAGTTGGACTTGGTGGCAGGCTTGATGCGACAAATGTCTTTGAAAATCACATACCAGTGATTACCAGAATCGGTTATGACCATATGAATCTTTTAGGTAATAAACTATCTCAAATTGCCCGTGAAAAAGCAGGAATTATCCCTGATAGCAGATTTCAGATAACAGATAATCAGATAATCACCATCCATCAGCGACCATCTGTAGAAACAATTTTAAAGAAAGTTGCCCGAAAAAGGAATCATAGAATCATCTTTGCAGATGAATTGCACACAATAAAAATTAAGAAATTGACACTTGCGGGCACTGAACTTCAAATCACGGGAAGTTTGGGAGATTTTAAATCATTCCTGCCATTGCCAGGGGAACACCAGATTGAAAACCTTCAGAATGCACTTGGAGTATTATACACCTTAAAGAATAAGGGATTTAATATTAAGATAGAAAACATCAAAAAAGGAATTGAAAATACAAAATTGTCTGGACGATTTGAGATTATTTCAAAAAGACCATTAATAATCTATGATGTTGCACATAATGAGGATTCCTTCAGGGCTTTGGATGATGTTCTAAAACTTATTTGTAATATTACAAAAAAAGGTCATAGAATACCTTTGTATTTAATCTTTGGTTGCAGTAAAGATAAAGATATCAATTATGCCATAAAAAATATCTTTCCTCAAGCAGAAGAGGTTTTGCTTGTAAAATCAGATAATCCGAGATTGATGGAGCCGATAGAGGTTTTTCAAAAAGCCCAAAAATATCAGAAGAATATCTTAATTGCCGGTTCAATAAAGTGTGCGATTGAATACCTGGTGCCAAAATTAAATAATAACGCAGCAGCCATCGTTTTCGGCTCATTCTATCTTTATCCAGAAGTTGTTCGCAGTCTTAACCTAGATTATTCATACTAAAAAGTCATTGCGAGGATTTAGCAATCTGACACGAAGAGTCAAAAATTTAATTTATCAAGTTGCTATCAGGGATTTTACAATATTAATGCTGTTTGTGAGAATATAATCCTGGGTGGATTCGTTCGTGTGATACCCTGAATTCTTTGTTGTGGTTTGACGGATGATTATTACCTCTACATCTGCGCTGGTTTCTCTTTCAATAGTAAGCCTCCGTAAACTCACGGGTTTGAATTTCTGGAAAAGACCGAATGACTTCTTTGCGATAATAACACTGTAGCAATAGGGATACTTCCTGCCCTGCACATCATTTATTGAAATCTGAAACTGAAGACCGATAAAATCCTCGGGTGCATCTTTGAATCTTATTAAAATCCTTGTATCATTCGGAAATGAACCTTGTTTTGTCTCACCAATCTCAAGATAGGGGATTATCTTTATTGTTGGGTCTTTTATAAATACTGGATGGTTGAGCACACGTTTGATAATGGGTATCTTTACATCAAGATTATTTGGAATCCAGACTGATTGTCTGCCACTGAACATTACACCACTAAAGATAATCAAAGAATCAAAAATTAGAGCAATTATTGCAAATGAACTCTCACTGTCTTTTATAAATGCCCGTGCTAAAAATTCTAACAAAGGCAAACCAAAGAATACTACAAAAAAGATAGCAATAAAAAATATTACACAGCCCCAGTTTCCGCCCTGAATTTTTTTCAGACGCTGGCAGTGTTGATAGACCTGTTCAATCCTTTCTGGTGTAACCTCTTTCCATGCCACTTTTAAAGGTTGGATTCTCTTCAAAGAGAAATTCCTGATCAAATTCAGTATTACACAGAAGAAAATAAATGGCAGGCCCGCAAGGATATTCCTTGAAGTTATCTGGAACAAGTAACCAATAAGGATCAAAAGGACAGTCAGGATATTTCTTAATTTGGGAGAGATCTGGTCAAAAATAAGATAGGTATTCATCCGTCCTTAACCCCTGTAGGAGCGGTTTCTAACCGCGACAATTTATCAGCACTGGAAGTGCCTCCCACATTATATACCTTCCAGAACAATGGGCAGGCACCCTTGCAAATCTTGAAATCAAGACAACTATGGCATATCTCAGGTGCATAATCAGCCTTCTTAAAATAACTCAACATTGCAGAATTCCATATATCTTTAAAATTTCTTTTTAATAAAGACCCAATCGGTTCGCGCCAGGATGAACAGGGCAGGATATTTCCCATCGGATCAATGCTCAATAACCCGGTCATTGCTGCGCAGGACTTATTCCCCAGACCAAAAGCAATTGTATTGAATTCACACATCGGCACTGGTGAATACCACAAAAATTTTATATTTTCTTTTTCCGCAAGTCGCTTTATTTTTAAAATATACTCACCAATCTCTTTATAAGAAACCCATAGTTCTCTTTTATCTATCGCAGTTCCGCAGGGAATTAGAAGATTCATTGAAAGCCTATTTAACCCAAGTGATTTGGCCAAGAGAACCATCTCTTGAAGATGCTCAATATTATGCATTGAAACTGTGGTATTGGTGTGAACCGGTATATTATGTTTCAACAAATATTTTATTCCATCAATCGTTTTACAGAATGAACCTTCAACACCCGTTATCTTATCGTGAATATCAGGATCTGGCCCTTCAAGGCTCACCTGGGCACTCTGTAAACCTGCGCCTTTTAGTTCCTTTACAAGACCTTCGTTAAGCAGTGCGCCATTGGTAATGAGATTTGTCCACAACCCAATCCTGTGGGCATATTCTACTATTGATACAATATCCTTCCTCAATAATGGCTCACCACCGGTAAAACTCACTGATGGAACCCTCGCCTCATTGTATATTTTGAAAATTATCTTCTTTAAATCCGATGTGTTGAGTTCAGGATATTCTTTGTCTCCAACATAACAAAATTCACAACCCAGATTACAGCGATAGGTAACAGCAATCTCTGACAAAACTGGATACTCATTCAAATCACCATTAAACTCATAATATGAAATCGCCTCCCTCTTTTCTCCCTCTATCAAACACCCACTCACAACCGCCCTCAAATCGCAGAAGAAATTATGTAATTCCTTTCTCTTAGTTTCTTCATCACCGATTGACTCAAGTAGTCTGTTTATGGAATTCCCCTTAAGAAGAAAATTCAAAATTGATACTGCAGACTGATTCAGTTTATATGCCTGATTAGGGATTAAAATTAAGAGATTATCCAGTTCCCTCACATAGACATAAGGCTTTATTTTTTTTATAAACCCATCCACCCATTGTAAATCATATATTCTTTGTTCACTTGGTCCGCCAAAAAGTGTGGCGGATTGGTTTTTGAAATTTAGAATTTCTCCCGTTAGGTATTTAGGCATTTTGGATTTTAGGTATTTTATCACCTCGCTCCTCCACTCACACATGCAGAATGGCAGGCACTATGACAGGCACTGTGGCAGGCTGAATGGCAGGCACTGTGGCAGGCCGAATGGCAAGCGTCATGGCATGCAGTATGGACATAGCAGGCACTGTGGCAGGCATCAGAATGGACAAATGCCGAATAGTTTTTAATCGGTTCTCCATAGATAACAAATCCCTCTTCCATTTGTTGATAATAACCCATGCGGTCAAAATGTCTGTTACGCAAATAGTAGTAGTATGCCATATCATTATATTCCTCATCTATGGGTTTCTCAACATCTGGCGAACCAATCTTTTCTGTATAATATGCCTTCGTCGCCTCTAAATCACAATCCCATGCCTTTGCCTGAAGGTTTTCAACGATTTGCATAACGAGGGCCTTTAATCCAGCTTCATCCATTGTTCCATCGGCCTTTATTGCATCAAGAAAAAGTGTTTCGTAGTATTTCAATCCTGGTGGTCTCTGGAGAACTGAAAGTTTTATTGGATTGTAGTTAATAATCTGGAGAACACCATCCCTTTGTAATTTCTCAGCAATGATTGTAAAAACCTTATTTACAGGATAATCAAGCAGTATTGCTGCTTCAATGAGGTCCAGTTTTGCAACCTTGCCGGATTTTCTGAATGATGCCACCTCTATTTTCGGTGGCACCCAGTCAGTCCTCAACCATTGAAGACTCTGGACATCGCTGTAAAGCCCTTTTATCTTTTGTGCCTTTTTGTTGGAGTAGAATAAATAAGGGATGATTGAGAAGATCATATATATCAATTCATAAGGGATTACAAACTTCTCTCTTCGCTCGGGTTTTATCTCTATCCTTCCGAATTTTGCTGTGGTAAAATATTGAGATGGAACATATTGCTGAATTTCGATCTTTTCAAATGCCTGCACATTTTCCTTGTGGATTCTCACGGCAAAGTAGTATTCTCCCTTAAACTCCTGCCCGAAATAATCCAGTAGATACCTTTCATTCATAAATTTTTCAGTGCGGAAACCATAATCATCTGGATTTACATACTTACCACTGACCTTTATCGGATAATAGACATTGACTGTATAATGTTCCATCGCCTCATCCCACTGGGGCGGTGCCCAGTGCAGGACAACGAGTTCACCGAATTCACTCTGGGTTAATGCAAGATTCCTGCTTCTGCCAAGGTCCCCACCAAAATGGATGATAAAGGTTATCTGACCCGGCCCATACCTCTTTCCCTTACTCAGCACGATATCATATTTCCCACCGCCAAGGTCTTTGATATCTATCTGATGCTTATTATTATATTCATCAAGTGCATAGGAATTCTCATAATCAAAGAATGGCTCTACAGATAACCCTTCAAGATAGAATGCACTCATTGAGCCATGGATAACATTCCATCTTATCTTATAGACAAAATCTGCCCTGCCATCCTGCCATAATGATACATCAACCTCAACCCAGCGCAGGTCCGCAGTGAGGGAGAATAAGACAAAAAGTATTAAGGGCATAGTTATTCGTTATACGGTTTCGCTGCCCGTATCGTCATACGGCATCGTAAATCGCCGAAATTTCCATAATCAATTCTGCAAGCGAGGCGATACTGCGTTTCCTGTAAATCCGCCAATCTGTTTGGCGGGCGATACCGCACTTTCTTTAGGTCTTTAGCCATTTTAGGTTTTTTAGGCATTTAGGTATTTATCCTTTTGTCGCTTCTATCCTTGCCCTTAACAAATCGGCCTGTGCTGATATAAAATCAGAATATGCCTGTTTTGCCTGTGACCAGATAGACTCATCCGGGAACGAATTTACAATTCCCTGCCAGACAAGTTTATAGACCTTCTCAAGGGTCTCCTTTGCATTTCCCTTTCCTGTGTATTCAAATTGCGCAATCACTGGCACTGGTTGAAAGACTGGTGTTGGTCCTGCTATGACCTCGGTCTCAGCACCAAGAAAGGTTACGCCCATTTCTTCAATCACATCAAGGTGAATCTTTATTGCTCCGAGCACCGAGGCAATTGAGTAATCTGCAGTTGAAAATTTCATTATCAGCAGATTATTCTTTATCTCACCATATGGTAAATTCATTTTACCCCCTTTGTTCACTTCAAATATTCTAAAATTATACTTAAAAATCCTTTCTGAATCAAGAGAATGATTTAATAAAGGTCTGCCTTTTTACAAGTCATTTATTTCTTAATGAGATTCTGAAATCCGCCACAATGCTTGGAGGAGAGTAGGGTTCCAGAGCGACGGAATGGAAGGAATTATAGATTTAAAACAGTCCAAATACCATTATAACCTAAAAACATTCCTTGACTTTACTTAAATAAATGATATAATTAAGATGAAGGAGCACCATTGGACATCATTATTATCAACGAACGGAAGAATAAAACTCTGAACCTGATCGTCAATTGGAGTATCGTTCTTCTTATGTTCATTATGATTATTGCTATTCTGGTTTTCTTTGTTTCCGGAATAATCAATTTTACCCGAACGAGGATTGATTATCAACGTGTTCATCAATTAAGCAGGGAAAATACTATTGTCAAAGGGGAGATTGAATATATGGAATCAGAAATAAGCAAATTACAAAATTTAATTGAAAGTTTAAACAAGAATGACACATTATTAAAATATTTTTCAGGATTGGCACCGATAGATACTGTGGTTAAAAAACACCAGATAGAATTAATAATCCAGGACACTACTGAACCGAATTATGAACTTTCAAATACCCTTGACGAACTTCTTTTAAGGGTAGAAAGGCAGTATGCCAGCAACAAGCAAATTCTTGAATATATAAACAAAAAAGAAAATTTAAAAAACTCAATACCAAGTATTGCCCCGGTCAATGGCTGGTATATAAGGGGGTTTGGCTACTATCCTGATCCGTTCACAAACACAGTGAGAATGCATGAAGGTCTGGATATTGCTGCACCAATTGGAACACCAATCATCGCTCCAGCAGATGGCATAGTAAAGGCTATTAATAATACAAAACATTTGGGAATCCTTATAGAGATCAAGCATAATCAGGATTTCTCTACAATTTATGGTCATTGTCAAAATCCCAGGGTTAGACCGGGGCAGGAAGTAAAAAGGGGTGACACCATCGCTTATGTTGGTATAACCGGTAAGACGACCGGTCCCCATCTCCATTATGAAATAAGGATATCAGGAATCCCGGTGAATCCCCTTGGTTATATTATTATTAGAAGGGCATCAAATGAATGATTTAATAGAAAGAATCAATGAACTTAAAAGAGAACGTGAGGCCGTTATTCTGGTTCATAATTATCAACTACCTGAGGTGCAAGATATTGGGGATTATGTGGGTGATTCCCTGGAACTAGCCCGAATCTCCAAAGATGTAAAAGCAAAGGTCATCGTTTTCTGTGGAGTTCACTTTATGGCAGAGACCGCAAAAATTTTTAACCCTGAAAAGTTGGTTTTGATGCCTGATATCCATGCCGGATGTCCAATGGCAAATATGATTGACCCTTTTAGATTAAAGAAAGAAAAAGAAAAGTATCCAGATGCAGGAATTATCACCTACATAAATTCAACTGCGGAAGTAAAGGCAATGTCTGATATCTGCTGTACATCAGCAAATGGTGTAAGGGTGGCTAAGGCAATAGATAAAGATGAGTTCATCTTTGTTCCCGATAAATATCTTGGAAGTTATATTGCCCGTCAGGTTCCTGAAAAAAAATTCCATCTTTATGATGGATATTGTCCGACCCATATGTTATTCAGTCGGGAAGGAATCTTAAAATTAAAAGAAGAACATCCTGATGCAGTGGTTCTCGTTCATCCTGAATGTCGAACCGAAGTCCAGGAAATTGCGGATGCAATATGTTCAACTTCTCAGATGATAACCTACGCTAAAAATAATCCTGCTAAAAAATTTATAATCTGCACCGAGATAGGGCTTCTGCACCGTTTAAAAAAGGAGAATCCTGATAAAACATTCATTCCTGGCAATCCAAATGCACTCTGTCCGAACATGAAACTCACAACCCTGGAAAAGGTTCTCTGGTCATTAGAGGATTTAAAATTTAAGGTCACGATTGATGAAGAAATCAGAAGAAAGGCATTTAATGTAATAAACAGGATGATTGCAATTTAATCCTTGACAAAAATTGATTTTTGGATATACTTTATTATCCTTGTTATTGGTATAGATTGTTGGCTCTGCAAAGGCTTGGTGCCCGATTCTCATGAAAGCATATAGCTCGCTTTGATAATTAATAAAATTTTACAAAGGAGGCCTTAAATTTATGGAAATAGCCGAATTAAAGAAGAAAAAGGTTGCAGAACTCCATCAAATTGCAAAAGAACTGGGTTTGAGCAACTATACGGATTTGAAGAAGCAAGACCTTATCCATGCTATTATTGAGGCTGAGACGAAGCGGACTGAACTCGTTCCTGTTGAAGGTGTGCTTCAGATACATCCAGAAGGATATGGTTTTCTGAGGTCACCGAACTTCAATTACCTCCAGAGTCCGGATGACATCTACCTCTCCATCTCTCAGATCCGCAAATTTAACCTGAAGGTCGGTGATTGCATAAAAGGGCTTGCACGACCACCGAGGGAAGGCGAACGTTATTTTGCGATGATTAAGATTGAGTATGTAAATGATATCCCCCTCGCTGAGTTCACGGAAAGAGTTCTTTTTGATAACCTTACTCCACTCTATCCTAATGAAAGAATCCACTTGGAGGTTGAAGGAGAGAATGATCTCTCAATGAGAATAATTGATCTGTTTACCCCAATTGGTAAAGGTCAACGCGGCTTAATCGTCTCTCCACCAAGGGCAGGTAAGACTGTTATTCTTCAAAAGATAGCAAATTCAATAACCAAAAACCATCCTGAAATAAAACTTATAGTACTCTTGATCGATGAACGTCCTGAGGAGGTAACTGATTTTGAAAGATCAGTCCAGGCTGAAGTAATATCATCAACATTTGATGAAACGCCTGAGAGGCATGCGGAAGTTGCGGATATAATACTTGAAAGAGCAAAGCGGCTAGTTGAAACGAAAAAAGATGTGGTGATCTTGCTGGATAGTTTGACAAGGCTTGCTCGCGCTCACAATGCAATCGTTCCCCACTCCGGCAAAACATTATCTGGAGGTCTTGATTCTACTGCCCTACAGAAGCCAAAGAAATTCTTTGGCTCGGCAAGGAAGATTGAAGAAGGTGGGAGTCTTACAATCATCGCCACTGCGCTAATTGATACAGGTAGTAGAATGGACGAGGTCATATTTGAGGAGTTTAAGGGAACCGGTAATCTGGAAATGGTTCTTGACCGCAGATTATCGGACCGGAGAATCTTCCCGGCGCTTGATCTTTATAAATCCGGGACCAGAAAGGAAGAACTACTCCTTACCGAATTTGAATTAAATCGTTTATGGATATTGAGAAAACTCCTATCTGAGATGAATACCATTGAACAGATGGAATTCATCATTGACCGTATGCAGAGGACAAAAAATAACAAAGAATTCTTAGAATCTATGAGTGATGCATCATAATAACTACAGGAGGCAATAAAAATGAAGAAAGGCATCCATCCCAAATATGTTCCCTGTGTGATAACCTGTGCCTGTGGCAACAGGGTTGAAACTTATTCAACAAAAGAAAAAATTTCGGTTGACATATGCTCGCGTTGCCATCCATTTTTCACAGGCAAGCAAAAAATTGTTGATTCTGCTGGGCGTGTAGAGAGATTTATCAAAAAATACCAGCAGAAAACAAAGGGTACTTCAAAGAAAAAGACCGAATAAAATATGAAGAAGTTAAGCCAACTTGTTAATATTACCACAAACGAGATCAAAGAATTAAGACGAAAATTTCAAAATCTAAAGGAGTATCTTTGACCCGGTAAAACTTTCCAGTCAACTAAAAAAACTCCAGGATAAAACGAACCAACCTGATTTCTGGAATAATAAAGAGAACGCTCAGAAAATAATGTCTGAAATTGACCAGATACAGTATTGGATTGAAACAATAGCCGAAATCAACAACGGTATTAATTTCTTGGACGAACTCCTTGAGTTGAGTGATATTGATGAAGAAATTCTGAAAGGTGCTGACCAGGAGGTAAAAAAAATTAGTCAGAAAATAAAGGATCTGGAAATCCAGATTCTACTTGCGAATGAAGATGACAAAAAAAATTGTATTCTCACAATACATCCTGGCGCTGGCGGAATCGAATCCTGTGATTGGGCAGAAATGCTCCTTAGAATGTATACCCGATATATTCAGTCAAAAAAATTTTCTTACCGCATAATTGATCTTTTGCCTGGTGACGTTGCAGGAATAAAGGATGCTACTATTGAAATCAAAGGCAATTATGCGTATGGTTTATTAAAAGCGGAATCTGGAATTCATCGTCTCGTCAGAATATCACCTTTTGATGCCAATCAAAAGAGGCACACCTCATTTGTTTCAATATTTGTCTATCCAGAAGTAGAAGAGGTAAATTTTGAAATAAAAGACGATGATCTAAAGATTGAAACATTTCGTGCAAGTGGTCATGGTGGGCAAAATGTAAATAAAGTCTCCTCAGCAGTTCGAATCACCCATATTCCCACAGGCATAACAGTTCAGTGCCAGAATGAGCGTTCACAATTTTTAAACAAAATGACTGCATTGAAAATTCTAAAGTCACGGCTCTATGATTATTACAAAAGGATTGAAGAAGAAAAACTCAATAAACTTGAAGCCCAGAAGACAGAAATTGCGTGGGGGCATCAGATTCGTTCATATATCTTCCATCCCTATAAACTTGTAAAAGACCACAGAACTGGCTATGAAACCACCCAGATTGAAAAGGTAATGGATGGTGAACTTGATGACTTCATCTATGCCTATCTGAGTATGATGGCTAAGAAGTCGTTCCAGTAGTTGACAGTTGAAATTATTCTTATATAATCAATTATGGTTTTTCTTTTCGGGTTAATACTGAGTTTTAATCTTGAATACCAAAATTTTATAAATTCTCCAAAAAGTGAATCATTATTTGTGACCCTGGTTAGAGACAAAAGTAAAATAGTTGAATACAAGGATGATCCTGTAGTTCTCTGGTTCTGGCGCAGCAGAACCAATGATACAAAAGTTGATTCATTTTTACAAAACATCTCAATATCAAGGAATTTTCACCTCTCCGGTGTTCTTCGGTGGGAAGCAAAAAATACACATGACTTGAATGAAAAATTTAATAAACTAAAACTTGCAAGCCACTTTGATTCAGTATCAATAGAGAATTTCCTTTCCTTCCTCTCTCTGGCCCTCTCCGCCCGAAAATTAAATCTTGTAAAACCAGCACTCTCTTTACCGATACTCAATGATTTTCGGAATCAGATATTCATTTTAGGGAATTTTCTCATACTCCTTCTAATAACATTGTTTTTTACCACAGTAGTTTTTATAATAGCAAAATTTCTGTATTATTTTCCCTTCTTAAGTCACCGCTTTGATCCCATGAGACATACTCAATTTAAAGGTATTATAGGATTTGCATTACTTTTAATCCCCATCCTTGTTTTGAGAAATCTCTATTTAGTTTTGATTATTTATGGTATCCTCTTAACCCTAATTTTTAATAACCGGGAAAAAAACTGGCTTAGAGTGAATCTCCTGTTATTAATTATTTTATCCATTTTCATATTGTCTTTTAACTTCGCTTCCTTTTTAAAAGGAACTGATAAAACATACCTTTTGTATCAAACGATCACAACAGATAGCGATATAAGAATTAATCCTGAGACCTCCTTTGAAAAGGAAGTCGTTGCCTACGCACTTAAGAGACAGGGCTTATATGATGAGGCATTGGGAATATACGAAGACCTTTACTATAATAACCATGTTCAAAATGTGGCAGTACTTAATAATCTTGCTAATCTCTATACTGCTTATGATGAAGATGAAAGGGCTGAAGAACTTTATCGTAAGGCTACAATGTCAGATAGGGGTGAACCATATTTTAATCTTGCATTGCTCAAATTGAAAAAGATTGAATACTTACCCGCGGGTGAATATATGGAAGAAGCCCGAAAAAGAGGATGTGTGTATGCAAGTAGAGAGCCTTTAGATATTCCACCCTCAACAAGAGATTTTTACGGGCTCTTAAAAAATAAAGGATTTAATGATGAAGGGGTTATAAATAAAATTTTTATTATAATTTTGCTGATAATATTCATTCTCACATTTTTACCTTTCAGATTACCTGCCCCATACTTCTGTCATATATGTGGAAAACCTGTGTGTAGGGAATGCGCTGAAGGACTCGGTGAAGAATTCTATTGTAAAGATTGTCTGGGTAAATTGAGTGCTACAAAAAATGCAGAAATAGAAGAAGAATTGAGGGAATCTCTTGGCAAAAATAATAAATTGAGTAAAAAAATCTTCTCTATAATTTACAACCTTGTTCTTCCTGGAGCAGGGTTGATATACAGGAATAAAAATTTTATGGGGCTGGTAATCACCTTTTTTGCAAGTATATTTTATGTTTTAATCTTCTTTAAATCGCTATTTATCAAACCCGCGGGTTGGATTTGTCTTCCATTAAATCCGATACTCATTTGCTTTGGAGGTTTACTTCTTCTATTATCATATTTAATTTCTTTTATTATTATACTGTTTGGAGGTTCAAATGCCGATTGAGGGTGATCTAAAAAGCATAAATTTTGCCAGCATTCTGCAGTTGATAGCACAAGAAAAACTCACCGGTGTTTTAAAAATTAAAAAGAAGAATGAAGTCGTTGATATCGGATTTATTGAAGGGCAGATAACGGGTGCCTTCTTTGAAAAAGGAGAAAAGGTTGAAAGGCTTGAAAATTATCTTGTGCGTTCAGGATTTATTAAAAAGAACTTATTTGAGATGATAAAGGAAATTCATGAGGAGACAAAGAGGCCGATAATGAATATTATTATTGATGATAAATACCTCACAATGGAAGAGATTGAAAGAATAATTAAATTCAAGATTCAAGAAGTAATAGACGAGGTATTCACCTGGCAGGAAGGCGAGTTTAAATTTGAACAGGGCGCAGTGATATATCCAAAAAGTATAATTAAAATCAGGTTGAACACAGAAAATATTGTGCTTGAATCTGCACGGCGTTTTGATGAATGGCCCAGAATTGTAAGTCAGATACCATCGCCGGATCTTGTTTTCAAAAAGGTAGAAAGACCAGAATTGAAATTAAAACTACCAGAAGATGAGTTACGTATCCTTTCCCTAATTGATGGACAGCGCAGCGTGAATGACCTTGTTGACATATCTGGATTAGGTAAATTCCATACCTATTCCTGCCTTTATCACCTTCTAACAACCGGACAGATTGAACTCGCCTTCGCTAAACCGACTCCAAAAATAATCAAACCTAAAAGAGAAATCTCTTTAAAGTTTCTAATAACCCCAGCGATGATTGTTATTTTTCTGGCAATTATTTCACTTGAAATTCTTATCGGTAATATCGTTTCTAAAAAAGTTAACTACTCTTTCTCATTTTTAAATACAACATCTATTGAACCTGATTATTATGACTATAAGAAGGTCTTTTTTTTTAAACACAATAGGATTCCCTCAAAGGCTGAGGTTAAGGTAATCTTTGAAAAATAAAGAGGGGCTTTATGCTTTATAAAAACGCAGGGGTAGATATAAATCGTTTAAACCTGATAAAAAAGGGAATTGGTAAACAGGTGGAGAGAACCCTGCCCCGGGATTCGCTCTTTGGTTTATTCGGTGGGATTTACCCAATGGGTGATAAATATATCGTGAGCAGTACTGATAGTGTTGGAACAAAGATCCTTATTGCCTGTGCTACCGGTATTCATCATACCGTCGGCATGGATATTGTTAATCATTGTGTTAATGATATTCTAACCACTGGTGCTCTTCCATTATTTTTTATGGATTATATCGGTTTTTCAGATGTTACAAATACTGTGCTACAAGATATTGTTAAAGGACTTGTAAAGGCATGTAAAAAAGAAAAAATGGCATTGATTGGAGGAGAAACTGCCCAGTTAAAAAGGTTTTATCCTAAGGGTGTATATGACCTTGTAGGGTTCATTGTAGGAATAGTTAATAAAGATAATTATATTAATCCTCAAAAAATTTCTCCCGGTGATATTTTGCTGGGATTAAAATCTTCCGGACTTCATACAAATGGTTATACATTAGCCAGGAAGGTTCTATTTAAAGAATATTCACTCTCCAGTTATGTTCCTGAACTGAAATGCACCCTTGCAGATGAACTTCTCAAAGTTCATAAATCCTATCGCAGGGAACTTGAACCAAGGTTGAAGCACATAAATGGACTCGCCCATATAACAGGTGGAGGGTTTTATGATAACATCAAACGTATTCTACCTCAAGGAACTTCTGTGGTAATAAAGAAAAGAACATGGGATGTTCCACCAATCTTCAAATTGATCCAAATCATTGGAAAAGTTCCTGAAGAAGAAATGTACCGGGTGTTCAATATGGGAATCGGGATGGTGGTTATAATCAATCCTGAAAAACTCAAATATTTTAAACCATTGAATCCGCTGATTATAGGTGAAGTTGTTGAAGGTAATTTTGGTGTTAGGATAGAGTAAAATTACAGAACAAATGGCCCTTGTTTTTCTGCCCTTTTATTATCTATAAGTTGCGTAAAACCATATAACTGCATAATCTCTTCATAAAAGAAAGTCGTATTACATTCAGGACAAATATAATCGCCTTCCTGATTTATTATGAGGTCTATATATTTCGATGCAAATAAACACACTGGACAGAGGATTTTATCAAAATGTGCCATAATATATTATAATTATAAAAAATCTGATGTCAATACCAGGGGTTATTCAAAAAACTTATCACGGTTATCTATAATCTTCTTAGGTGTAAATATCGCCTGACTCAAATTTTCCAGCCTCATACGCCGAACATATTGAAGATACCTTACCATTGTGGTATCAAATGGCAATGAATTTTTCTTATCACACCTTATTATATATCCTGCCCATTCTGTAATCAAAGGCTTTGATACTTGCCCAGGTTCAAGCCCAGCCAGTGCGCCGGCAAATTCTGCTCCATATCTTAACTCCACATCAGAAAGTCTGAGATTAGTAAAACCAGTCTGGATGAAAAGTGTGGTATCCTGTTCGGCTATTTTCTCCAGTGTGACGCCAGATTGTAACTGTGCAAAAATATTATTGAGGTATTCGCTTAAGCCATCTTTTAATTTCTGTCGTTCATATCTTGCGCGAATAATCTCTTTATCCTTTTCATTATTCAAATCCAAAACCCTTCCCGGAATTAATGAATCCAGGGCAAATATATAATATCCATTAAAACCACTGAATGGCCCAATGATATCCTTCGGTTTTATTTTCTTCACTGCTTTTGCCATCTCTTCCTGATTACGCACAGGAAAATTAATCCTATCAGGATTTAAGGGCATCGTCTTATGGACTGCTAATGCAAATTCTTTGGCTGCCTCTTCAAAACCAGTAGATTTTGCTGTTCGTCTGAAGGATTCAATTTTTTCGCTCAATTCACTGATGGTTGTTGGTGATACATCTACTTTTACCTTTGCCGAGTATATCAAACCTTTGTTTACCCGCTTTATCACTTCAAATCCTGCCGGGGTGGAAATTATATCTGAAACTTCGCCATCTTTCAGTTTTTTGTATACATCTGCTTCATAAGGCAATAGGTCCTTCTCATCTTTAAATCTCTTTTCTATTAGGGTATCAGATGAGACCTCTTTTGCAACTGCAAGAAAGTCCTCGCCTTCTTTTATACGCAATAAAAGGTCCTCAAGATTACCCTTTGCCTCATTAGAATCATCGGCAGATGGAATTTTTTCAAAAAATATATATTTAAGAACCTTTGTTTCAGGATATGTAAAATCTTTGATATTTTTATTATAAAATTCCTTCAGTTCTTCATCTGAAATTTTTACTTTTCCTCTGATTCTGAAAAGAGGAAGACTCAAAAATGAAAAGTCATAAAAAACCGCATATTTTGACATTATAATACTATCCTCAAATGGAGAAACCCATCCCATTGTAAATATTAAAGAACGCAATTTTTCCTTTGGCAGTTGTTTCCTGAGGTTAAATTCATACTCCATAAGCCATTGCCTGCTTTGGGGGGATCTTAATAATTGCAAATATTTATTGTAATCGAAATTTCCTGCACTATCCTTCATATACTCAGACTCATACACCTCGCGCGGCGGATTACTTTTGATAATCGCCCAGAGTTCTTCATCCACAACACGAATGTTCTCTTTCTTTATCAGATTGTTCCAGATAACCTCTTCAAGCATCAAATTCCATACCTCTTCACGGGTTATGTTTTTATTCTCCCTTTCCTTGCTTTGGGCAAATCTTATATAATCTGTATATGCAATCGGCACACCATCAATCTTTGCAATATTGACCTCCTGCCGTTGGCTGATACCAGTTACGTCTAAACCCCACTGGAAGAATATCAATAAAACAAACGCAGCAACAACGACAAATAATATAATCCTTGTATTGCGGCGAAAATTTTGCATCATAGTTCACTCCATTGCATACTGTATTTTACTCAATTATTTGGAAAAGTCAACAGATTTTTGGATTCACTTAATTGTTGACATTGTTGATAAATTTATATAAAATATTTACAAGAAAGGAGGTATTATGAAAAAACTATTGATCCTTAGTGCCCTGGCTATGCTCTTCCTTTTTGCCAGCCAGCGGGTTGTTGTCTTTGAGGAGTTTACCAGGGTCTCGGGCTGACCATATTGTCCTGGTGCAGCAAGAGGTCTTGCTGAGAATTATAATCGTTCCTATGATTCAGTAGTAGTCATTGCTTACCATGCAAGTGGCTACCCATTCTCCTGTCCTG
>Ga0207433_10004582_pt1 | contig 25358 bp, 25 predicted proteins | sample YelNatPaOPGAMG01_FD_187559 | JGI IMG/M metagenome (GOLD analysis project Ga0207433, IMG submission 187559) | Hot spring thermophilic microbial communities from Obsidian Pool, Yellowstone National Park, USA - OP-RAMG-01 (SPAdes) (version 3) | ecosystem: Environmental > Aquatic > Thermal springs... | reverse complement strand
AATGAACAAGAATTTTTTATAACCTCAATATCATCTATTTTCACAGAGCCATTCCTTCCTGTCCCTGTTTTTACAAAATCAGCACCACTTTCTTCAACTATATGTCCTATTTTCAGGAGGTATCATTACACTAAAAGTTGTGGTTTTAAAGTTGCAACCACAAAATACAAAAAAACTTGACAAAACTAAAAAGATTTTTATTATTTAAATATGGTAAAAGAATCGTTCAATTTGGAACATAATGAAATTAAGGAATTAAAATCCTTAAAGACAAATGGTGCGGAATAAGAAAATTAGTAAAGAATTGAGAATTTCATCTATGCAGCAAGAGGTGGGATATACGAAATACTTTGTCTATGAATGGGTTATACACCTGTATGCAAGGGGTGGGATAAGATGAGAAGGAAAATAAAAGTGTATTTGGACACATCGGTGATTTCTGCTCGATTTGATAAAAGAATTCCAGAAATGCAGTTTTTGACCGAGCGTTTTTTTCAAAACATAGAGAATTTTGATGCATATGTGTCTGAGGTAGTGTTTGTTGAAATTGGTAGGACAAAAGACGCAAGACTACGAAATAACCTTCGGAAATTGGCTAGCGCATTTAATATATTACCGATTGATGAGGAAAGTAGGGCACTCGCTGATGAATATATCAGACATGGAGCAATACCAGATGACTACCCAGAGGACGCATTACATATTGTTATTGCTTCAGTAAATGGTATGGATTATTTCCTTAGCTGGAATTTTGAACATTTGGTCAAGGTTAAAACTCGCAGAATTGTTTCAATGGTAAACACTTCTCTCGGCTATCCAGACATCGAAATAGTAACACCAGCAGAAGTAATATAAATAGGAGGTGATAAAAATGGAGAAGAAGCAAGATAAACTGTGGGAGAAAGTTAAAAGAGATTTTCCAAAGAATCCTACTCTGCAAGAAGTACATTATGCTCGCTTGAAAATTCATGAAGAAACAAAAGGAATGAGCTGTGAAGAATTCGTCAGATATATTAAGACAGAAGCAAGGAAAGTTCTTAAACAAAAGTAATCGCAATGAGGATGTTACGGCATCTAACAGCGGATAAAAAGGAAATCAAAGATTTCCCCACATTGTCTTCAGCAACTTCTTTTATCCATATTTCGTCATACGCGATTGGTCATCAAATTAAAAAGAGAAGGATAAAAAGTTGACACTTTTTACCCTGTGTAAAAAATGTTGATTTTTGCAGATAATTATTAAATTTTTTTTAACTGTTTAAAATCTGAACACCACTTGATGTTCCTATCCTTGAAACACCTCTTGAAATGAGTTCAAATGCAAATTCTTTTGTCCTTATTCCACCTGCTGCTTTTATTGGTAATGAACAAGAATTTTTTATAACCTCAATATCATCTATTTTCACAGAGCCATTCCTTCCTGTCCCTGTTTTTACAAAATCAGCACCACTTTCTTCAACTATCTTTGATAATCTTTTTATCTCTTCATTGTTTAAAAGTGGTGTTTCAATTATCACTTTCAATATCTTTTTTCCAATCCCTTCTTTTATCATCTTTATCTCTTCACTCACATATTTGTAATCACCACTCTTGAATGCTCCAAGATTTACCACCATATCAATCTCATCAGCACCATTCTCTATTGAAATTATTGCTTCTTTCAATTTTATATCTGTGAGATTTAGACCATCAGGAAATCCACAAACAGTTATCACTTTTATCTTTTCTTTCACTATTCCCTTAGAAAATTTTACCCAGTAAGGCTGAATGCATATTCCGTAAAATTTAAAATTTATACCTTCGTTGCAGAGTTTTTCAATATCTCTTTCATTGGCATCAGGTTTTAATAGAGTGTGTTCAATCTTTGATGCAATTATTTTTAAATTATTAAATCCCATTATTTCTCCTTTAATATTTTACTTATTTTTGAAGCAACTTCCCTTCCACTCAGAAGCATTCCACCAAATATAGGACCCATCCTTGGTGAGCCAAAAACTGCATTCGCAGCCATTCCGCATACCCAAAGCCCAGGAAAAACCTCCCTCGTATTTTCTAATATAGAATTTTCCGCATAATCTGCCCACATTGGTTTCTCTCCTATAATATCACCTGTTGGAGTATTAAGTTTTATACCCCCTTTTTTCACAAGTGTCCTTGTAACCTCCGCTGCATGACCTGTTGCATCAATAACAAATCTACTTCTTATTGATAATGGATCAACATGGAAACCTGCATTTAATATCGCTGTAGATATGATAACTATACCGCAAACTTTATTCTCAATAAGAACAACATCTTCACAGGTGATGAGGTTAAAGATACTCACACCAGCATCTATTGCGCTGGAAGTCAATTTTGATATAGATTCAATTGAATCAGCAATATAATATCCATCTTTATACTCTTCGTATTTTATCTTAAATTCTTCCATAATATCCTTTGCTTCTTTCTGCACAACAATAAAAGGGAACCCATTTCCCCCTCCCGGCATACCACCACCAACCCTCAATGTCTTTTCAAATAAAGATACCTTGAATCCTTTCTTTGCAAGATAATATCCAGCAGTAAGCCCTGAAGGTCCTCCACCAACAATTATAATGTCATTCTCAATAGCATCCAGTAATTTTTTCATTCCCTTTTCAATTATTCCCATTGTTATAATTCTTTCATCAATCATAAATTCACCCCCTTTGTTATCCCTCTTTTGCTTTCCTCTATAAATTTTATGATATAGTTTACATCATCGTTATTATCTTCCCTCAGTTTCTCTATTGCATCTTTTGTATTCAATCCTGACCAGAAGATTATCTTGAATGCATCTTTAATCTTATCTATCCTTTCCTGTGAAAAATTATTTCTTTTTAATCCTACAATGTTAATTCCAACAATCCTTAATGGTTCACCAGAAGCCATTGCAAATGGTATAACATCATTTCTTACACTGAATCCACCACCAACTATTGCATATTTTCCAACCCTTGTAAATTGATGAACAGCAACAAATGCACTCAAATATGCATAATCTTCAACAATCGCATATCCTCCAAGTGTTGCATTATTAACTATTATAGTATTTGAACCAAGAATAGAGTTATGACCAAAATGGGAGTAGGACATTATATAATTGTTTGAGCCGATTATCGTTTTTTCGCCTTCTCCACAAGCCCTGTGAATTGTAGTAAATTCTCTTATTATGTTATCATCGCCTATCTCAACGGAAGAATTTTCATTTTTAAATTTCTTATCCTGCGGTTCTTCACCTATTATTACATAGTGAAATATCCTATTCCTTTTCCCAATCCTTGTATTCCTCTTTATGATAGTTCCTGTTCCAATTGTTGTCTCATCTCCAATAAATGTGTTTCCCTCTATAATGCAAAAAGGACCTATATTAACATTACTTCCTATTTCCGCATCTTTGCTTACTATTGATGTTGGATGTATCATCTGTCCACTATCACCGCTGTAAATTCACCCTCACAGACCACTTCTTCCCCAACATAACTTTTTCCTTCCATTATACAGATATTCCCTCTGAAGTTTTTAAGTTTCATCTTGTGTATCATTGTATCACCAGGTTTCACAGGTTTTTTAAATCTAACCTTATCTATCTTTCCGAAATATAAGAGTTTTTTATTTGGGTCTTCTATCTTTTTTAATAATAAAAATCCTCCTGTCTGTGCCATTGATTCAATAATCAACACACCTGGCATAATAGGATTTTCAGGGAAATGACCTGTGAATTGTGGTTCATTCATTGTAACATTTTTTATTCCAACAACCTCTTCATCTGTTAGGCTCAGAATTTTGTCAACAAGAAGGAATGGATATCTGTGAGGAAGTATTTGAAGGATTTCATTTATGTTATACTCCATAAATCCTCCCTTTCTTTTAAGAGTTTAAAAAATTTATAATGTATAGAATGACCTGTCCTGAATATGATAAAATCACCTATGACATTTATAGATAACAATGATAGATCACCTAAAAAATCAAGACATTTATGCCTTGCAACCTCATTCTTATATCTCTTCTTATTTATATTTTTACTATCATCATAAATGAGAAGATTATTATAATCACCGCCTTTTATCAACCCTTTTTTTGATAGTTTTTCTTTCCATTTAAGAACACCAAATGTTCTTGCCTTTGAAACATCTTCAATATATTTAGACAGATCATTAAATTCAAATATATCTTTGAATAAAGAATTATGCTCATAAGAAATAATTGTTGTCACGGAGAATCTTTTTGAAGGTCTCACACCTATAAATTTTCCCATCTCCTCAAATGTAAAAATCCCATTTATTTTAAATATACTTTTTTCTCTTTTTATCTCTTTAAATCCTGTCTTCATTATTTTTTCACAAAATATCCTGCTTGAGCCATCAAGTATTGGAATTTCAGAACCATCAACTTCAACAAGAAGATTGTCTATACCAAGACCAAAAAAACAGGATGTGAGATGTTCTATTGTTCTTATTGAGATACCATCTTTACCTATTGTTGTTCCATGGTCTGTATCAACAACATATTCAAGTGATAGGGGGATTTCAATATCATTTTTTAAAAAAAATATTCCATCTTTTTCAGAAGGATGAAGAATAATCTTACAATATTCTCCGGTGTGTATACCCTTTCCTTCAAAAATTATACTATTCTTTATTGTCTTTCTTCTCATTCAGGAATTTCCTCAAAGACTTTTCAATACCATCTGCATCAAGCCCATAAATTGATAATAGTTTTTCCCTTTTTCCCTGTTCAATAAATTTATCAGGGAAACCTAATCTTAGAACATTCTTCTTTATCCCTTCATTATTGAGATATTCAAGTATAGCACTGCCAAAACCACCCATAAGGGAATTCTCTTCAAGTGTTACAATAAATTTTGATGAGGGGATATATTTTTTGAGCATCTTCTCGTCAAGAGGTTTTACAAATCTTGCATTTATAATTGTTGGATTAATATCTTTTATTCTATCAACTGCTTCAAGAAGATTTTTAATTAATGTTCCTGTTGAAAGAATGAGAATATCTTTTCCTTCCCTTATTATCTCCCATTCGCCTATCGGTATTATTTTTGCTTCATCAAATTTTATTTCTGAATCTACTTTATCCCTTGGATATCTGAACGCTATAGGACCTCCTTTATAATTTATGGCAGTGTATAACATATCAATGAGTTCTTTCCCATCTTTTGGAACCATCAGAACAATGTTTGGGATAATCCTTAAATAAGAAATATCAAAAACACCATGGTGTGTAGGACCATCCTCACCAACAACACCACCTCTATCAATTGCGAATATTACAGGGATTTTCTGTAATGCAGCATCGTGGATAATTGGGTCAAATGCCCTTTGGAGAAATGTTGAATATATTGCACAAACAGGTTTTTTACCTGTTAGAGAAAGTCCGCAGGAAAATATAACTGCGTGTTCCTCTGCAATACCTACATCAAAAAATCTTTCCCTGAATGTTTCTCGAAAAATATCAAGACCTGTTCCTTCAGGCATAGCAGCAGTTATTGCGACAATGTCTTTGTCTTTCTTTGCAAATTCAGTTAATGCCCTTCCAAAAATCTCGCTATATGTTGGATTTGAACTTTTCACAGTCTCACCAGTTTCAGGGTCAAATACCCCAAGCCCATGAAATTTTGTAGGCATAGTTTCTGCATAAGTGTATCCTTTCCCTTTCTGTGTGAGAACATGAAGTATTTTAGGACCACTAATAAACTTCAATTTCTCAAGTGTTATGATCAGGTCTTTTATATTATGCCCATCTACAGGACCAAAGTATCTTATACCAAGTTCATCAAAAAGTATGTTAGGGACAAAGAGATTCTTAAGTCCTTCTGCAAGTTTCTTTGCTGATTCCCTTGTCTTTTCACTCATAGGGAGTTCACCAAGAAGATTCCAGACATCGTCTTTTAATTTATTATATATTTTTGCAGATTGTAATTTCAGCAGGTAATTTGAAAGCCCTCCCACATTTTTAGATATGGACATCTTGTTATCATTTAAGATAATAAGCATATTTTTCTTCATATGACCAAGATTGTTAATACCTTCAAATGAAATACCGCCTGACATAGCACCATCACCTATGATAGCAACTACATTATAATTCTCTTTATTTAAATCCCTTCCTGATGCAAAACCCAATGCAGCAGAGATAGATGTGCTCGCATGACCCGCACCATAAGCATCGTAAATACTTTCTTCCATCTTCAAAAATCCACTGATACCATTATATTGTCTTAATTTATGAAAAACATCCTTTCTACCTGTGAGGATTTTCCAGGCATAAGCCTGATGCCCTACATCCCATATTATTTTATCATAGGGGGGTTCAAATACATAAAGGAGAGCAATTGTAATCTCAACTGCTCCAAGGCTTGGTGCAACATGCCCACCATTTTTGCTTGTTACATTAATTATTAAATCCCTTATTTCTTTAGCAAGAATATTAAGTTCTTCAATACTCAGTTTTTTTATATCCTCTGGTTTGTTAATCTTTTCAATAATCATCTGTATAATGCCAATGCAAAGAAGAAACCATAAAGAATTCCAACAAAAACCTCGACAGGTGTATGGCCTATCAATTCTTTCAGTTTTTCTTCTTTCACGGGTTTGTTTCTATAAATTTCTTCTATTATCGTATTAAGAATCATTGCCTGCCTTCCAGCATGCCTTCTCACGCCTCCTGCCTCATATATTATGAAGATAGTGAGGTATAATGCTAATGCGAATATAGAAGATTTAGCACCTTCTTTTAAAAATAAAAGTGTTGTAAGCGTTACAGATGAAGCAGCATGAGAACTCGGGATGCCACCTGTTTCAAATAATCTTATAAAATTAAATCTTTTATTTGTTATATAGAAATTTATTATTTTTATAAATTGTGTTGTTAACATACAGAGTGCGGTAACAATTATAATGTTGTATTTTGAATAGAATCCCATTTAATAAACCCTTTTCTCAAGACTATCTGCAAGATGAACTAATATTTCTCCTCTTTTACCAATATTTCCAAAAAATCCCTTTGCCAATTCAGTATATTTAGAAAGCATCTTTTGTGATAATTTTACGCCGTAAACATTTGGATAGGTGATTTTTTCAATATCTTTTTTAAGTTTCTTACCCACTTTTTCTTCATCACCATATACATCAAGTAGGTCATCAGCGATCTGGAAAGCCATTCCAAGATAGAAACCGCCTTTCTTAAGATTTTCAATATCCTTACTTTTTCCTTCAGCAAGTATTCCACCTATCTCGCAGCAACTTGATATGAAAAATGCAGTTTTATGTGAATGTATGTATCTCAGTATTTTTGGAGAAGGTGTTTTACCCTTCATAAGTATATCCATAGTCTGTCCACCTATGATACCATAATTTCCTATAGCATCAGTCAATATTTCAATTCCTTTTAATATAATTTCGGGTTTTTTGTTTGTTTTTGTAATAAGATTAAATGAATATGAGAAAAGGGCATCACCTGATAATATGGCAATTGCCTCACCAAAAACCTTATGTGTAGTAAGTTTACCTCTTCTGTAATCATCATTATCCATTGCAGGAAGATCATCGTGTATCAAAGAATATGTATGGATGAGTTCAACAGCGCATGCGAAAGGCATAACATCTTCAAATTTTCCACCATCACAAACTTCGTATGAGAGTAAAAGTAACGCTGGTCTTAATCTTTTTCCACCTGAAAAAAGGCAGTACCTCATTGCTTTATGAAGTTCAGGGGGAAATTCATCCTCTTTTGGCATATAGAGATTTAGATAATAATCAATCTTTTCCTGTAATTCTTTAATTAATTTCTCCATCTTCAAGGTTTAATTTTCCTTCTTCATTCCTTAATAACAATTTTATCTTTTCCTCTGCTTTTTTCAGATAATCTTTTAGTTCATTCATCAAATTCATCCCTTCCTCAAACTTCACTATTGCAATATCAAGAGGAGTATTTTCATCTTCAAGTATCTTCACTATTTCTTCAAGTTGTTTTAATTTCTCTTCAAATTTCATTCCTATATTATATTTATAAAAAATTTTATGTCAATAGGGGAAATTTTAATATTTGTATTAAACGCAAAATGAAGATTGTAAAATTTTATTTAAGGATTACTATCCTGTTGTTTGCGAGAATATTATCATTGGAATATAAGGAATAGAAATAAATACCATTATCCAATTCCAATTTCACATTTTTTATGTTTTTATCTTCCAGAGAGATTTTATATTTCATTCTTCCCGTAATATCATATATTAAAATCTTTAAATCTTTATACTCTTTTTCTAACGAATAGATAAAAGTAATATTTCCATCCGAAGGATTGGGGTAAGAATAAATGTAATTTTTATTGTTCTGGATTTCAAAAATACCTGTTTGATTTGTTTTAACTAATGTTGGTGTAGTATATGTTGATTTGTATCTATACCTGTTTTCCCAACTTCCTGAAGGCGGTGTTAAAACAGAAAGAAAATATACTGAATAATCGCTTCCAATATCTTGTAGTGTATCTATAAAATTCAGGGTATAATATCCCTGGTTTAAATTTTCAATCCTTTTCTGTGAGAGGACATTCCCTGTTGTTCTATCTTTAACCTCAAATATTAAATCTGCTGGCGATTGTGATTCTGCAATAAAAATACTCTCTTGAACACTAAAAGATGAATCAGAAAAAATTTCCAAAGGATAATTCATATAAATAATGTAACTCGGGGAATTTGTTAATACCGTAGTTGGTGTAGCATAAGTAGATGCAAATGTATATCTATTACTCCAGCCACCCCCTGGTGGTGTGAGGACAGAAAGGAAATGCACATTATAATTTGATAAACTATCAGTCAATCTGATCTCAGGGGATAAACCAAATGTTTTTATCCAGTATCCAGAACCCAATGAACTTAGCCTCTCCTGATATAGAATATTCCCATTTTCCCTATGTTTTATCTCAAATATAAGGTCAGCAGGCGATTGAGAAGGGGCAATAAAAAAACTATCCTGGACATAAATGTTTGAATCTGCATATGCAATTGTTGGAAAACTTTTATATACAATGAAACTTGTATCTGGAACTGGATTAGATTTCACCTTCGTTGGTAATAAAGAAGTTGAAACATAGGTAAATCTATTATTCCAATTACCACCTGTTGGAACTATATAAGAAAGAAAGTAAACATAATAATCATAACCACTATCAGGTAATGAAATAAGGGGTGAGAGACCAAATGTTTTTATCCATGTTCCAGAAGAAATATTACTTATTCTTTCTGTATAAAGAATATTTCCTGATGTTGAAGATTTTATTTCAAAAACAAGATCAATATTTGCCTGAAAAGATGGAACATAAAAACTGTCTCTTACAGTGAAATTACTATCAGCATAAACACTTTCAGGATAGTTTGTATAAAGGACAAAAGAGGGTGCAGAAAGATTCAGATGTTTGCATAAACCTTTTGTATATGCATATCCCTGCCTTGCTCTATGTGCATACCAATCATAGGCAAATCTCCATGATTCATTATAACTCCCATTATAATCAATAAAAGAACCTTCTCCAAGTATTGCAGGCATATTTGTATAATGTAATACATAATAATCTGCTGTCTTTACCCCTCTATCATTGTAAAAATAAGCCTTAACAAGTTCTGGATGTGTAGAATCCCTTAATGCGAAACTATTTGCACTCCCATAAGTATAACAATATGTCTCAGTTCCCTGCACTGAACCATCAAATGCATTCTGATGGATTGAGATAAATCTATCAAAGGAGTTTGTATTTGCATAATTTACCCTATCTTCAAGTGAGACATCTATATCAGAACTTCTTGTCATTCCAACATTTGTTATCTCAGGGACCTGTTCAAGATAGGATTTTGCCCAATTTGCAACATGAAGATTTGCATCCTTTTCATAATAATATAAGCCTGTTGCACCAGGGTCACTTCCCCCATGACCCGGATCAAGGCATACTGTCCAGGAGAAAACCAAATTTGGTATCAATAAAAATAGTATTCTCATTTTTCTCCTCATATTTCAATGAAACCAATCCTTCCATCTGTTAAACTATAAAATATCTTTTTCCCATCCAATGAGAATATTGGTTTTATCTCGTTTATATCAGGTGTATCTGTGATCTTTTCAATTTTCCTCTTTTCAATATCGTAAATGTAAATTTCAGAGGAGATAATCCTTTCACCATCATCCCTTGAAATATTGAATACAATTTTTTTACTATCGTTAGAGAATCTGGGATTGAATCCTTCTGAAACAAAGTATGTTTTCTTTTCTAAGATGTTGTATAAGAAAATCCCTTCACCAACACTATTAAAAATTATCATACTCCCATCTAAAGAGAAGGTAGGTCCATAAAAAATACCATCTCCGGGAGTGATTAACTCCTTATTCCCATTCTCATCAATAATGTATATTTTATCATTTTCTTGAAATGCAAAAATTTTCCCATTCGTTGATATAAAATATGAATTAACGCCTTTTATTTCACCTTTTTTTACCCCATTTGTGTCAACAATGTTGATTTTTCCTTCACAGGTGTAAGCAACAAGTTCATTATACCATACAGGATAACCTACCTTCTCCCCTTCTTCTGCTAAAATCTTATATTTTCCATCAGTTGTCAAAAGGAGGATTCTACCATTATTCCTTAGCAGAATTTTCTTTCTATCTTTGGATAATGAAATATTAAATCCATTGAATTCTCCAATATTTTTTAATAACTTGTTTTTTAAAGAATAGATATAAATATTATTGTAAGAAGAGTTTGAAAGTATTATTTCTTCATCTGTTAATACATCATTTAAGATATAAAAACCATCAAAACCTATGTTTATTGAAATTAACATAAGTATCATAGTAACTCCTTTTTAATAATTATAATAAAAATTTTGAAATTGTCAAACCTCCGATAAGAAATTTTTATTTTGAAAATCTGAATATATTAAGGAACAATTCCTTATATTCATTCAATCTTCTTAAAGTATAATCCTTTATTAAAATAAAAGTCTCCTTTAAAGGATAAGCCTCTTTCTCTTTAACTTTTTGAAGGAAAGGAATACTTAAAAATCTGAAAAGAATAACCAATGCAAAAAGTATATGATAGTTTTTGAAATCCTGGAATATTGTATGAAAATGAAAAGACTTAAGACTTTCTGCAATCGCACCACCAATAAGAGAAGAAACAAAACCACAGAGTCCTGTTATTGTTGAAAATAAAGCAAAATAAGATTCTTTTAAATCCTTATCTTCAACATAATTTAAGAGTATTGTGAACAGACTTAAGTTCACACCACTCCAGAAAATTCCAGTGAGAAATGCATCAATCCATATTGGTAAGATAAAATCAGCCCTTGCAATCAGCCAGAATAAAGGTAGAAATGATATTCCAAGAAAATTTATTGTTAATACTGGTTTTGACTTAACCCTGTCAATAAGCCTTCCCCATACAATCTGAAAGAGGAGACTTATTATTCCCGCAATTATTGAATATAATGCAATTGTTGTATAACTCATCTTTAAATTCTGTATCATATGGACAACCCAAAATGGCGTTGCAATTCCTGCAAAAAGATACCAGAAACTCACAAATCTTATAAGTTTAATAAAATTTTTGTCTTTCAGAGGTGAAAACAGGATTTCTTTTAAAGAGATAATTTTCTTTTCAAGTTTTTTTTCTTCCTGCATATATAAAAGGATAGAAGAGATTGTTGAACAAAATATAGATACTGAAAAAATGATTATAAAAGCAGTATTTTTCCCAAGTAAATCAAGGATTTTACCACCCAAATAATTTATCACCATACCTATCCCACTTATTATGGTATTTCTTATGCCAAAATACCTTCCCCTTATCTCATTAGGAACTAAATCGGTCATCCAGGATAACCAGAGATTGCCAAGGAAGTTCATTAGTAGATTAAATATGAATATTGTTGTAAAAAATAAAGGTATAGATATCTTGAAATTGAATATAAGCGGGATTAAAAAAAGGATGAAAATTCCTCTTCCAATACCTGCTGCTATTACACAAAATATTTTTCTCTTACCAAAATAATTTGATATATAAGCAGAGAAAAAACCTGTTCCTGAAAGTAAAGAAGGTATTGCGGAAAGAATACCTAATTGAAAATCGTTTAAACCGAGAAAGAGTGCAAAGGATGTTAGAAACATTCCTCCAGTAAGGGTTATATGAAATTGTGCAAATATTCCTTCCCATATTGATATTTTTAGGGATTTATCAAGAGAACTTTTCAATTCTTCTTAATCTTCTTTTTCTCTTCTATTAATTTCCTGTCAATAATCCTGAATATTTCTGTCCCTGAAATGTTGATACCAGACCTATATGTGAAAATGGAATAACTGAAATTAATATTTAGAGCCTTCCCATTTATATTAATGTTTGCTTTATTAAGATATTTCTTTATTCTATTTATTATTCCTTGAACATTTTTTTCATCTATCTTTGGGAAAAGGATTATAAATTCATCCCCTCCCCATCTCGCAACAACATCGCTTTTTCTCACATTTTTTTTCAAAGTTTTTGAAAATTCAACAAGTATTCTATCACCTTCAATGTGTCCATAAGAATCATTTATTTTTTTAAAATTATCAAGGTCTAAAAGAACAACAGTGAAAATATTGTTTTCCCTTGAACACCTGTTTATCTCCTCCTGTAATCTATTTTCAAAGAATCTCCTTGTGAATAGACCTGTAAGACTATCAGATATGGATACCTTATGTAGATATGCATTTTTTATTGATATTTCAGCCTGCTTTGCGAAGGATTCAAAGAGCAATTTATCATCATTATTCACATTCTCATTTTTTGCATAGATATCAATAGATTCAGAATTATAAATCATATTAAATTTTTTCAAATCTATTTCTTCTTTTGTCTTTCTTATGCCTTCATTTTTTTTATAATAAAATTCACCATAATTTTCTATTTTTATAATTATAAACAATTCATTCATATTGAATAGATGGACAAATTCCTCAGCAATCTTCTTTAAAAGAGTTTCAAAATCAATTATACCAGAAATGTTCCTTAATGAATTGTTAAGATTCTTAATCTTCTCAAGATTTTTAAGAAGATTATTCTGATAAATATTCATTCTATTACCAACGAAAGAAAAAACAGATAGGGCGATAAAGAAAGGGAGTGTTAATAAAAATCCATTTTTTAAATATACTATAGAAAATGGTATTGATAGTGTATATGTGAGAAACTCAACGATAATTGAGTTTATAAACCATCTCTTAAAATATTCTTTTGTTTCTTCCTTCCCCTGTAATAGAAAATCAATAATCAAAATAAACTCATTTATGAGTATGAAAAGGAGTATGGATAAAATATTTTTTAAAAAACCAGTTTTGAGGTTTTGAACTATAATACCTGCTAAAGCATAAAATGTTGCATACATACCGCTATTGAAGTTTGCAGTCCTTAATATTCTCTTAGAATCAGCATCATTTTTCATTATCCTTTTAAAATATTTTATAATCCAGGCAAGATCAATTGTAAGGAATGAGAATAGAGATGCGAAAGGATAACCATATATAAGAAAAATAAAAAAGTTTATGAGTATTTCAAATGAAATGATAACATCTCCATAAGAAACAGAAAAATTAGCACAGAAGACCGCTATTGATAAATATATTAAAAATTCAAAAATTGGTATCCTGAAAGGATTATGAATAAGGCATAATATGATGATTAAAATTCCGATTATCCCAATAAAAATCCTGTAATAGATTCTGATTTTATCTCTCATACCTATAACTTAAAAACACATATATCTCTGTGAAGATTTAAAAGGAAATCATCAATACTTTTCGGATGCTTTATCGCACTTTCAATGTCTATAATATTCAGAGTTCCACCTTTAATACCCACCATCTTTGCACCTTTGGGATTTTGTAATAAAACATCTATTCCAAATGAACCAAACATAGATGCTAATATTCTACTCCTGTATGTGGGAGAACCACCCCTTTGAATATACCCTAATACAGTTTCTCTAACAATAAGTCCTGTTTCTTTTGATAGTCTCTCAACAAATTCCTTCCTTCCACCAACACCTTCTGCATAGACTATTATTGCCCTTTTCATCCCTTTCTTCTTACCTTCATTCAGAAGTTCAATGAATCTTTCTATATCAAAACGGATCTCAGGGATTACTATTGCCTCTGCTCCCACAGTTATGCCAACATTTAAAGCAATAAATCCTCTTCTTTTTCCCATCACTTCTATCACAAATATCCTCTCATAAGATGTTGAAGTATCCTTAATCTTTTTTATCGCTTCAACTGCTGTATTACAAGCAGTATCAAATCCTATTGTTTCGTCAGTTCCATAAATATCATTATCTATTGACCCCGGAATACCTATCACACCAATTTTCCCTGTTTTGTTTATCCTGTTTCCACCCGAAAGAGAACCTTCGCCGCCTATAACGATTAAACCATCTATTTTTCTTTTATATAATATTTCACATGCTTTATCGATGTATTCTTCTTCATTAAATTTTTCAAATCTTTCAGTATGTAATATTGTTCCACCAAATTCCATTATACCGCTTACTGATTTCCAGTCAAGTTCAATAAATTCATCATCAAGAAGTCCAGCATACCCTCTTTTTATTCCATATGTTTTTATACCTAATGTGAGAGATTTTCTAACAACAGCCCTTATTGCAGCATTTATACCTGGTGCATCACCACCAGGTGTAACAATAGCAATTCTTTTTATCATTATTTAATTATATTCAATGAAAAATAAATGTCAAATCTTTCTTGACAATTTATTATCTTTAACTAATTTTACAAAAAAGGAGTTATTATGAGAAAAAAAGAAATAAAAACTGCAAATGCACCAATTCCAGGCGGTCCTTATTCACAGGGAATAAAAAAGGGTGGATTTATCTTTATTTCAGGACAGGTTCCTATTGACCCAAATACGGGGAAGATGGTTTCTGGGGATATAACTTTAAAGACAGAGGTAGTTTTCAAGAATATTAAAGCAATCCTTGAAGAAGAAGGTCTTTCACTTGATGATATTGTTTCTTTAAGAATATATTTAAAATATGCTGAAGATTTTCATGCTGTGAATGAGGTATGTAAGAGGTTATTCACACCACCTTATCCTGCAAGGACAACTATCGTAGCAAAAGAACTTCCATTGAATGCAGATATTGAGATAGAAGTAATAGCATAAATTTATTGACAAAATCAAAAATTTTTTTATAATTCTTTAAAGGCGGCGTAGCTCAGTTGGTTAGAGCAGTGGAATCATAATCCATGTGTCCGGGGTTCGAGTCCCTGCGCCGCCATTAATTGAAAGGAGAAAAAATGCTATTCTTTTTTATAATAACATTGATTGCTGGTATATTCTTATTTATAACAGGTATTTTCAGATTCAGGACGCTTTCATATATTTTGTTTGGCATCTCTTTCATATTTCTTATCCTTTCTGCAGTTAGGATTGTAGGCCCTGGTGAGGTAGGGGTTCAGGTATTGTTTGGAAGGGTGAAAGAAAATATTTTAAGAAGCGGATTACATTTTGTTAATCCTCTCATTTCAGTTGTAAGAATGAATGTAAGAACACAGGTATATACAATGAGTAAGGTTCCGACAGAGGGTGCAGTCGGAAGAGATGATGCTATAACATCCCTCACGAAAGAAGGGCTTTCAGTTGATCTTGATGTTTCTGTCTGGTTCCATCTTGAGCCAGAAAAGGCGGCAATTGTTTATAGGGATATAGGAATTGATTATGTTGCAACAATTGTGAGACCCGCTATAAGGACTGCTATAAGGAATGCGACTGCTTATTATCTCGTTAGCGAAATATACTCTGAGAAGAGGGAACAATTTGTGAAGGATATAACTGAACTACTAAAGAAAGACCTTGAAGTGAGAGGAATTTTTGTTGAGAATGTTTTATTGAGAAATATTCAATTACCACAAAAGGTGAAAAATGCTATTGATGAGAAGATTGCGGCTGAACAGGAAGCACAGAAGATGCAATTTGTTCTGATTAAAGAGGAAAAAGAGGCTGAAAGAAGAAGAATAGAGGCAGAAGGGATTGCAAGGGCACAAAGGATTATAGCAAATTCACTTACAAATCAATACCTCCAATGGTATTATATACAGACAATGAAGGAACTTGTTAACTCTCCAAATAACACAGTTGTTATATTACCTTTTGATCAGAGATTAACACCTTTGATACAAATACCAACACAGCAGAATAAATGAACGAAGAAATAGTAAGAAAATTATTAAGAGGAACAAGCGAAGTAATACCTGTTGATGAGTTTAAAAGGAAGATACAGAGTAAGAAAAGGTTGAGGGTTAAACTCGGTATTGATGCAACAGGACCTGATATCCATCTTGGATTTGCGGTTGTTTTAAGAAAAATGAGGGAATTTCAGGATCTTGGACATACCGCTGTTCTCATAGTTGGTGATTTTACAGCGATGATAGGTGATCCATCAGGAAGGTCAAAAACGAGAAAACAACTTACAGAAGATGAGATCAAAGAAAATATGAAAAATTATAAAAAACAGATTCTTAAAATTTTGAGAGAAGATAATCTTGAATTCAGGTATAATAGCGAATGGCTTGGAAAATTAAGCATAACAGATTTTGTAAAACTTGCCTCAAAGACAACCGTTGCAAGAATACTTGAAAGGGATGATTTTCAGATAAGGCTTGAAGAAAATATTCCTATCTCACTACATGAGATACTTTATCCTCTGTTCCAGGCTTATGATTCGGTCGCAGTGAATGCTGATATTGAACTTGGTGGAACAGATCAGAAATTTAATCATCTTATGGGTAGGGAACTTCAGAGGGAGTTTGGTCTTGAACCACAGGTTGTTATGCTTCTCCCATTACTTGAAGGGACTGATGGTGTAAGGAAGATGAGCAAATCATATAATAATTATATAGGGATAAATGAAGAACCTGATAATATGTTTGGAAAGATTATGTCAATACCTGATAACCTCATATATAGATATTTCCAATTGTGCACTGATTCAAGTGATGAGGAATTAGAGGTGATAAAATCAAGACTCTCTTCAGAGAATCCAATGAATTTGAAGTTAGAACTTGGATACAGGATTGTTTCAATGTATCATTCAGAGAAAGAGGCAAAAGAAGCAAGGGAAAATTTTCTGAAGGTTTTTTCAAGAAGGGAAACACCGGAAAAAATGAAAGAGATAAAGTTGAAGAAAGGGGAGAGATTATGGATTGTTAAACTTATTATGCTGGCAGGTCTTGGAAATTCATCAAGTGAAATAAGAAGAACCATATCTCAGGGCGGGCTTAAAATAAATAATGAGAAAATCACTGATGTGAATAAAGAGATTACAATAGATGGTGAGATGATTATTAAATATGGGAAAAAAAGTTTTATAAAGGTAATACCAGAATGAAAAGAATTCTTGTAACAGGTGGAGCAGGATTTATAGGAACGAACCTTGTGAGAAAACTACTTGAAAATGGGAATTATGTTATTGTTGTTGACAATTTCGTTACTGGTAAAAAATCCAATTTAGATGATCTTGAGGGGAATAAGAATTTTAGATTATATGAACACGATATTACAATGCCCTTTGATTTTGGTGGTATTGACGAGATATATCACCTTGCTTCTATAGCAAGTGTTTATCATTATTTGAGAAAGCCTATCGAGACATTAAAGGTTGGTTCTATTGGAACTTTAAATGTTCTTGATTATTCAAGAAGATATAAAGCGAGATTACTTTTTACTTCCACTTCAGAGGTTTATGGTGACCCTGAAGTTCATCCTCAGGATGAGACTTACAGAGGTAATGTGAATCCAATAGGACCAAGAAGTTGCTATGATGAATCAAAGAGATTCGGTGAGGCGCTTGTTATGGCATATCACAGGGTTTATAATCTTGATACAAGGATAGCAAGAATTTTCAACACTTATGGACCATATATGGATGTGAATGATGGAAGGATTTTCCCAAATCTTATTTCTCAGGCACTGAAGAATCAACCACTAACAATTTATGGAGATGGGAGTCAGACAAGGAGTTATTGCTATGTTGATGATACTGTTGAGGCACTTATAAAACTTATGGAAACAGATTTTCATCTCCCTGTTAATATTGGGAATCCCGAAGAGTTTACAATACTTGAAACTGCTAATATTTTATGCGAAGAGTTGAACATTGAAAAAAAATTTGTTTTTCTTCCCCTCCCAGAAGATGATCCAATGAGAAGGAGACCTGATATAACAAGGGCAAAGGAGATATTAAAATGGGAGCCAAAAACATCTCTAAGAGAAGGACTGAAGAAAACAATAGAATGGTTCAAAAAATTAGTATAATAATTCCTGCTTATAATGAAGAAACGAATATTGAACCATTGATGGAAAAAGTTAATGAACTTGTTAAAACCTCTGATAAAGATTATGAGGTAATAATTGTTGATGATGGTTCAAAAGATGATACTTATAAAGTTGCAAATAAACTTAAAAGGAAATACAAATATTTGAAGGTTTTGAAACATAATGTGAACCTTGGTAAGACAGATGCTATTTTAACAGGTTTTAAAAATTCAACTGGTGATGCGATATGCATACTTGACGCTGATCTTCAATACGACCCTCTTGAAATCCCTCTTCTAATAAATAAACTTGAAGAAGGTTATGATATTGTTACAGGATGGAAGAAGGGTAAGTATGAGAAGAAGTTTGTGTCAAATGTTTATAATTTTCTTTCAAGATTGCTTTTCAGAATACATATACATGACCAGAATTCAATAAAAATTATGAGGAGGGAAGTGCTTGAAGAGATAAATTTAAGGAAGGAATGGCATAGATATATTGTAGCACTTGCTGTTGAGAAAGGGTTTAAAGATGGTGAAGTTAAGGTGACACTTTATCCAAGATATAGTGGTAAACCAAAATATTCTGGTAAAGGTAGGATATTCATAGGTTTCCTTGACCTTCTATCTGTGAAGTTCCAGATTTCATTTATGAAAAAACCACTTCTTCTTTTTGGAAACACTGGAATAGCATGCATAGTTATTGGATTTATTGTAGGTCTTTACGATGTGATTTTAAGATTTGCATTCCATAAAGGTTGGAGACCTCTTCTTTATCTTACAATGCTTTTAATCATCTCAGGGCTCCTCCTTTTCTCAATAGGATTTCTTGCAGAGATTATTTCAAGGATAGAGGAAAGGATTGAGAGAATAGAGAAGGAATTGAGAAAATGAGATCAATAAGAGAAGCATTAAAGAAGACAAAGGATAATATATTTGGAAAGATTGTTGGTTTGTTGAGAAGGAAAGATCCCGAGGCATTGAAGGAGATAGAGTATATTCTTCTTTCAGGCGATGTAGGTATTGAGACAACGGAAGAGATTATTTGTGAATTAAAAAAAACAAATCCTGATAATTATGTTGATAGATTGAAAGAGATTATTCTGAATATAATAGATATTAAGAAAGAAAGTAAAGATTTAAATAAACCAATCACAATACTTTTTGTTGGTGTGAATGGCGTTGGGAAAACAACATCTATAGGAAAGATAGGTTATCATCTTTCAAAAAATGGGAATAAGGTTCTATTCGTGGCCTGTGATACATTCAGGACAGGTGCTCAGGAGCAACTCAGAATCTGGGCTGATAGGGCAGGGATTGATATTATTTCATCAAAGTATGGTGCTGATCCCTCATCTGTTGCATTTGATGCATTTGATGCAGCAGTATCCCGTAATGTTGATTATCTCTTAATTGATACTGCTGGAAGATTGCATACAAAGGTTAATCTTCTTGATGAGATGAAAAAGATAAAAAGGACTTTAAATAAAAAAAGAGAGGATATTCCGCAGGAGATATTCATTGTTATTGATGCAACAACAGGCCAGAATGCAATAAATCAGGTTGAAATGTTTCATAGGAGTGTAGAATTATCAGGGATAGTCCTTTCAAAGATGGATGGAACTGCAAAAGGTGGGATAATAATACCTATTATAAAAAAATTCAAAATACCTGTTGTTTATGCAGGAACTGGAGAAGGGCTTGATGATATAGTTCAGTTCAATCCAGAAGAGTTTGTTAATGAATTATTATCATAGAGTAAATTTACATATACATTCAAATCTATCATTTGATTCTGAACTTGAGCCTGAATTTATTCTTGAAGAGAGCAAAAGAAGGGGATTCAAATTAATTTCAATAACAGACCATCTTGATTTAAATCCAAAAGACCCTGCATATGGCTGTTATGACTATAACAAATCAAAAATGTTATTTGAAGAACTTAAGAAGGATAAAAATATTGTTCTTGTCTTTGGTGTTGAAATTGGGTATGAGAAGGTGAGGGAAGAGGAGATAAAAAATTATCTCAAAGGTAAGGAATTTAAGTTAAAAATAGGTTCAATACATTGTATGGAAGATACCATAATATCTGATTGGATGAAGAATTTTGATGGTTATGATATTTATTCTGCCGGAAGAAAATACTTTGAGGAGTTAAGAAATCTTGTTATCTCAGGTTTATTTAATGTAATAGGACATTTTGACTATTTTAAAAAGTATGCTAAAAATGTTGATTTAGCAAAAGAGGTCTGGAAAGATAATTGTATTTTGATCGAGGATATATTAAAAAAAGGATTAGAAAAAAATATTTTTCCGGAAATAAATACATCTGGAATAAGGCAACCACCGAAAGAAACATATCCGTCTTTGGAAATTCTTTCTATTTACAAGGATATCGGAGGAATGTTCATCTCATTAGGAAGTGATGCTCATAAGAAGGAACACATTGATTATGGTATTGAAGAAGGGGAAAAAATTTTGAAAAGATTTGGTTTCAAAATAATAGAGTTTTAGATATGTTATTAATAATTTTGTTTTTTTGCACAAAGAGAGAGATGATAATAAATAATAGACCTTATTTTGATGTAAGAAAGATGATAGAAGAGTTAGAAGACGGATTTTCTTTTGAATGGGAAATGAGAAACAGGGTAATGAATTTTTCCGGGAAAGGTGAATATATTGGAGGAGGAAAATATAATATAAAAGGGAGTATGATTGTGGACGGAAAGAAAGAAGAGATAGGTGATATGGATCCTTATGAGATGATAAAGGTTTTGATAGGCGAGGGTGAAATAAATTATAAAGGGAACATTAAAGATTATTATGTTTATATGTTTAAAGGGAATCTATTTTTTCTTGACCCTTTAAATGGGGAAGGTAATGGGGAAATCTTTGTGAAAGATTCTTCTATTCATCTTATAAAATGTGAGGGTAAAGGAGCATATTTTAATATGAAAATATTTAAAAAATTATCTTCGTTAACGAAATACTTTCTAAATTACGAAGGGGATATGAAAAAAATTATAGAGAGATTATTAGCATTTGGTGAAAGGGATGTGGTTTTTGAAGGAAATATTTTAAAATTTAGAGAAATTTTTGAGATTGATGAAAGGATTTTCAATGAGGGAGATGTAAAGTTTATGCTTTTAAAGTCAGATTATAATACCTCTTTAAAAGACCCTATTGACACATTATTCACTTATAAAATTGTTGACACAATAAATTTAAATTGTAAAAATATTCTTAAAGATTATGACCAGAAAGGGAGACCTGTGATAGTTCTGAATACGGAAGAAAATTTAGAAGGATATATAGGGCTCTTCATTGATGGAAGATTTGTATCAACAGGATACGGGAAAAAAATGATTATTTTCCCTTTTCAGGAAGAGAGGGAAAGAGACCTTGTTTATTCAATAATGAAAACAGGTAAAATTGATGGAAAAATAAAAAATTTCAGGAGGTTAAAATGATAGAAAAAAAATTACTTGATATTATTGCCTGCCCAAAATGTAAAGGTGATCTTTTTTACGATGAAAAAAAAGATATACTGATATGCAAAAAGTGTTCACTCGCTTACCCTGTTAAAGATGGTATTCCAATACTTATTATTGAGGAGGCAAAGGAAATATGATATTTTTCCTTCTTTCTCTTCTCAATATAATTTCCGATACAGAAGATTCACTTGTATTTCTTTATTCACCAGATTATTCTATTTTTTATGAGAGAGATTCTTTAAGGATAGAACTTGATGATGGAGATGTATGGACGAAGACAGGAGAACCTCTTTTACCATATACTTTGAAGAAAATATTTGTCTCTTCAGGTGGTGCTACTCTTCAATACAAAGTTCTAAAAAAAGAGATTATTCAAGGTAAACCAATAATGAATAAAAATACCATTTTTGAAGATAATATTTTTGATTATAAACCTGTTTTTCTTGAACCTGCGGAACTTGAGATATTCGGTAATTCTGTTAAAACAGGCGAGATTAAAATTTTCCCTTTCTCTTTTGATGGAGATAACATAGAGATAAGAAAAGAGATCTTATTTAAAATCTATTTTAAGGGTAAATGGTTTAAGCCAAATTATAAATTGTTCGCAGATTATATGAACAAACCAAAAGGGAGTGTTTATTTTAAAAGAGGCAAGATGGAAAATGATAATGGAATTTGGATTAAATTGAAGATAGTGGATAATGGGATTTATAAAATTGATAGAAAATTTCTTGAGGATAATGGAATTAACCCTGATATTATAGCACCTGAAAATATAGAGATAAGGACTGGTTATAAGAGTGTTTTCAGATTCAAAAATTCATTCTACGATTCACTCGATACGCTACCAGCAAAGATTCCTGCAATATATCATCTAAAAAACGAAAATGGAAGATTTGATGAAGATGAGTATATATTATTTTATGGAACTTCACTTGAAGGTTACGAGAGGAATTTCTTTTACAAGATAAACGATTATGCCCCAATCCCAGGCTCAGACACACTCGCTCATTATTATTATAATCCATACACAGATACAAATGTTTACTGGATAAAGACAGATGGTGAAAGACTTGAGATGGAAGAAACAAACATAACAGAAGGTGTTGAGGTATCCGACTTTTTAAAAGTCTTGCACTTTGAAAAAGATAAAGAGAATCCTTCTCGTTCAGGCTTAACATGGATATGGGGTTCAATCATAGTTCCATCAGATTTTAATTACTGGTCATATAATTTTAATATTCAGGATGCTATTGATAGTTTCTGTATAGTGAAATTTGGTATTTATTGTGGTATCTCAACAACATGGCATTATGCAAGGGTTATTTTGAATAATGATGCAGTTTATGATACTTTTTACACCCCAAGATTCTTTTATAACGAAAGGATGCTGCTTGTTGATACATTTTTTACACTCTCAAAAGGTAGTAATAATATAAGATTTGAAATTCTTAATTCAAAGGCGACTATTTATATTGATTATTTTGAAATTTCTTACTGGAAGAGAATTTCAAACGCAAATAATGAGATAATTCAGTTCACTGATTCCCTAAATAGAATATTCAGTTTGAACAGAAAGTATGTTTTAGGTATTGATGATTTTATGAAACCTGTTCAAATAAAAAAGATAGGAAATTATTATGGTTACAATGGAAAAAAAATATTTGTATCTGATACATTCTATTATCCGATAGAAGCAAAGATTTCAGAAATTTTCAGTCTATGGAATAAAGGTGCTGACTGGTTATGTATCACATCAAACCTCTTGAAAGATGAAGCAACAAAACTTGCAAATTATAGGAGGAAAAATTTAAATGGTTTTGAAAATCCGATAACGATGGTTGTTACAACAGATGAGATATATGATAATTTTTCTTATGGTGTAAAAGACCCAGGTGCTATTAAAAGATTTTTATTACATTCTTCAACATCTTGGTCACCTTCTCCTTCTTTTGTTTTGCTTTTTGGTAAAGGGACATATGATTACAGGAACCTAAAATCTATCACTCCTTCAAACAACATAGTTCCAATACATACGATTGGTTCTATGATAGATGTTTCATCAATATTATTAAATAACCCAACTGTTGATGTATGGTTTGTTGATTTTGATGGTAACACAAGACCTGATATACCCATAGGAAGATTGACTGTAACAAATAAACTTGAAGCAAATGAAATCGTTGAGAAGATTATAGGATTTGAATCATCAAATGGTTATTGGAGGAACAGGGTAATAATACTTGCAGATGATGAGTTTGCAGGTGGTTCAGCGAATGAACTCTTTCATACTGCTGATTGCGAAGAGATTTATAGAATGTTACCTAAATGGATGGAAGGAAGGAAAGTGTATATGGTTATGTTTCCTATGGAAGGTGGGATAAAGCCATCTGCAACGAATAAATTTATAGAAGAGTTTAATGAAGGTGCAATCTTTGGTTATTATTTTGGGCATGGTAATATTTATCAACTTGCCCACGAAAAAGTCCTCCTTATAGAAGACATTCCAAGGTTTAAAAACTGGAGAAAAACCCCTATGTTCTATTTTGCGACTTGTAATGCAGGTTTCTTTGAAAGACCTGAAGAAAGGTCTATTGCAGATTACATAAATATTTATCCAGATGGTGGAACTATTGTTTCAATTGCTGCTACGAGGGCAACATATCCGAGTTCAAATAAGGCACTGGCAAAAAATATTGTAAATAACTTTTTTTATAAAAGGACTTTTGGAGAAGTCTGGACAAGGGCAATGAATATTTATGGTGATACAACATACACATTTTTCGGTGATCCTGCAACATCATTATTCAAAGATACTTTTTCAATACCATTAACGATTCCAGATACTATCTCAGGTGGAAATGAATATTTTTTAGGTTTCGTAGACAGTTTCCCTGAATATTACATCACTATCAATGAGCCAGAAACCTCAATAACATACACAACTTCTACTGGTTCTACTGTAAATTTTACATTAGAAGGTTCAAGATTGTTCAATGCATTTTTCAAAAATACAGATTCAATCTCTTTCATATTACCTTTTGATACAAAAGAAGGGAATGGGAATTTCAGATTGCAGATATATTCTGAAAATGGTGAATCACATATTTATAAAAATCCTCTTCTGATGAAAGGATTACCTTCAGAGAGCATACCACCTTTAATAAAGTTATTTTCTGGCAACAGGGAATTGAATGATTTTGATTATGTTGATAAAAATAGCGAATTAAGGATTGTTATAAATGATGAAAGTGGAATAGACATAAGGAGAAAAGAAAATATTGTTCTTTTCATTAACAACTATTCTAATCCTGTTTATCTTGGTGACAGATTTAAATATTACACAGGAACATTTAAATCAGGGGAAGTAACTTTTAATTTAAATACAGAATCGGATACACTTTTTGTTGAAATTTATTGTGTTGATAATTGTGGGAATATAGGGAAGAAAAAGATACATCTTATACAGAG
>Ga0207433_10004573_pt1 | contig 25390 bp, 19 predicted proteins | sample YelNatPaOPGAMG01_FD_187559 | JGI IMG/M metagenome (GOLD analysis project Ga0207433, IMG submission 187559) | Hot spring thermophilic microbial communities from Obsidian Pool, Yellowstone National Park, USA - OP-RAMG-01 (SPAdes) (version 3) | ecosystem: Environmental > Aquatic > Thermal springs... | reverse complement strand
TGTCGGACGGTCTAGTTTGGGATATTGTTAAAGAAATTTCACCTTCCGGTAAAAGAACTGTAGCTGATGTAGGAGTAGAAAATTTTCATAGTTTTATAGTTAATGAGTTCGTAACTCATAATTGTGAAACTGTTGTTGCTTATAATGAAATTGAGTACACAAAGCTAACAGATCCTTCTATATATGTTAAGTTTAGAGTAAAAAACAAACCAAATGAATTTTTAGTTATATGGACAACCACCCCTTGGACATTGCCAGCAAATACAGGTGTAATGGCAAAACCAGATGCAGAATATGTTAGAGTTCAAGTTGGTAATGAAATTTTGATTCTGGCTAAAGCCCTTGTTGATAAAGTGATGGAAAAAGCTGGAATAAAAGATTATAAGATTTTAGAAACAAAAACAGGAAGAGAGCTCGAAAATTTAAAGTATGAACATTCTTTCATAAATGAGTTAAAATTCCAACAAGTCTTGACAAATGCTCATAGAGTTGTTCTTTCAGATCAGTTCGTTAGCTTAGAAGAAGGTACAGGCTTAGTTCACACAGCCCCGGGTCATGGAGAAGAAGACTATAAAGTTGGTCTAGAAACTGGTTTGCCAGCAATCTCACCAGTCAAGATTGATGGAACTTTTGATGAAAGTTGTGGGAAATATGCTGGGATGTTTGTTAAGGAAGCTGACAAGCTGATATTGCAAGATTTAAGAGCTAAAGGTTTACTACTGCATGAAGAAACAATTCAACACGACTATCCAATTTGTTGGCGATGCAATTCACCCTTGATTCAGATTTCTGTACCTCAATGGTTTTTCAAGGTTACAGCTATAAGAGACAAACTAATTGAAGAAAACAAGAAGATAAAATGGAATCCAGAATGGGCAAGCCAAAGATTTCAAAATTGGCTTGAAAGCTTGGGAGATTGGCCAATTTCTAGGCAAAGGTATTGGGGAATTCCTTTACCAATCTGGGTTTGTGAAAAATGTGGGCATATAAAAGTCATAGGCTCAAGAGAAGAATTACCAAAAGTTCCAAAAGATTTTCACAAGCCCTACATAGATGAAATAACTTTGAAATGCAGTTGTGGAGGCAAGATGAAGAGAGTTCCTGACGTCCTTGATGTTTGGTTCGATTCAGGAGTAGCTTCTTGGGCTTCTTTAGGCTTCCCAAGAAACAAAAAACTTTTTAAGAAATTTTGGCCAGCTGATTTTATTCTTGAAGGAGCAGACCAGTTTCGTGGATGGTGGAATTCTTTGATGATAACAAGCATGATGACTTTTGGCAGAGCACCTTTCAAAAGTGTTTTGATGCATGGCTTAGTTTTAGATGCTCATGGTCAAAAGATGTCAAAAAGTTTGCAGAACATAGTGAGCACAGAAGAGGTTATAGAAAAATATGGGAGAGATTTACTTAGGTTCTACTATTTATCGAGCGAACCTTGGAATGATTACTATTTCAGCTGGCAGGCTTTAGAAGAAATCTCGAAAAATTTTGTTGTTGTTAGAAACACGTTTAATTTTGTTAAAACTTATGTCACTTCAAAAGGAAAACCAAAAGGCTTGAAGCAAGAGGACAAATGGATTCTCTCAAAGCTTAACTCTTTGATTGAAAACTGCACAAAGCACTTCAATGACCACAATGCACATAAAGCTTCGAATGAAATTTTGGATTTCATCTTGAACGATTTCTCAAGGTGGTACATAAAGATAATAAGAGATAGAGTTTGGCCTTTGTATGACGGTAAAGACAAACAAGCAGCTTTCTTCACTCTTTTGACAGTAACAGAAAATTTAGCAAAGCTTTTAGCTCCAATTTGTCCTTTCTTGGCAGAGCAAGTTTATCAAGATGTGGTTAAGCCTTTGAAGAAGGGAAAGCTTTCTGTTCATCTAGAAGATTGGCCAAAGGCTGAGAAGAGAATGATTGACAAAAAGCTGGAAGAAGAAATGAAGATAGCAAAGCAGATAGTGGAAGCTTGTAGTGCTGCAAGACAAAAGGTTAATCTTAAGCTGAGATGGCCTGTTGCTTCAGTTATTGTTGTTTCCAAAGATAAGAAAGTTTTGGCTACAATAAAAGACTTGAAAGAAGTTTTGCTGAAGATGTGTAACAGTAAAAAGATAGAGGTTGCTGGCAATGAACCAAAAGGTGAATTTTCTGGAATAGAGTTTAACTTGGGAAAAGTTTTTGTTCCTTCAAGGCTTGATGAAAAACTTTTAAATGAAGCTCTACTGAGGGAGCTTGTGAGGAAGATTCAAGAGATGAGGAAAAAGTTTGGTTTTGTGGTTAAGGATAGAATTGATTTGAGTTTAAGCTCTGATGAAAAAACTAATAAGATTTTGGAGAAAAACAAGAAGATGATAGCAAAAGAAGTTGGTGCTAAAATTGTGGTTGTTGGAGCCACAAAAGGAAAGTTTTCTGACAGCTTGGAGTTTGAAGACAAAAAGATAAGTATAGCTTTCAACAAAACTCAATCTTCATAGATTTTTAAGATTAATTTATATTTCTATTTTACCAAAATAATTTTAGATAATAATGGGTTTAGCTCTAGATTCATTTGAAGACATTTTTAGTTTTTTAAGGAAACACCCTAAGGTAATTTTACTTGCTTTTACTTTTTCTATTTTATCTACTTTGTTTTCTTCAATGTTAGCGCAGTCAATCAAGACATTAGATTTAGTCTCAATCTCAATACTAGTTGCACTAGGCATAATTCTGTTTTTTGTTTCTTTGATTGTTGCTGGTGTTTACCAAATCACAGTTTATCAAGCTGTAAAGAAAGGTGAAGTTGAAATTATGAAAGCAGTTCAAAATTCTTTTGGAATTTTTTTCAAGATTTTGCTCACATCTCTTCTTACTTTTCTCATTTTTGGAGTACCGGTATTTTTTGTTTTCCTACTAGCTCTACTGTTATTGAAATCTTCTCTCATCATTTTCATTGTTATTCTTGTGATAGTTTTATGCATTCTTTTCATTCTTTTCTATGTTTCATTAAGATTGTTTTTAACATTTCCAATACTCGTTATTGAGAATAAAGACCCTATAGAAAGTATAAAATCAAGTTGGAAAATAACAAAAGATAATTCAATTTCTATATTGGCATTTCTTCTTCTTCTTGGCTTAATAATTGGTGTAATTTCTTTTCCTTTTAGTATTCTGAAAGTTGTTTTTGAAATTTTAAAGATAGATCAAATTTCTTTAATCTTTGAGGTAATAATTTCTACAATAAGCGGAGCACTATTAGGTCCAGCTGCAGCAATTTATTATTTCAATTTAAAGAAATCAAAAATTTAACTCACTTAATGAGTTCTAAATTTATATCAAGCTTTTTTCTCTCAAAAGCAAACATGGAAATAAAGAAGAAAATTTTGTTAATAGCTTGTGTTTTAATTTCTTTATTCGGCTTAGCATTAATTTATTTCTCAGCTTTAGCTATTTCACCATCAGAAACAAAAATAAGCAAGATAGATTCTAGCTTAAGTGGCAAACTAATTTCAACCACAGGCAAAATTTCTTATGTGAGAACTCATTCAGCCGGTCACATTTTTCTAACTTTAACAGATGGTGATTCAAAGATAGAAGTCCCAATTTTTTCTAGCTTGATGAATCAGCTTAAAGTTAATGGAATAACTCAATATGACTTCAAGAAAGGCAAGACCATAAGAATTACTGGAATTGTTGGCGAATATAAAGGTCAGCTTCAAATTGTCCCAAGGAAAGCTTCTGACATACAAATTTTAAACAACTTGAAGTAACATGTTAGATTTAATCTTGCTTTCAATTTTTGGAATTTTTATTGGTTTGTTCTCAGGCTTGATGCCTAGCATGCATGTCAACACTTTATTGCCTTTAATTTTTTCTATCTCTTTCTTTTTTAATTTAACCTCATATCAGTTAGCGGTTCTCATAGTTTCAACTGCTATGAGTGAGATTTTCTTTAATTTCATTCCTTCAATTTTTATTGGTGCTCCAGAAGAAGGTACCGCTCTATCAGTACTTCCTGGTCATAGGCTTTTGTTAGAAGGCAGAGGCTACGAAGCAATAAAACTTACTGTCATAGGTGGCATAGGTTCATTGATTTTTGGTCTTATCTTAATCACTCTCCTCTCTCCATACTTTGCATCTTTCTATAAACTTACAAGGCCTTACATACACTTTGCTATAATTGCTGTAGTTGCTTTCATGGTTCTTTCTGAGAGAAAGCCAAGAAAAATTTTATCAGCAACTTTAATAATCTTGCTTTCTGGAATTTTTGGTTTGATTGTGCTTAACTCACAAATTTTACCTCAACAGCAGCTACTTTTTCCAGTTTTAACAGGGATGTTTGGGCTAAGCACTTTAATCGTAAGTTTTTCTGAGACTTCTCATTTACCTGATCAAAAAGAAGATTTTTCCTTAGGAATCTCAACAAAAGAAATTTTAAAGTCAATTTTCTTAGGTTCAATAGCCGGAATCATTGTTGGCTTTTTACCAGCAGTTGGAATTTCAGAAGCTGCAGTTATGGTTCAATATCTTGGTGGAAGAGGAGATGCAAGAAGTTTTTTAGTTACACTTTCAGGGATAAATGTTGGAAATGAAGTTTTCTCTCTGATTTCTCTTTACCTAGTTTCAAATCCAAGAAGTGGTTCAAGTGTTGCAATTCAGCAGATATTGACTGAGCTAAGTTTCTATGATGTTTTGTTTTTAATTGGTGTGATTTGTTTTGTTTCAGGAATTTCAGCTTTGCTCACTCTTTACCTTGGTAAGCGAATACCAAAATTTTTGGTCAAACTTGATTACAAAACTTTAACACTTTCTGTCATAAGTTTCATTTGTGCCATGGTTTTCATTTGGACTGGTATTACTGGTATTATAGTTCTTTTAATTTCTACTGCTATTGGTCTTCTTTGTGCATATTTGGAAGTAAGGAGAAGTCATTGTATGGGTGTGCTTTTGATTCCGAGCATATGTTTTTTTGCCGGTTTAACACCTTCAATTCTTACAGCTTTAGAAATATAAATGTAAATAATATTTTAATCAAAATCAAAAATGTTTTATTAGGTAAGTGAATATGGCAACAAAAAAAGAATTGATTCAAGAATTCCAAAAAAATCCAGATCGGTATTGGAAAGTTAAGCTTTTTGATGAACTAGGGTTCAAAAGAAGACAATGCAAGAATTGTGGAAAGTTTTTCTGGTCTTTGAAAGATCAAGATACATGTAATGATTCCACTTGCAGAAGCTATGATTTCATTGGAAATCCACCCACTAAAAAACCTTTGGACATTTTTCAAACATGGAAAAAAATTCAAAAATTTTTTGAAGATAATGGGCATACAGCACTTAATCGTTATCCAACAGTTTGTAGGTGGTATCCCCTTTACTTCACGATAGCTGGGATTGTCAACTTTTACAGAGTGGATGAAGAAGGAAATCTTGATTGGGAAGTTCCTGCAAATCCTTCAATTTTAGTTCAACCATGTTTGCGATTCAACGACATACCTAATGTTGGTCTAAATTCAAAGAGCTTTACTTGTTTTGGCATGATTCAACAAACATCTTTTTTTAATGGTAAGCAAGGATATTGGAAAGACAAATGCATAGAGCTTGATTTCAATTTACTCACAAAAGTTTTTGGAATTAAGCCTGAAGAAATCAATTTCATAGAAGATGCTTGGATTGGCTATGGTGCTTTTGGAAGTAGCTTAGAATATCATGTTCAGGGAATAGAATTGGGAAATGCAGTTTTCACAGAGTTTGCAGGGAATCTTGAGAATTACAGGGAAATGAAAGAAAAAGTCATAGACATGGGAGCAGGTTGGGAAAGATTTACTTGGATAACTCAAGGCACACCTACAAGCTATGATGCTGTTTTTGGTCCAGTGCTTGAGAAAATAAAGAAAGCATGTGGAATAAAATATGATAAGAAATTTTTCTTGAAGTATGCAAAAATTTCAGGCAAAGTAAATTTGGATGAATATGCTGATTTAAAAGTTGTCTTGGAAAAAATAGCATCTCAACTTGGAATTTCAGGGGAAGAATTGAAGAAAAATATAGAACCACTTCAAGCTCTCTATTCTATAGCAGATCACACAAGAGCTTTGGTCTTTGCAATAGCTGATGGTGGCTTACCAAGCAATGTTGCAGGAGGCTACAATCTTAGAGTAATTTTAAGAAGAGCTTTAAGTTTTATTGATAAATTCAACTGGAATTTGAAAATTGAAGATGTTGCTGATTGGCACATCAACTATCTGAAAAAAATGTTCCCTGAGCTTGAAGAAAGAAGGAAAGAAATAGAAGAAGTCTTACAGGCTGAAATAAACAAATACAAGAATACAAAAGAAAGGGTTAATAGAATAATTCAATCTTTCTCTGGAAGGAAACTTTCTGAAGAAGAGCTTATAACACTTTATGATTCTGAAGGTGTCACTCCTGAACAACTAGGAATAGAAGTTGAATCAGATTTTTATTCAAAAGTTACAGAGAGGCACATGGTTGAGAAAAAAGAAGAAGAGAAAATTTTATTAGATGTTTCAGACTTACCAAAAACAAAAATTTTGTACTATGATGATGTTTTAAAATTCAAAGCAAAAGTCTTGAAAGTTTCAGGGAATTTTGTTGTTTTAGATCAAACAGCTTTTTATCCAACTTCAGGAGGTCAAGAGCATGACACAGGCCATATTGCTGGTTTAAGAGTTGTAGATGTTTTTAAGTTGCATTCAGTGATAGTTCATCAGCTTGAATCTTGTAATCTTAAAGAAGGTCAATTTGTTGATTGTGAAGTTGATAAAAAAAGGAGAGAAATTTTGAAAAGACATCATGATGCAATTCATATCATAAGTGGTGCTGCAAGAAAAATTTTAGGTTTTCATGTTCACCAACATGGTGCAGAAAAAACAGAAGAGAAAGCAAGGATAGATATCACACACTTTGAAAGCTTGAGCGAAGAGGAAGAAGAAAAAATTGAAAACTTGGCCAACAAAATTGTAGAAAAAGGTTTACCAATCAAGAAATATGTGATGAAAAGAGGCGAAGCTGAAAGAAAATATGGCTTTGGAATTTATGCTGGTGGTTACATTCCTTCAAAAGTATTAAGAATTGTTGAAATTCCAGGTTTTGATGTTGAGGCTTGTGGTGGTTTGCATGGCAACAATACTAAAGATGTTGGTTTCATAAAAATTTTGAAGACGAAAAGAATTGCTGATGGTTTGGTTAGGATTGAAATTAAAGCAGGAGAAGTTGCTTTGGAATACATGAAAGAGAAAGAGAAAATTTTGAAAGAGGTTGCAGAGAAATTAGGAGTTAAAGAGGAAAAAGTCCCTGAAGCTGTGAAGAAACTTTTTGAAGATTGGAAACAGAAGAGAAAGCAATTGAAAAAGATGGGGAGGAAAGAATGATTTCAAGAAAAGAGTGGACAGAGTTGAAGAAAAAAGAGAAAATTTTAAAAGAGGCTACAGAAATTTTGAGAGTTGAAGAAAAAGATTTGCCTAGGGTAATTGAAAGATTCAAGAGAGAGATAAAAGAGATGGAAGAGAAATTGCAAAGTCTTTAAATTGGTTTTGGTAAAATCATAAGAATTTCTTCTGGGTCGCCAATAGCAATATAATTTCCCTCCAAATACATCTTTCCTAATAAAGCACAAGTTGCAGCATCTAGTTCATGGTCACTCATTTTTTTGTTCAAGCCTTTTAAGCCAAACTTTTTAAGGCCAGCCATTAATTTTTCCTTTCCTTTGCTTTTTCTAGGAATTTTTAAAATATCTTGAATTGCTCCTGGATAAGTTTCTATTGTTTTTATTTTTTTACTTTCAAGAATTTTTTTCAATTTAATTCCCCTTTCAGTTAATTTTCTCATAGGACCTAAAGTGATTGGAAAGAATTTTATCTTCATTTTTAACAATTCTTTATCACATTCTCTAAAGTGAATTTTATCTCTCTTATAGAGGGATTTTCTTCCTTTTGGTAGAGCAAGAGGTGCATCTATTGCTACAACATCTGGCTTGATTTTTTCTATTTCTTTCAAAATTTCTTCATCTTTAAAAAGCAATGAAGTTTTTATTACCATCTTTTCATCGAGAAAACAAAAGCCTGTTGGATTCTTTTCCACTCCAGCTAAATCTATTCCTACAATTTTCATATACCTGCACACTCAACTGGAGGATAAAGAACAACTTTACAAAAAACCTCTTTAACATTTTCTTCTTTTATGTTTTCACCTTCCAAGAGCTTTTCTTGAAGATAAATTTTATTTTCAGTTACATTAAAACCTATGAAATGAAGTTTTGGAATGCTTTCATTTGCCATGATTTTTTCCAAAAAAACTTTGTCTTGGTACTGCTTGGCAAAATCTTCCAAAAAACTGATTTTTTCTTGACAATCTTGACAATTTTTATCATAGAGAAACTCCATCAAAACTCTACCTTGCTTCAAGACAAGATTTTTTTGCTGAACATTAAGTTCATAATCCACTATATTGTCTTTTGGCAGAGTTGGTTGAAAAAATATTGAAAATATAATTTGGGATAAATAGATAAGGGTTGAGCTGGCCATAAGCAAAAGCAAGAAAATTCCAATCAAGCTTGACTTTTTCATACTTAAGAAATTTAATTCTTAAAAATAAATTTTTATAGAGAATATGGTTCTAGAAAGGTTAGTAAATGTAAGAATTGCACTCAAACAACCTTTTTGGGTTTTCATCTTAGGTGGAATAATTTCCACCATAAGCTTAGCCTTGTCTTTCTTGATTTTCCAAGAATCTGTAGGTTTGATAAGCAATTTTTTCATCACTTTTGCAATAATGCCTTTCATGCTCGATTTTATAAGATACGAAGGATCAAATATTGAACAAAAAACAGAAGAACTAAAGAAAATGAACATTTTTCAAAGACATAGAAATGTGATAATGGTATACACAGCATTTTTTGCAGGTATGGTCTTAACTCAAACAATTCTTTACATGATGATTCCAGAGTACTGGTCTCAAAAGCTGTTTGAAGATCAAGTTAATCAAATCAATCTAATAAGGGGCAAAGCAACTTTTGGTGGAACTTTTTCAACAATACTCATCAACAATTTTGGAGTGCTTATACTTTCTTTCCTCTTCTCTTTCTTATTTGGAGCAGGGGCAATTTTCATCTTAGCTTGGAATGCTTCTGTACTTTCTGTTGCAATAGGAATGACGGCCAAAAGCTTGGGAGGCTTTAAAGGAATCCCTTTAGCAGTTCTTACCTTTTTCCCACATGGTAGCCTTGAAATTTTAGCTTATTTCATAGGTGGTATAGCAGGAGGCTTGGCATCTGTTGCTTTCACAAAAAGGAGAACAGAAAAATTCGGTTTTATAATAAGAGACAGCATTGAAATGATGATAGCAGCATTTGTTTTGCTTGTAATTGCAGCTGCTATAGAAACGACAATTATTGTTGCTTAATCACTCTAAATAAATTCCAGGTTTACCATACTTTGCCTTTGTGGCTTTGTTTTGTGGGTCATATCTTTTCTCATCAGAAGATTTGAAAACAAAAATCTTCTTGAAGCCAAATTTTTTCTTCAAGTATTTCAGACATTCTTCAAAATATTCAATTTCTTTGTCTGAAACAAAATAAAAATAAGCTTTTTCTTTTTGTCCAGCAAGCTTTAAGACTTGTGAAATATCTTCTACCAATTTCTGGAAATTTTGTTCAAGCTCCAAAACATTTTTATCAATTTTGCTTTCATCAAACTCAGGCCAAGCTTCTAAAGAAACAAAGGTTTGATTTCCAAGCTGGTGCCACCACTCTTCTGCAAGATGTGGTAAGACAGGAGCAAGCAGTTTTATCATTACATTTAAAGCATGAGAAAGAACTTCCTCATTGCAATTTTTTATTCCACCACACCTTTCAACATAATCTTTCAAATCACTTATGAAATTGAAAAATGCAACTTGAACAACACTCCTGAATTTTAACTCTTCATAATTTTGTGTTGTTTCTTTAATATGCTGTTGAATCTTGCTTTGCAAAAGCAAATCAATTTTTTTCATTTCACTTCTTTTAGCCTTTTTCAAATTTTTCACAAGCTTGGAGATGAAATTCATCCTTGAAGTATAAGTTGCTATGGTTTCATCTTTCCAATCTGCGTCATCCAAATTTTCTGCAGAAGCTATTATATTTATCCTGACAACATCACTTCCAAGCTTTCTGACTAAATCTATTAAAGGCACTATATTTCCTTTTGATTTACTCATTTTTGTCCCTCTGACATTAACAAAACCATTAACACCTATTGCCTTGGGCCAATATTTTGGATCATCCCAAATTGCAACATGGTGGAAAAGGTAAAAAGTCAAATGATTTTGCACTAAATCTTTCCCAGAATTTCTCATGTCTACGGGATAAAAATATTCAAACTCTTTTCTCATTTCTTCTATGGTTTCTGCGTCAAGGCCAGAGCTCTTACTTAAGCTTTCAATGTTACCCTTTCCCAAGAAAACATAATCAAAAACTTCATCAGTCAATTTTTCTGCAGGAATTTTCTTCTCATTTATCACTTTTGCTATTGTATAATAAGCCATGTAAATTACGCTATCAGACAGAGTCTCAATCTTCCAGCTTTTGTCCCAGGGCAAAGGCGTACCCAAACCTGTTTTTCTTGTGCAAGCTTTATCTTTAAGCCAGTCAACTGTGTTCAAGAATTGAGACCTTATTTCTTCAGGATAGAATTTCATCTTGCTTATGCATTCTTTCACTTTTTCTTTCCACCCTTCATCTGAGAATTTTAAGAACCACTGGTTTTCTAAAATCTTGACATGATTTTTTGTTCCACATCTACAAATCACTAAGCCTGTAGATTCCCACATCACATCAGCTATTCCTTTCTCAATAAAATCTCTTGAAAGTTTCTCTTTACACTCCGAAACTTTCATTCCAGAATATTCGCCACAATTCTCTTTCAAAATACCGAGGTGAAATTCCTTCTTGTAAACTTCTGATGTTGCTTGCTCCAATTTTTCTTTATCATTTTGGTCTTTCACACCAAGCTTTTCACAAAATTCTATTCCAGGATGGTCACCAAAGCCAGGAGTTTTTATTAGAGATATAGGCTTAATCTTCATCACAGTTTCAGCATCAATTCCATATTTCTTCACTTCTTCAGGATTTCTCTGCAAATCATAAAGTCCTATCCAATCGTAAGGAGCGTGTGAAGGTACAGACATGACAATGCCAGTGGCAGCATCAGGATCAACAAATTTTGCCGGCAATATTATAACCTTGTTCCCATTCACAGGATTTTCCACATATTTACCTATGAGCTCAGAACCTTTTACTTTGTTTAAAACTTCAACTTTTTTGAGTTGGTCTTTCAGCTTTTCTACAGCTTCTTTGCTCAAAAGCCAAGTTTCTCCATCAACTTTAGCCCAAACATATTCCACATCAGGATTAATCCAAAGATTTGTCACACCATAAGTGGTTTCTGGCCTTAGAGTACCACAAGGCAATATTTCTCCAGAATCAAGCTTGAATTTAATCAGGATGTAATCAATCGGGCTTTCACCTTCACCTTTAAGCCTGTCGTGATCGCCAGTAGGAGATTGACATTTTGGGCACCATATCACAGGATGCGTACCTTGAATAACATATCCCTTTTTTCTCAAGTTGTTGTACTGCCATTCTATAAACCTGTTGAAAGTTGGACTTATCGCGCTGATAAAAATCCTTCTCCAATCTACAGAATACCCCATAGCCTTAGAGTCTTCGATGATTTTTTCCATCCAATATTTTGCCACAAATTCTGGGCCAAACTTCTTGAAATTTTCTAAATCTCTCTTGGTTGCTCCAAAAAGCTTGAATGTTTCTATTTGTGAAGCATCATTTTCTTTCAATCTCTCTATAGTTCCAAGTATTGGCTCACCAGTTGCATGAAAGCCTTGAGCAAGCAAAACATTAAAGCCTTGCATCCTCTTGAACCTTGCATAGCTGTCTGTCCTTGAAAAAGTGAAGCAATGACCTATATGCAAGCGCCCATTCACATAAGGTATAACAAGCGAAGTAAAGAATTTTTTTCTTCCTGGCTCGACATTTGCCTCAAAGATTTTTGCTTTTTCCCATTCTTCTTGCCACTTCTTTTCAATCTTCTTTAAAGCTATGGCCATGAAAATCCTCCGTAATAATTAGAATAGAAAAATCTAAACTTAAAGTTGGAGAACTCGCTCACCCATGCTTCCCACAAATATTTTTAGGTGAAAAAGATTTAAAAACTTATTTTTGCCACAATTTCTTTCAATTTTTCCACACACTCAGGATTTGCTAAGCTTGAAATATCACCAGGACTTTCACCTTTAATTAAACTCTTGATTATCCTCCTCATGATTTTCCCACTTCTCGTCCTAGGTAAATCTTCCACATAAACAATCTTTGCAGGTTTTGCTATAGGTCCAATCTTCTTTGCTACTAAATCAACAATCTCTGCTGAAAGCTTCTCATCAGGCTTTTCTTCGCTTTTTAAAGCAACAAAAGCTATTGGCACTTCCCCTTTTATTGGGTCAGGTAAACCAATTACAGCCGATTCAACCACAGCCTTGTGCAAGTTTATAACATCTTCAATTTCTGCATTTGAAAGTCTATGACCAGCAACTTTCAAAACATCATCAAGTCTGCCAGTTATTCTTATCAAACCATTTTCATCCCTTAAAGCTCCATCACTTGTCCAGTAAATTTCCTTTCCATATTTTCCAAAATAGGTAGTTTCATATTTTTCAAGATTTTTATAAATACCTCGAAGCATGCCAGGTGAAAAAGGTGGTAAAACTACAAGGTTTCCAACTTGATTTGTTTGACAAGCTTTACCTTCTTCATCCAAAATATCAACTTTAATTCCAGGAAAAGGTAAGCCAGTAAAAGCAGGCTTGAAAGGACCAATCCCAGGCAAAGAAGAAATTATAATCCCACCAGTTTCTGTCTGCCAATAAGTATCTAAAATTGGACATTTTTCTTTCCCTATTTCTTTGAAAAACCAATTCCAAGTTGATTCGTCAATTGGCTCACCAACAGAACCCAAAATTCGCAATGATTCAAATTTGTAGTTTTTTAAAGATCCAACTTCCTTTTTAAACATTCTAATAGCAGTTGGAGAAGTATAAAAAATTGAAACTTTATATTTTTCAATAATCTTTGCCCAACGGTCAGGAGTAGGGAAATTTGGTGCTCCTTCATAAATTAAAGTTGTTATTCCATTGAGTAAAGGGGAATAAATAGTATATGTATGGCCCGTTATCCAACCGACATCAGCCATTGACCATAAAACTGAATCTTCATGAAAATCAAATACCCATTTTCCAGTCCAATAAGCAAATACAGTATATCCTCCAACAGTGTGTAAAATTGGTAAAAATTCTCCTGTTGTTCCACTTTCTGGCAAAATAAAGAATGGATCTTCTGAATCCATTATTTCTGGTTCACATTCTTCGCTTTCATTTTTGACTAAATCATCATAAAAAATATCTCTTTTTTCATTCAAAGAAATTTTATTCTTCGCTCTTCTTACCAAAATTATTTTTTTAACTTTCGTTCCTTTAATTCCTTCATCAGCATTTTGTTTTAAATTAATAATTTCTCCTCTGCGATAATAACCATCAGCAGTAATCAAAATTTTAGCTTCACTAATTTCCAATCTCTTTTTTAAAGCTTGAGGTGAAAAAGCAGAAAAAATTACTAGATGGACAGCACCTATTCTAGCACAAGCAAGCATAGAAATTACAACTTCCGGAATCATCGGTAAATAAATTCCTACACGATCCCCTTTCTTCACTCCTAATTTTTTCAAAGCATTTGCAAGTTTGTTCACTTCTTTTAAAAGTTGTTCGTAAGTTAATATTCTTGGATTTTCTTCTAAAGGTTCGGGTTCCCATATCAAAGCAGGCTTGTTTTTGATCTTTTCCCAGTTTAGATTTTTTTCAAATATGTTTGAAGTTATGTTAATTTTTCCTCCCAAAAACCATTTGAAGTAAGGAGGCTCATGCTCGAAAGTCTTTTCCCATTTTTTGAACCAAAAGAGTTGTTCAGCCAAACCTTCCCAAAACTTGATAGGGTCTTTTAAAGCTTCTTCATAAATTTTCTTATCTTTAACCCAAGCTCTTTTCTTCATATTTTCAGAAGGCCAATAAAGGCCTTCTTTTTTAGTAACCCAAGAATTCTTGGAAATCTCAAAAACCATATTGTTTAATTGTTCTTGGCTTTATAAAAACTTATGCTCTAAAAGCTTCTTCAAAAACTTTTTTGTTTGCTTCAAGGAATTGTGGTCTAATCTTTTCAGCAACAGCCTCCCAAGCAATTTCTTTTTTAATCGGTAAAAGATTTTTTGCTATAGAATAGCCAAGCATGAAAACATTGCTCATTGCTATATCTCCAGTTAATCTTTCAACAATTTTGCTCGCTTCAACAGTCTCAACTTTTTTCACAAATTTTTTCATTTCTGATATCAATTCTTCTAAGCTGATTTTTTCTTCATCAACTGGTGATGGATTCAAAACTCTTTCATCTGTTAGCAAAATTGTTTTTTCCTTGTTTGCATAGTAGCAAGCTCTCAAGCCTTCTAAAGGCTCAAGAGCTATTATCAAATCTGCTCCAGCTTTTCTTACTATTGGTGAAAAAACTTTTTCTCCGAATCTAGCATGGCACTGCAAAGAACCTCCCCTTTGAGTTAAACCATGTAGCTCAGCACCTTTAGTATCAAATCCTTGTTTAAAGGCTGCCCTTTCTATTATTTCAGCTAAACTCAACACACCTTGACCACCATAACCAACTACTACCAAATTGAAAACTTTCATTTTTCCACCTTAGGTTTTATTCCTTTGAAAATTTGAGTGCAAGTCCCACATCCCCAACAAAGATTTTTATCTATGTAAAAAACACCATTTCTTTTCCTTATGGCAGGACATCCAAAAGCTTCAAGTTCTTTTGCTTTTTCTTCATCAGGCTGTTCAACAAATTCAAATTTTGGAATTTTTGCTCCACTTCTTGCTAGCTTCCTTACAGCTTGAAGTCTACATTCACCTTTTGCAACAATCACGGAAACACCAGGCAAAGAGTAAAACTCTTTTGCAGTTTTAATAAATTCTTCTATGTTGTAAGCGTTAACAACTTTAACATTTTCAACACCGCAAGCCTTCACAATATCTTCTATTGCAATAGCTTTAGTTTCTTCACCCATTCCTGTTAAATTAACACCTGGATGAGGCTGATGGCCAGTCATTGCTGTAGTTCTGTTATCCAAAATCACTACAAGCAAATTTCCCTTGTTATGAACAGCATTAATTAAAGCTGGTATACCAGCATGGAAGAATGTTGAATCACCAATAAAAGCTATTGGTTTTTCTCCTGTTTTTGAAATTCCGTGTGAAATTCCAATAGAAGCTCCCATGCAAGAAACAAAGTCCAAAATATTATTTGGAGGATGAACACCAATCATGTAGCAGCCAATGTCACCAGCAACAATTTTGTCTGATCCCAAAGCTTTTTTAATACTCCAAAAGCTTGCTCTGTGTGGGCAACCAGCACAAAGTTGCATTAACCTTTTTTCAATTTTTTTTGCATCAAATTTTTCTTCAATTAGTTCCTTTGGAATTTTCTTTTTGGAAATTTTTGCTATTGCTTGTAGCATAATCTCAGGCTTATATTCACCAACAATCGGGAGCAAATCTTTTCCATGGATTTTAAGCTTTGGGTTAGAATCTTTTGCTATTTTTTTGACTTCTTCTTCAAGAATTGGTTCAAGCTCTTCAACAACCAAAACTTCTTTTAGCTTTGAGATGAATTTCGCTATGGATTTTTCTGGTAAAGGATAAGTCATGGAAATTTTCAAAACAGGAATTTTAAGATTAAGCTCTTCTAGAGCTTCTAGAACATAATTGAGTGAAACACCAGAAACAATTATACCTATTTTGCTTTTTGAATTTCTGTTAAAAACAGAACACATTTTTTCTCCTTCTTTTTTAAGCTCTTCAAGCTTTTTATGCAATTCTTCATGAACTTCCAAAATCTTTGGTGGAAAGTTTCTGTATTTTATGTTTTTTTCAAATTTTACTTTTCTCTCAATTCTTTCAATTTTACCTAGTTTTACCAAGCTTCTCATGTAAGCAACTCTTGTTGTAGTTCTTATGAAAACAGGAATTCCAAATTTTTCTGATAGCTCAAATGCTTTTTTTGTCAAATCTTTAGCTTCTTGTGCATCAGAAGGTTCAAGCATTGGTAAATGAGCAATTCTTGCGTAATATCTGCTGTCTTGCTCCGATTGAGCTGAGCTCCAACAATTTGGATCATCAGCAACAGCTATAACCATGCCAGCTTTTACTCCTAAATAAGCTAAGGGGAAAACAGAATCCGAAGCAACATTCAAACCAAAGTGTTTGAAAGAAACAATTGACCTTAATCCAGAAAGTGCAGCTCCAGCTGCGGCTTCAACAGCAACTTTTTCATTAGTGCTATATTCAAAATAAATCCCAACATCTTTTGCAATTTCAGCAAAAGTGTCACCAATCTCGCTTGCAGGTGTACCAGGATAAGTTGTTGCAATGGCAACACCAGCTTCTAAAGCACCTCTTGCTATTGCTTCATTTCCTAAAAGCAAAATTTTTCCTTCTTCGTTTAGAATTTCTTTGGCCATTTAATCACTTAAATAATTAATTTAATTTATTTGAATTACTTTAAATAAAACATTATTGTAAGCCCCCGTAGCTCAGTTTGGATAGAGCGGCTGCCTTCTAAGCAGATGGTCGAGGGTTCGAATCCCTCCGGGGGCATTTGACTAGGTCTAAAACTTTTCTAATAGGATTATTTTCATTAGTGTGTACATCGCAGTTTGAGGGTTATGTTTGTTAGAACTGTCTTACTTTTGGCTTTGCCCTGAAGTATCTGAAAATTATCAATATGGTTGCTATTACAGCCAAAGCTAAAATTCCTGCATATACAGGATTAGTTACAGTTGCAATCAATGCCCCTGTTATTGTTCCTATTCCAGTCGGTGTTGGGCAATCTTCTGGGCAGTTTGCATTGTTTTCTCCTTTTTCACAAACTCCATTTCCACAAACTGCTTTGGCTAAACAAATTCCTTGCACGCATTCATAGCCAGTTGGACATTTACAGTCTTGAGGACAGATTGAACAGCTTTCTCCTGCCTCACAAACTCCATTCCCACAAACCGCTTTTTCAACGTATTTTTCAACTTTTTCAACTGGCTTAGTAATGTTCTGAGTTACATTAGTAACATTTGTAATATAAACTGTGCTTGGATAGCTAACATAAGTTACTGCAGGAGAAGGAGGATAATAGAAAGAAGTGAAAACTCCGTAAAGGCTAAAGCGAGTTAAATTAACCCATACGTAATTATCTGTTACACCTGAATTCATTAAAATCCAATTGTTTGTTGAAGGATCAAAGCGATAGAATCTTATGTTATTTTTATCCCAACCTTTGCTCGTTATTAGTTCTGGATCAAAGTAATATCTTACTTGAACTGTTCCGTTGAAAGGCGTTGAATTTCTAAAGTCGAAGAAGATTAAACTAAATGGTCTCTCGCTTGGAACTTTCTTGTAGAAAATTGAATCGTAAACCAAGGTTTTTATTGCTAAGTTTTGAGATTCGTTAAAGTAAAACTCTAGTGTTTCGTTGGGCGGATTAATTGAAAGATTTCCAAAACCATTTACTATACTGATATTTGGCTCTAAGATAGGAACTCCTATGTCTGCCATTAATTCAATTGTAAAGTTGAAAGTTGAAGGAATTAAGGCAACATTTGGAATTAAAGTTATGGAAACATTGTTTAAGCTCTCAGGCATCACAACATAAAAATCTGGATTGTAACAGTAGAGAGTGAAATTGTTTGGAATTGGTGATTCAAAAGTTTCACCTGTTTCTTCAAATGTGATATCGGGTAATTCGCAATTTAAGTCAATCTCATATTCTACAGGACCTATCAAAGCTTTTGTTAATAAAGTTCCGTAACCTGAGAAATCATTTTCTGTAAAAGTATAGCCTTGAGAAGAAACATTTACTCTAACAACTAAAGGAGCCCAATTATTGCCAATATACTTAAAGCTAACTTTTCCTGTGGTAGGACTTCCAGCAGTTGCATCTGCAAAGTTTTGAACAACTTGACATAACCTGAAGGGATAAGAAGATTCGTCACAAACGAGCTCAGCTTTAGCAAAAGCTGGAATTACCAGCAAGCTAACCAATGCAAGCAAAATTAATTTCTTCATGTTTTACTCACCCTAATCTTGTGGAATCACCTCTATAAAGGTAGTAGGGTTGTTATAGCAAATTTTCGGAGTTTCGCATATTTTTTCTCCTACTTTAATTGTATAATTAACATAAGGTCCTCCAGCTCCCATCAGTCTGTACCCAAGACCATAAGATGGGTTTAAAGAGATTTCACCCGATGTACAGGTTGCTGTATAAGTTTTATATTCCGTCGAATCTAAAGTAACGTTAGCTTCACATTTTTTACTTTTAATTGATCCATCGTTCGGATCTACTTCCCACAATTCTAAATAAAGAGTTTGCGGTGGAGAATTGACCTTCGCTGTCACATGAAACTTCCAATGAGCAGGATAAAATGATGTTATGCCTAATGCACCTGTATGAAAAACAAAGGCGTTACTGTCTGTAAAGGAAACTTCTCCTATTGTTTCAGGAAAAGCATTGATATTTAATCTCTTCCAGCCTGATGACATATCAGAATAATCAGCGATAAATGCAGGAGGTTGAACATTAGCAGTTCCTTCAATTTTTCCATAATAATTCAAAACTCCAGCATAAGCTATGCTTACAACTAACAAAAATGCAATTCCAAACATTATCAAACTTCTCTTCACTTTTTCAACCTTTTTCTTATTTTTCCCGACTTTGGTTTTAAATAAAACAAAAAAGTTAAGAAAGTAAGCAAGTTGGGAAGGTTAACTTCCCTTAAAGTCTTGCTTGACTTCTATATTTGTTTTTAAGCTGGTACTATTTGTGTTACTATGTCATAACTCTTAGGTTCTGTGTTTATTGCAAAGGTATATGTGATATCTAGCGTGTAAGGAGATGAGGCTTTAGAGAGGCTGTATACTCCATTTGTAGGGCTTACTGTAGTTCCACCTTTATCTTTTACAGCATAATCAATGGTAACTCCTAACTTTGTTTTTCCTGCATCTTCATAGCAGTTTACTTCACCAGGAGTTGTCTCATCTTTAGTCGGAAAGTCTGTTGGGCAAGTTGTATCTAATTTTACATTTGCTTGGGCATTTGCTGTATTTTCCACATAAACTGTTTGTGTTATTGGATCTCCTGCTACTGGGTTAACCGTGAAAGTTAAATCACATGCGCCTGCCTCCGTGCATTGTTTCCAATCTTGACCATTCAAACTTACTTGCACAGACTGACTAACTGTTGCTGTTCCTACAACTTTTCCATAATAGCTTAGCAATCCTGCACTAGCTAATCCTGCTATTGCAACTAACGCTATTAGAACTGCTGGAATTTGCTTACCAAGTATTTTTACTTTTTTATTCAATTCCATTTATCTCACCAAATTATCATCACTCATCTCGGCACTCATCGTGTTCGTTTTACGAATATTTTGGATGTCATCGCTCCTGTTGCTCATTTAAAATCACCACAATTTTGGAGCCGTGCCGATGGATCTCCAGGGTGTTGAAGATTGGCTAGACAAAGGATTTTATCTTTTATGTCTTTCGGCACGACATTTCCATCCATTTGTCTGCTCATAATTTTGCAGCGAATCAAATCATTAAGAAGCTTGTAGTTCAGCTTTACTGTTTTGTACAACTTGGCAAAATTCATTTTTTCACGCTCTGGACCTAATTTTTTATTAGATAGTTAAAAATTTAAGTATATCGTTTAAAAGAGATAAGATTCGTTAATACCAAGTTTGAACTAATCTAATGTCAAGATATAAGAAAGATTGGTAGCAGTCATAGCAGAAAAGCTAAACAGAAACATACTTCGAATTCTCACCTCTGAGCCATCGATAGGAGCTCAAGTAGAAAAGAAAATTGGAGAAGATAAAATCGAGTTTAGTGATACTTTTATTTAATCGCTAAAAATATTTTAAGTCCTTTAGCTTCGAAAAGTGATGAACCCTATGATATTCTGAGCTCAAATCCCGACGACCCCAAATTTTCATTGGGTTCGTAAAATTTATTAAGTTCCCTAAGCCATAATTAGTTGAAAAAATGCCCTACAAGGGTGTTGAGAGCCTAGCTATAGAAGAGGAATGCATAAGGAGATGGGTCTCAGACCTAAACCCTCATACCGCTAAGCACCATGCTTACTATTTCCTCCAGTACTTAAAGTGGTTTAAGCAGATGGGTTATTGGCCTTCGGCTAAGGCGATGCTAGAGGAATACGAAAAGCTTAGCCCTGAAGAGAGGTTTAAACATGTTGATGTGATAAAGCAATACCTTAAATCCAAGGGAACTGGTTCTTCTGACAGGAGGAATGCCCTCTCAGCCATTAAGAGCTTTTACGAGTACCACAGGCTATCCTTGCCTAGGCTGCCAAGAACAGAGGTCTCAAGGCTCTTCAGGCCCTCAGAATCGGATAAGAGAAGGGCAATAGAGCTTACCCCTTTGAAGGTCGATGAAGTTAGGAGGCTCGTGCTTAACTCCCCTCAGCCCTACAAGGCCGCAATGATTGTGATGTTTCAAAGCGCTATGGGAATTGCCGAGTTTACCCAATTCAACATTGTTGGGTGGCAAAAGGTTGTTAACGAGCTCGAGAAGCCAGGGCCTTTGAGGATAGACCTCTACAGGGAGAAGACGAGCAGGGAGGCTGTGAAAAAGTACTATACCTTCATAAGCGAGGATGCCAAGAGCTTAATTAAGGAATGGCTCAACATGAGGCCAAAAATGGAAGGAGCCCTCTTCCTTACTTTCAACAAGATGAAAAGGGAATGGGTTCCCCTGCGTGGCGAGCTTGTGTCAAACATGATAACGATAGTTGCGAAGAAGATAGGGCTGATAAAGCGTAATGGTTTGAATCGTTACCATGTCCATGCGCATGAGTTCAGGGATCTTTTCAAGTCCCTTTGCACGTTGAGTGGTGTTAATCCAATAGCTTCTGAGTTCTTCTTGGGTCATGAGATAGATAAGCTTGGCTATGATAAATCACCCCAGTACGATGAAGAATGGTTTAGAAATGAATACAGGAAAGTTGAGCCAAAGCTGAACATATTGTCGAATCCATCAGGCATAGAGCGTGAGAATGAGTTGAAGAAGTCTTTCAGGAGAGAACTGCTCCTCGTTGCAGGGTTCAAGGAAGAAGAGATAAATGAAGTTGACCTTGTAAAAATGAGCGATAACGATTTTCAAAAAATGGTGAAGGAAAAATTGCTCGGTGACATGAACAATAAGTCGAAGCAGAAAGTCGTAGCGCTAAGCGAAGTTGACAAGTATTTGGCTCAAGGGTGGGAGTTCGTCGCTGCATTGCCCAACAAAAAAGCTATAATGAGGATTCCATCCTAAGCAACTTAAGCCATATTCCTACCTTTGCTATGAACTCTTCTGGGTCAACTTCGTCCTTCTCGCTGAGAAGGATTTCTCTGAGCCTTGAGCCCTCTGGAAGGTTTGAGATTGCAAACTCCTTCAGCTTGTTCATGTTCACCCTAAAAGTTCTCCTTGAAATGCTATCTTCTTGTTCTAACTTCTTCGATTCCTCTAAAGTCTCCCTCAAAGCACACCTTATAAGTTTATGAAGTTCTTCTTTGCTCATGGCTTTTCACTGCAACGAAAGCCTTTCTCTTCTTTTCCTCCATCCTTTCAATGGTTAGTGTTGTAAAGCGAGCAGCAAACCTCAAAGTTTCCTCCATGTCTCTTAATCCATACTTCTTAGAAATCTCCTCAAGCTTCTCTGCCATTTCATCGGAAAGCCTCACGTTAACTTTCCTCATCTAGTACACCTCATCTTCTTCCTCTTCGGTTTCGTATTCAGGTTCTAGCTCAGCTCCAAGCTCCGAAGATTCAATCTTGGTCTCCTCTACAGCCGTTTTAACAAGGTCCTCAATTTCACCTTCATCCATTTCCACTTGTTCGGCAAGGTCTTCAGCCTTCTCGATCTCGTTCGGCTCAACCTCTGGCTCGTTGAAAAGCTCTCCTTCAAGTTGGTCCATGATCTGCTCGACTTCAGTTTGACTTAGCTCAGTAGGCTTGTTTGTTTGCTCAGGTGATTCTGTTTCTGATTGGCTTTCCTCAACATGGTATTCATTCTTATGGTCTAGCTCGCTTTCTTTCTCATATCTACCTTCAAGCTTGTTTATCTCCTTCAGCTGGATCTTCAACAGCTCATCGTACGCTGCCTTGCCCTCAGGGCTTTCGATTCCCTTCTTCTCTATTACTTCAAGCAGTCTATCTTGAGGGTCACGCTTGAAGTCATCACCTTCTTGCTTCTCTTCTGCCTCTTTTTCTTTCTCCTCGGCCTTGAGCTTCTCTTTAAAAGCGTTGAAAAAAGCATTCTCAACGTATCGATTGTACATCCTATCCATGACTTCTTTTCTGAAATCCTCGTTCCAGTGATAAGGAAAGCTTGGAGGATAGCGTTCGAAGAATTCTTCCCTGCTTAGAATCTTCTGCTCAGTGCTCGGTTGTTTTTCCACGTTCTGATTGTACCTTGACCCTGAGGAGTAGCGAGGCTCAACTTCGCTTGGCTCAACTTCGTATTCGTTGGTGCGACGATATGGCCTAGTTCGATACGGGTTGTACCTGTAGGGGTTGTAGCCCCTGCTGTACAATTTGTTCCTTCTGTACCTTAAACCCTTACCCCTATACTTCGCCAATTCCTCCTTCACCTGACATTTCTCCTACTTTTCTCCGAGAAAAACCAGAATCTAGTTTTCTCCGCTCCAAAGGCTTATCTTCAGGAGAATTGGCTTCATTGTATAGTATCTTCGCATATTGTCCTACTGTGTAAACTCTAACTTTAGACTTAAGCACTAAGTCAAGTTTTGTTAACCCTGCTTTCATAATAGTGAGTGAGCTCAAGTCTCTAACTATTATTATGAGCTTGTCGAGCTCCTCGATTCCATCGAGCTTGTCCTCAATTCTGTTGCCCTTGAGCTGAACTTCCACCCCTATCCTTCTCTTTTCTTTGAGCAGAAGTAGGTCAACCCTCCTTCCATTCGAAAGTGTCTTTTCCATCTGAACCTGATAGCCTGCTCTCATCGCAAGATTTCTGATGAAGACTATGTGAAGCCTATGTTCAAACCCACCACCTGAATGAAGTATGTAGCTCCAGAAATTTGTCTCATGTCCAAGCTTCTCTAACAAGGAGAGTGCAAACGATGTTGGGATCAAGTACTTAACAGGCCTGTAGCTTCCAAGTACAACGTCAACTTCTTTAACGATCTCTTTTTCCAAGAGCTCTTTCTTTGCCTCCTCCAACCTTCTCCAAGAAAGCTTGAGCTCTCTGCTTCTTGTTGCCATTTGTCTGAACGGATGCTGGTTGACGTCAAAGAGTAAGCTCCATGCATCCTCTGAAAGCTCAGGGGCAGCGACTTTTGGAACTTGAGCCTGTGACTCAGCAGAAGGCTGCTGCTTTGGAAGATATTGACCAAGGGTTAACTCCAACCTCTCTTCAACTTCTTTGTCGCTTACATCCTTGTTCACTTGATAGTCCTGAGTTTCTATGAAGAATGGCTCAGTGTACCGGTCGCTCATTCTGACTATCCATTGCCCACGCTTCAATTTGTGGATGCATTCCTTTGTCTCCTCATCGAGCCCCATTGCATTTGAGACTGCTTCAATGTCATTTCCACTCGATAAGTTGCCGACTATCTTTACAAGCGTGTTTGCATTTACAGCTTCCATCATAAAGCTGGGCGTTTGGGATGTTAAGATCAAGGCTGTTCCAAAATCTCTGAACTGAGTTGGAAATATTGAAATGATTGGAGAGCCCATCTCCTGAGCTGTCTCCCTGTACTCTTTGCTTCTGTCAAAAATCCTGTGGGCCTCATCAACGATTATCACATGCCTTAGTCTTTCTCCTCTTTGAGCGTTGTACAAGCGATAGAAGTATATCCAAGATAGCATGACTTCGATGAGCCAGTTCGCTTCTGCTGGCCTCAGGCCAGAGAGCTCTATCACAACAGGTAGCTCCAACAGCCTTTCGATTGGTATGCCTTCCTCAACTGCTAGGTTGTTTCCAAAAACTGAGACTATGGCCCTTATCCTATTTTCTACAACGTCGTGATATTGTTGTTCCCTCTGTGTTGTCTCCTCCGTATTTACTATCGAGTCAAAGAGGTCTTTAATTGTCACGTTTGTTTTTTCCCTCAGCCTGTCAAGATGCTCTAAGAGATAGTTCGATCCGGCAACAAACCAGCCGTATGAGTAGCCACATGTCTGAGAGAAGTTAGCCCACCAGTCTTCTCTTTCCATTTTTGGAGGAGGTCTTAGAGGATTCCAAGCGAACTTCTTCCAAGGTATGACTATTAGTTGATCATACTTTCTCAGTAAGGCCCTGCAATCCTGTTTCATGTCGAATGAAATGAACGGAATTCTTTTTTCTATCAGCTGTGAGATTAAAGTATAGAGCAACGTGGATTTGCCGTGACCAGTTTGAGCATATATCGCAACATGCCTAACTAGTTCTTGTTCTTCGATCTTAAATTCTCCAGTTGTTAAGTCGCCCTGCATTATTTTTCCGATGAAGATGCTTCCATCAACTTCGTCTTGTGATGGAGCAACAAGGACAGGCCTCTCTGAGTTAAGCACTCTTGGAAGGCCAAAGCTGATCAAAGCTTCTACGTCCTCTTTTATCTTTTCCATCTCTTCGCCTTCTGAAATTAGGTAAAGGTTGAGCAATGCGTTAAGAGCATTCTTACTTATCAACCCTGTTTTTCTTGCAACTTCTCTTACTTCTTCAGTCCATTCTAACTTTTCACTCAAGTTTAATCCCTCAACCATTGAGTTACCAAATTTGCTACGCTTAATTTCCTCCATCACCATCTCACCTTTGAGAAAATCTTTCCAAGAACCAAACCAAACGTTATGAGAATCAAGCCAACAAAGGCTATTACAAAGTAGACCGGCAAGCCCAAGCTTTTTATTATTTCGTAGAAAAAGATAGAAATACCTAGAAGGAACAAAGCTAATCCTAGGATGAGTGTAAAGGTCACAGCAAGGCTAAGGGCTTCTATGAGCTTCAAGGCTCTCACCTCTCGCAAGTCTTTCTTTAAAGTAAGAGATGTCAACATCTTTTTCGAAAAGTCTTTCGTACACTAGGAAAGCGGTAAAGCCCTTTTGCGTGAGCGTAACCTTTGAGAAGATTGAAATCCCTTCCCTAATTATATATCCCTCTCTGAACAATTGGCTCATATGATCATAGATTTCTTCCTCTCTCATTCCTGCAACTTCTGCCATTTCCTCTTCAGCTACATTGTTTTGAAGCATCGCTAAGA
>Ga0207433_10004572_pt1 | contig 25396 bp, 22 predicted proteins | sample YelNatPaOPGAMG01_FD_187559 | JGI IMG/M metagenome (GOLD analysis project Ga0207433, IMG submission 187559) | Hot spring thermophilic microbial communities from Obsidian Pool, Yellowstone National Park, USA - OP-RAMG-01 (SPAdes) (version 3) | ecosystem: Environmental > Aquatic > Thermal springs... | reverse complement strand
AGCGAGCCGAAAGGCGCGTATGACCCACGCAGAAGCGGCAGGCATACCTCAGAAGCTCGTGGCTCAGGGCCGCGCATGGATGTTCCGTGAACGGGCGTTTGTAAGCAGGCTCTCCCTTGATAGTTTAGATCTGAAGTTCTGGATGCGCGCATTCCCAACTCCGCTCAAAACCTCTGCCGAGTATCTGCCGGGCTACGCGCGCGCCTAAGTGTTCTCCTGCCTGCCTTCTGCAAGGTTCGTGACACTATGGGAGCCTTGACATGCGCAGCCCATTGCAGTAGTTTTGAGCATATGCTCATAATCAAGGAGTAATCTATGAGTCTCATTCCTGAAAAAAAGCCGAACCCTTCCATCAAGCGTGTAATTGGCGTAATAAGCGGCAAGGGCGGAGTCGGCAAATCAATGGTTGCATCCCTGCTCGCTCAGGCATTGGCATCGCGCGGCAGCAAAGTCGGTATCCTCGATGCAGATATAACAGGCCCCAGTATCCCGCGCATGCTCGGTGTCGATAGCTTCCGCGGAGAATCCGATGGAGAGCACCTCTTCCCCATCGAAAACGAAGAAGGTATCAAAGTGCTGTCGATCAACCTTTTCAACGAAAAGGAAGACGAGCCTGTAATTTGGCGCGGCCCCTTGCTCGCAAAAGCCATCGACCAATTCTGGTCAGATACGATCTGGGGCGATCTGGACTACCTCATCATCGACTTTCCTCCAGGAACCTCTGATGTGGCGCTCACCGCATTCCAGACTATTCCGTTTTCAGGAATTGTCGTTGTCGCCACGCCCCAGGACTATGTCTCGATGATCGTACGAAAATCGGTCAATATGGCTTCGATGCTCAAAACACCCGTGCTTGGCGTCGTCGAAAATATGCGCACCATGGTTTGTCCACACTGCGGCAATGAGGTGACACTGTTCGATGACGGTACGCAGAAGGGAGCCCAGCGCATGGGTCTGCCGCTCCTTGCAAGCCTTCCGTGGCGAAAAGAGCTTGCGCAGTCTAGAGCACTCCGCTGGTCGGCATTGAGCAATGCAGCTCGCAAAGATGCTGATAATTTGGCGAACGAAGTCGAGCTCGCGCTTGCATCGAGCATCGCAGCAGTGGAGCCGAATACCCCCTCTTCCGCATCTGCTCCATCTCAATCTTGAGCCATGCCCAGACCTCGCTGTACACGAAGAATAATCTCGGAGATTCGAGCCTGCTCTATCGTGCCATTTATGGACGATGACAAACTTGCGCGCGAATTGTTTGCGGGCACCGATCTCATCGTGCTCGAATCAGATGAAGCCGAAGCGCTCCGGCTTGCAGACCTCGAGAATCTCTACCAAGAAAATGCAGCGAGATTGATGGGCATATCGCGCCAGACATTCGGGCGAATCCTCGACAGAGCACACCGGAAAGTTGCGGACGCCCTTTTGAATGGGAAAGCCCTCAAAATCGAGCAAGCCAGAGCCCCTTGCCTCGAACGCCCACCATTCAACGAAAAATTGCAATCTAGGGGTCAGACCCCTTTTCTTAACTCGGAGGAAATCACAATGAAAATCGCATTCGTATCCGATGATGGAACTACCATCTCCCAGCATTTTGGAAGAGCAGCATACTATGTTGTGCTCACTATCCAGGACGGCAAGGTCATCCAGAAAGAAAAACGCAGCAAACTTGGCCATACACAATTTTCAGGACAGCATGAAGAGCACCATGAGCATGGCACCGCAGGCGTCGGTCATGGTTTCGAGCCAGGAGCCATGGAGCGCCACGCCAGCATGGCACAGGCCATTCTCGATTGTGAGGCGCTCATTGTCGGCGGCATGGGTGCTGGCGCCTACCAGGGCATTAAGCAGGCTGGCATCGAGCCGATCGTCACCGACCTGGAGTCAATCGACGAGGCTGCAGCAGCATACATTGCCGGCACTTTGAAAAATCATATAGAATATTTGCATTGAGAATTCGGCGCGCCGGCTCGCTGTTGAGCATGCGCGCTGCTTATAGCAATGCTCTAAAGAGTCCGCCATGAGGAGTCCGCCATGAAAGGAAAGCGCCTGCTGATGATCCCGGGACCAATCGAATTCACAGATGAAGTCCTGGCAGAAATGTCCCTGCCCACCCTGAGCCATGTCGATCCCCTGTTTATCGAAGAATTCGGGCAGGCGATTGAAAAAATGCGCAAAGTCTGGCTTGCACCGAATGGCCAGCCTTTTGCGGTAGCAGGGAGCGGCACGCTCGCCATGGAACTAGCTGCCGCGAACATCACCGAACCTGGCGACAATGTGCTCATTGTGCATACCGGCTATTTCTCAGACCGCATGGCGGACATCTTCCGGCTCCATGGTGCGAACGTCGATATTGTACCAAGCACCGTTGGAGACCTGCCTTCCTTGGAGCTGGTTCGTACCCAGCTCAAAGCAAAGTACTACAAAACCCTCAGTATCACGCATGTCGATACAAGCACCGGCGTCAGAGCAGATGTAAGAAGCCTTGCAGCTGCGGCACACGAAACCAGCACCCTCGTGGTAGTGGATGGGGTTTGCGCAGTGGCAGGGGAGGAACTCCGCATGGAAGAATGGGGGGTGGACATCGCCCTCACTGCATCGCAGAAAGCAGTCGGCGTACCTCCAGGACTTGCGCTCCTTGTCGCAAGTTCACGAGCCATCGATGTGTTCAAGGCACGCAAAAGCCCGGTGCGATCCTACTACTGCGACTGGCAATACTGGCTTCCTGTCATGGAGGCCTATGAAGCGCGAAAAGCCGCTTACTTCGGAACCCCGCCTGTAAACCTTGTCCGCTCACTCAACGTGAGCCTGGGACAGATTCTCTCTGAAGGCATGGAAGCGCGATTCGCACGCCATGCGAAAAATGCACGCGCATTCCGCGCAGGCCTTTCCGCGATGGGGCTTACATTTGTCCCCGTCCGTGAAGAAATCTATGCGAACACGCTTACCGCCGCATGGTATCCCGCAGGAATCGACGCAAGCGTGCTCAGCCACATCGCCGCAGAAGGTGCCGTACTCGCAGGCGGCCTGCACCCCGCGATCAAGACAAAGTATTTCCGCATCGGGCACATGGGCATGAGCGATGCCTCCGAAATTCTCGCGACACTCGGCGCCATCGAGCGCGGATTCGCAAGAGCTGGCTACAGATTCGAGCCCGGATCAGCCGTTGCCGCTGCTCAGGCTGTGCTTGCAAAGGAATAGAGAATTCTTGGTGGAGCCGCAATGACACCAGTCACCATTTCATGTATCATGAACCCATGTGGAACTATTTCGAGCCCATCGATACTCGGTGGTATCGCTGGCAACTTGATGGCGCTTCCATATGGATGCGCAAGAATGGCGAGGAATGGCGTTTTGCGATTGTTCCCATTCCCTTCAAGCTCATCCAGAGCGATGCTCATGGCCCGGAACCAGCGGACCCTCCCGCGGATGTATCCATTTCGCTTGCTGTCGCCTCCGGCAAAAAAGTAGCCCTGCGCCCTCATCCGAGCCCCATACCCTATGTTGTCTCGGCACGCAACGATGTAAAAATCCATCCCGGCACCGAAGCATGGTTCACAATAGCGCTTCCTCCCGTTATGCGCATTGAACTTGAAGCCGGGCATGCGCTCTTTGAAGGCTCGCCCTTCATTACACCCCCAACATGGTTCGGCGACAAAACAAGCGGAAACCTCTGCCTCTCGCTGCCAATCGAACTCGATCCCGAGTGCAGGAATGAACAAGGTTTCACAGCCTCCGATATCTCTAGCGATGAGGCAGCCCCTGCAGATGCACTCCTTCAGGAATCGCTGCAAAAAGCCGCACGATACCTTTCGTGCCAATCCCTCATCCAATGCAAGATTGTCGTACGGAACAAATCGAAGGAAGTCCTGGATCTCAAGCGCCTCGCTATTTTTACCGATTTGATGAATGTCTATGAGAAGGACGGCATACTCATCTCTGATACGGTCGTCATTACGGGAACCGCTGACGGTTCTCTCCAGACCAATATCGACGATACGAGCTGCCAAAAACTGAAAAAAATCTATTCAGCACCAAAGACGGGCCTGAATGAAGTGCTCATAAAACGCGGTGTCAGTTTCTTGAGAAGCATCACAGGCTTATAATCGGAGGAAGGCATGAAATCGAGTATTCTTCCAGATTTTTTCACCCGCCTTTACACCGAAGCGCTTACGCCCGCATTCTGGCAGAAAGCCATCGGTATCGCCTTCGCGGCAATTCTCATTCTCGCATTCTTCAGGATCCTCCAGGTCATCGCAAGCAGAACTCTTCGCAAAACCATGCCAGAGCCAAAAGCACAGCTTATCCGCAAAACCATCCGCTACACCGGCTATGTTGTCGTCATTGCATCGATTCTGCAAAGCATGGGGATCAATCTGTCAGCATTGCTGGGCGCGGCTGGCATCGCAGGCATCGCCATCGGCTTTGCGGCACAGACTTCGGTATCGAATCTCATCAGCGGCCTGTTTTTGATTTCGGAAAAGTCATTCCAGCTCGGCGATGTTATCCAGGCTGGCGATATCACCGGCATTGTCATGTCCATCGATTTGCTCTCAGTCAAACTGCAGACCTTCGACAACAAGTTCGTGCGCATCCCAAACGAGACCATCATCAAGACGAATGTTGTCAACATCACGCGCTTTCCAATACGGCGCCTCGATATTACGGTAGGCGTTTCCTACAATTCTGATCTAAAAAAAGTGATCGAGCTTTTAAAAGATATTGCAGCGAAGAACATGTATGCTCTCGACAACCCCGAGCCGCTCATTCTGATCGACAAATTCGACAAGTCGAGCATCAATATCCTTCTCGGTGTCTGGTTCGAGCAATCAAAGTTCGTCGACCTCAAGAATTCGATTATTATTGATATTCAGGAGCGATTCGGCAGAGAAGGCATCGAGATTCCATATTCAAAAATAGATTTGTATATCAAAGAAACTTCCGATGCGCGCCAATCGCAGATTCAACCAGACGGCCCCATCATTCGCGATCCTCCTGTAATTCATTGAGCGACACATCCATCGAAGCAGTCATAAGCGCTGTATTCATTACTTGCAGCTTCGGGCTTGAAGCCCGCTGATGCACTTCCTGCTCAGCATACTTCTGCAAACCAGTAGGCACTCCTGCACGGTCCAGAAACGCCTTGGCTCGGAGAAAGGCAGCTTGCATGCATTGCTGCGCAAGGCCGCTCATAGTGTACTGCATTCGTATTTGATTATTTTTGAGAGTAATTTTACTCAATAGACCGAGTAAATTTACGTTTTACAACATCCTACTGCAGCCTCCATCAATAGCCCCAAAACCGATTGTCCCCTCGCTGGGCAGTGATTGACGCACTGGGAGGCATGGTGTCAGGATTATCTATAAGGAGGCACATCATGCAATTCTGCTGGGTCACACTGAATGTGAATGATATGGAAAAATCGCTTTGGTTCTACCGGGATATAGTCGGGCTTCCGCTGAACAGAACATTCTCACCCGCACCAGGTGATCAAATCGCCTTCCTAGGCTCCGGCCAAACGCAGGTCGAGCTCATTCGCAACGAAAAGAATGCGCCTGCCCCCTTCAGCCAGAACATCTCGCTTGGATTCAAGGTCGACTCCCTCGAAAAAACCATGGAATTGCTGAAAGCCAATGGCATTCCGGTCCATGCAGGCCCCTTCCAGCCGAATCCGAGCCTGCGCTTTTTCTATGTGCTCGACCCGAACGGGCTCAAGATACAATTCGTGGAGGATGTGAAGCAGGGCTGAGAAGGCCCCATGCCGATTCCTGCCATGCAGCAGAGAAAAAAAAGGCGTGTGCCGCCTTTCAGCAAGTCGCCTGCGAGCCATTTCCCCGCTGGCCGGATCCAATTCCTCTACGAAGACAGCGACCTCATCGTTATTGAAAAACCTGCGGGCCTTCCCGTTATCGCGCCAGAAGGTTCGCGCGCAAAAACGCTCTACGATATCGTCACTGCCCATATGCAGAAAACAAACCCGCGCGGCCGGGCTGCAGTTGTCCATCGCCTCGACCGCGACACCTCCGGCGTCATGCTCTTTGCCAAAAATGCCCGTACTAAAAAGGCCCTCATGGATAACTGGAACAAACTTGTCCGGAGGCGCTGCTACACCGCCCTCGTTGAAGGCACAATGCCCGCAGAATGCGGAACCCTCGACTCCTGGCTCATCGAAAATCGCACTGGACAAGTGTACGAAACAAAACCAGGAACGCGAGGCGCCTTGCGCGCGATAACCCACTGGAAAACCATTGCCGCCTCTGAAGGCACAGCTTATTCACTGCTGGAGCTTGAACTCGAAACTGGAAGAAAGCATCAGATTCGTGCGCAGCTCGCTGCAATCGGCCATCCAGTTGCAGGCGATGCGCGCTACGGCGCTCACACAGATCCGGCAGGCCGGCTCTGCCTGCATGCGCATTTGCTCGAATTCGAGCATCCCTTTACGCACAAAGTGCTTATGTTTGAAAGTCCGGTACCGAAGGTTTTTTATCAATCAGAAAACCCAGGGCTCAATGGCAGGCTGTGACCCGGCACATAGAATTGCTATAATGCCGCAATGCACCAACATTCGTACAATGGCAAAATCCATAGAATGGATGTAGTTTTTTGCTGCTTTTATCACAAATGCATTGAAGCAACAGATGAAGAGGAAATCAAATATGAGCGATAACGGTTCCATCAGTGCGTCGAGCGTCCCGCGCAGTATCCGCTGGGAAGACGGGGAAGGCGGCCAGCTTTATATCCTCGATCAGACCAGGCTTCCTGGAGAAGTCGTCGAAGAAAGGCAAGACAGCGCCGAACAGGTTTGGGAATCGATTAAACGGCTCAAAGTACGCGGCGCTCCTGCCATCGGCATCGCAGGGGCCTACGGCCTTGTAATAGGTCTTAAATCTTTAGTCGATCTTGACATCCAAGAATTCGTGACTCAAGCTGAGAGAATTGCCGCCTACCTCAATGCATCGCGGCCCACTGCCGTCAACTTGAGCTGGGCGCTTAACCGCATGCTCGCTTTCGCCAGATCCAATGCACAAAAGGCCGGCACATCTGCCCTGCTCCACAAGCTTCTCATTGGGGAAGCAAAGCTGATCCACGCTGAAGATCGGGCGATCTGCCGTGGCATAGGCGAGAGCGGCGAAATACTCCTGCATGATGGATACGGCGTTCTCACCCATTGCAACGCCGGTGCCCTCGCCACATCGGAGCTTGGTACCGCCACAGCGCCCATGTATCTAGCCTTTTCCCGCGGAAAACGCTTCCGTGTCTATGCGGATGAAACCCGTCCCTTGCTCCAGGGTGCCCGCCTCACTTCCTGGGAACTCAAGCAGGCAGGGCTCGATGTGACCCTTATCTGCGATGATATGGCGGCCTATGTGATGTCCAAAGGCTTGGTAAACCTCTGCATCGTCGGGTGCGACCGAGTAGCCGCCAATGGCGACACGGCCAATAAAATCGGCACTCTCGGTGTCGCTATTCTCGCAAAACACTTTTCGATACCCTTCTATGTCGCTTGCCCCTCCTCGACCTTTGACTTGTCGACTGCAACAGGAGCAGATATTCACATCGAAGAACGCGATCCAGAAGAAGTCACCTCATTCGGCGCACGCGAAACAGCACCAAAAGGGATCAAGGTCTTGAACCCAGCTTTCGATGTGACACCGCATGAACTCATCTCAGGTTTCATTACCGAAAAAGGCATTGTGCGGCCCGATTATCGAGAAAATCTTGAACGGGCCTTCCATCGATGGGATGCTGTAGAATAACTGCACTTGCCTGCATAGCACAGGCAATCCAGAATAGAAAGGAGAAGCCAGTCATGTTGAACGGATTGAGCGGTTCCATAAAAGAAGATATCTGTGAAATTGGCAGGAGAATGTATGCCAGCGGCTTCGTCGCCGCGAACGATGGAAATATATCGGTGCGTCTCTCCGACAACCGGATTGTCGTAACGCCAACGTTGGTCAGCAAAGGCTTCATGGTTCCACACATGCTCATAACCGTGGATCTCGACGGCCACGTTGTCGAAGGAAGCTTCAAGCCCTCCTCGGAGCTCAAAATGCATCTCGCTGTATACCGGGTCAGACCCGATGTAGGCGCAGTTGTCCACGCTCACCCGCCTGCCGCCACCGGTTTCGCGGTCGCAGGAAAAGCCCTTGACCGCCCGTATATGCCGGAGCTTTTCGTAAACCTTGGCGTCGTCCCGCTCGCACCCTATGCCACTCCTTCAACCGAAGAGGTCCCACGATCAATCGAGGGTCTTATCGCTGAGCACAATGCGGTCCTTCTCGCAAACCACGGTGTATTGGCCTGGGGGCGGGACCTCGCCGAGGCATACAGCCGACTAGAAACCATCGAGCTCTATGCCAAAATACTCATTTCAAGTTTTGCTGTCGGTGAGCCGAAACCCATCCCAGACAACAAGCTCGAAGCCCTCGCACAAATCAGGCACGCCCTCGGCGTCAAGGGCGATAGCGCCCCAGCATTGTAGCGTATTGGCCAGCCCCACGTCCCGTTAAAAAAATCACTTGCTTTGAAATCGCTTCGACGGCATATGCAAGAGCGGATTCATTGCATGCGGAGCTCTCAATTTCGGCTGCATCTGAGCCAAAAAAAGAAAACTCCTTGAAGTACCTTGAATATTTCTTGGTACTACAAGGAGTTATATTCGGGCAAGCCAGACTCGAACTGGCGACCCCAAGTCCCCCAGACTTGTACGCTAACCACCTGCGCTATTGCCCGAAATGCCCCACATACTCATAAGGAGCGCGGATAAAGTAACACAAGGAGCGCGCAGTTGTCAATGTAAAGCGTGCAGCAGCCTGCCCGCCATCAGCGCCCTTCTGCTCCGCCGCCCCCACCTTCTGCTCCGCCAGACCTCGAACCCTTACAGACACCCAAACCGCTCATCGCCGGGCCGCGGATCGATGCCTGGCCTTGTCAACGCAAAATCATATTTGACCGGGTCATCGGGGGCATAGAGACGGAATACTGCGGTTACACGCAGGGCATCGGCGAGGGTTGGACCGCTTGTTGTTAGCCCGCCTTTTTTTCGCGAGCCGCCGGGAGCAACTCGAGCGCCGCTTGCCGCAGGCAAAAACCCGAGCCGCTCTCTGCAAGTCTTGACCATGTGGATATCCATGGGCACGATGAGGCGCGCGGGGTCCACAGACTTCCAGCAGCCGCAGTCGATTTCGTCATGGCGCACCATCCACCTAAGGAACAAAAAAAGCCGTTTGCAGGCGGAACCGCGGGCTGGGTCCGGCAAAAGGTTCTGGCGTAAGCCGCCAGGCACAGCCTTTGCCGCGTATTCGCTCAGTTTTTTGACAAATGCCGACGCTGCGGACAGGATTGAAGGAGCTGCTGACACGCCTCCGCCATCTCTATCGCCCGCTTTGTCATCGCCTTTGCCGAACAGCCCTTCCAGGCTCCCGTAGTCGATGAGAGCTCGCTGAATCGCCGTCATCAAAGCAATCATATCTTTTGGAAAGCAAAATCGATATTGAAATGAGCCCCACGCCTGCAAAATCTCCCCTGGACGCATCCTGGCCAGCGTTACGGCCGGATGCTCCCCCAGTGGCTCGAGCGCCTTTTCGCAGGCACGCAGAATGAGCTCGACCGAACCGAACGCAAGAGTGGAGCAGACAAGCCCCGCTACTTCGATATCTTCTGGCTCCGAATATCGCCGCACAATTGCGAGGGGATCACGTTCGAGCCGTTCTCGGCGATTGCATGCTTGGTAGATATCTTCGAGGAAGCAGGCAATTTCGGGGTTGTACTCGAGCGCAGAAGCGCTGGCAGCACTCGAACTGCGGCTATGCGATAAATTGTGGAAAACCGGATTCATGGCTATTTCAGCTGCGCTTCGAGCTGTGAAATACGAGCAAGCAGGTCTTTGTCGGTCGGGCTGAGCGCTTTTGCCAGACCAAGGTAGCGCATCGCTTTGTCGCGATTAGTGCTGTCTCTTTTGTCGGATTGGCGATTATACCGGGCGAGGTAGATATCCGCGAGCGAAACAAGGGCTTCGACATTGTCGGCTCTTTCGGCAAGCGCATCCTTGAGCTGGTCGATGGCCTTGTTTTCGTCGCTCTGGAGCGAGGCAGACATATAATAGAGGAAGGATTTCAACTCTTTTGAATATGGCGCAGCAATGAATTTCAGCACCAGATCCAGGAGGGCGGAGTTCGCCGACCCTTCTTTCCCGACCCCAAGCGCCGACAGCGCAATGCCAAGTCCGGTATGCACATCGCTTGCTGGCGCCGCCGAAGCAAGCCCGCCGCCTGTTGCCATTGCCAGACTGCGCAGATAGGCTTCCACAGCTTTTTCCGAACCGGGCTCCTGGGCATACCAACTCGATGCGAACTGTATCGAAGCTTGCACATTTCCGGATTTTCGTAAAATTGTCGCAACCATACTCTTGTCGAGCGGAAGACCGCCGGCGGCTTGCAGATATGCCGCGGCACGTGCCCAATCCTGATGGTTATAGCTTTCGTTTACAAGAAATTGCAGAGCCTGATTCTTGGCCTGGGCCCTGCGCGCCTTTTCAAGCGGAACCAGGGCTGAATCCTCATTCATTGTCAGATCGAGCACTGCGTTCGCGAGATCCACAGCCTCTGCATGGCGGGCTTCGTCGGTCGATTTTTCGAGCGCCTGGATGAGCTGCGACAGCGCAACGGGGTCTTTGGGGAAATACTGTACCGCTGAGCGGGCAAAGCGTTCGGCATCGGCCTGGCGGGAATTCTCGAGCGCATATTGGCTTTTGAGCACGAGCCAGGTCCTGTCCTGGGAGAAGGTTTTTGCTGCGCCTTCAAGATAGCGGGAAGCCGCTGAATAGTCTCGTCGCTGGATTGCTGCCTGGGCGAGCGGCACAAGCACTTCAGTTCTGCCTGGGTCATCGTTGAGCGCAGAGGCAAGCCATGCTTCAGCATCAAGGATATTGTTGAGATTATATAATGCCAGGCCATACAATGCTTTGAATTCAGCGCTTGTACTGCCCGCAATGCGCTCCGCTGCAATCGGATCCAGGGCATTTTTAGCTGCCTGCGGCTTTCCGAGCGCGAGGGATGCCCGCGCAAGCCCGCATGCGGATTTTTCAGAGTGGGTATCGAGAGAAAGCGCGCTCGAAAATTCTCTTTCAGCAATGCCGTATTCTTTCAAATCGAGCGCTGTCTGCCCGCGAATGAGCATAGGCACAACAGACACGCCTCCCAATGCATCGAATCGGCCCAGCGCTTCGTTTGCTTTTTCGCGCACTTCGCTCTTTGTGCTTCTGAAATATGACAGAGACGAAATGAACTCGGTCATGGTCGAACAAGGCTCATTCGCAAAAATCTGCGGGTTCTTGCCTGCAAACACATCGACAAGACCGACCAGACAGATAATGTATTTTTGGCTCGCTCCCTGTGCTGCTGCAGGAATTTCGAAGCGGGCATCTTTTGGGCCATACAGAATAAGGCCGACACCGCTCGCAATTGCTCCAAGCGCTGCCTTGTCAGGCGCAGAGAGATATGGGGAAGTTTCGATGCGCCCGCGGGCATCCGCAATCGACTGCGGCGTTGCGCGGATGATGAGCCCTTCTATTTCGGCTGATTCGCCAGCGATCTTTTTAAGCTGCTCGGTATCGATTTTGGGAAGCGCCTGCTGCGCCTCGGTAATTAGCGGCGTTCCTGAGGCCATGAACATCGCAATGATAATCCATGCGCCAAAATAGCTGCGGATTGCGATCGAAAATCTGAAACGGAATTTCATGTTCAATGGTTTATAGTAGTATAAATTGGTACGGAATGCAAGGAAATGCACTGCTTGCTGAGAAAAAAGAATGCATGCTAGGCTACAACCGATGAAAATTGCAGACAAAGGCAGAACCGCTGTTCTTGTATTCACACGTCTTTGTGTTGCGTCCCTTGTATGCTTTGCGCTCTTTCTGTCGTCCTGCAGCGACGGCATTCTCGCTCCCCTTGGCATTGGTTTCAACGAATTTTCCGTCTCGAACAGAGCACAGGCAAAAGATCTTCGCGATGCGCTCGAAATTCTTCATTCGCCCCGGCTGAAAAAGAGCGGATACTATCCGGTTCAGCGCATGCTCGCTGCACGAAGAATCAGCACGATTCTCATCGAAGACGGCCAGCAGGCGCGTGCGGCAAGGTTTCTATCCTCGCTCGCCGAAGAACACGATACCTACGAAACATGGTATCTATTTGCTGCGGGCGCAGTCTATGAATCGATGGGCAGTGCGCCGATTGCGCGCATTCTGTATGAGCGCATTATCGAAACTGTCCCCGATATGACAATCGACGGACAATCGATCCACCGCGTCTGTCTAGCCAAATTGATCGACAGCGATAGTCCTCCGGAGAAAAAAGCCGCATGGTTCAAGGAATTCATTCAGCGCTTCCCTGACGCCGATGAAATTGGACCTTTCCATTTTCTTTTAGCAAAAGAATATGAAGCTCTCGGCCAATGGGCGCAGGCTATCGAAGAATACCGCCTTTTTCTGCCTTATTTTGGCGTTGCTGTGCCCGGTTATCCTGATGCCCACGACTATGCGCGCAAAATGGTCGAATTCAACGATAGTCCGAAAGACTGGACATATGCGGACCTAGGTGAGCTCGTTGCCGGAATTCGGAAAGCAATTGCAGCCCGCTCCCCGCAACAGCTCAGAAAATACATGTCCAAGGCAGGATTTTTTGCGATGTCGTGGTATAAGGAAGGCGGAGAGGATTCGAATTCGAATGTGCTGTTCAATTTCAGCAATTTCATGACAAAAGGGCCGATTGACGTAGCTCCTGCTCTCGATCCATCTTCCACGGATTCCGAGGCCTTCCTTCGGACCTCTGGGTGGACGGGATATATACCGGTGTGGTATCTATGCTTTCGCAAGGTGAATTTCCCAGCCGATCCGAAGGTGCATGGCAATTGGGAATGGGCTGGCATCTATTTTGGAGAGAAAATGCAATGACAAGAAAACGCTCCCTCTGCATGCTCGCTTCGCTCTGCATCGCGGTCTCGCTGATATCAGCGACCGAGGCCGAAGGCGCCTTCCACATTTCTGCGGTGAGCCCCGAAGGCTCTTCTTCCGCGCTCTCCGAAACTCCTTCAAGCAGTTCAGCAGCTCATGCGCCGCTCGCTCCTGCCCCGGCCTCGCAGGCTGTACCCGATTCTGCATCCGTTGTGCCGCCAGAAGCGCCTGAAGAACTTCCCAGCACCCCCCTCGAAGAAAGTCAGGAGCCGATCGACTTGAGCCAGCTTGCCCCCGAAGAACTCAGCATCGATGAACAAGCCAAAAGTCTCCAATACGATATTCCAATGCCATGGGGGCATGAACTTTTCGAAAAATACCGGCAATACTACCTGAGCGACGAGGGGAGAAAGATACTCCTTTCGACTATGGAAAAAGCCGCGCCTTTCATGGATTACATCGAATCGAAAGTCGCAGAATACCACGTGCCGCAGGAATTGGCCTTTTTGCCTGTGATCGAATCGGCATTCTCGCCGTTTGCGGTGTCACGCAGCGGTGCGACGGGCATCTGGCAATTCATGAAGAATTCCATCAACGGCTATGGTTTGACCATCACCGAGTGGGTGGACGAGCGCCGCGATTTCATGAAAAGTACCGATGCAGCAATGAAAAAGCTCATCGATAATTACAACGACCTCAAGGACTGGGCGCTTGCAATCGCCGCATACAATGCCGGGCTCGGTGCGCTCAGGCGCGCGGTGAATGCGGCTGGAGGCGATACTGATTTCTGGAACATCTACGATAAAGGTCTTGTCTCGAAACAGGCACTGGATTATGTCCCGAAATTCCTGGCCGTCGCTTCGATTCTGCGCTATCCGGATTTATATGGGCTGGCATTGCCCTCCCAACAGCTCAAATGGAAGGCCATACCTCTCGATCGCCAGGTGGATCTCAAGCTGCTTGCCTCCAAGGCCGAAATCCCGCTCGATACGCTGAAACTCGGCAATGCCGAGCTGCACTATACCATTACGCCGCCGGACAACTCGCATCTTCTAAAAGTGCCTGCCGAGAAATCCGACCAGGTCAAGGCGATTCTCTCCGATCCGAATGCGCCGCTTGTTCGCTATGATATCTACAAAGTCAAGCAAGGCGATACGCTCACCGCTATTGCGCGGCATTATGGAGTATCGATATCGATGATTGCGAAAGTGAACCCAGGCCTCAATCCCGACCGCCTGAAAATCGGCCAGACGCTCATGATTCCGCTTTCGCTCCAGCCTTTGCACCCTTCGACGAGCTCCAGTGCGAACAACGGAACAGCCCTTGCCCCGAGCACTTCGCATATTGTCCAGAAAGGCGATACCCTCTACAGCATAGCGCGGCGCTACAGCACGACTGCGCAGAAAATTGCGAGTCTGAACGGCATTTCCATCAATTCGGTGCTGCGGATCGGACAGAAACTGAAGGTGCCGGCCCAACCCTAAAAGCCGCGGAATTTTTTTGCGGCTGCACGCTCCCTGCAATCGACACAGCACTCGCTAAAAAATTCACCGATAGCTTATTCTATCATCGCGAGGGTCGCGAATACTTTGGCATCGCCGATTATGTTTGCGATATCCGCATTTTCATTCGGTTGATGCGCAGTCTCGTTCATTTTCGACCAGACCACACAATCATACCCGGCTTTCCGCAGGTACGCGCCGACGGTGCCGCCGCCGATACCGATGGGCTTCGCCTCGACGCCATAGACTTGACGCACCGCACGAGCCAACATATCGACCATGGGAACAGTTGCGGGCGTTGCCCGGGACTCGTTCGACTGCATCACATCGAGCGAAACTTTGACACCATATTCGGCTTCGATGCCATGCGAAAGCCTTGCAATTTCCTCGAGCGCCATCGAAACCGGATAGACTGGCAAGAGGCGCATGTCAACGTAGAATACATCCTCGCCGGGAATTGTGTTGACATTCGGCACATTCGCTTCTTTTTTGGTTGGGCTGACGGTACTTCGGTCGGGGCTGAACAACGAATCACGAGCGGTGAACGCGGTTTTTTCCAGACGATGGATGCGAAGGGCGAGGTCGCATCCGGCCAGAAAAGCGTTGGCCCCCTTGTCGGGCATTGCGGCATGTGTCTGCTTGCCTTTGGTGGTTACTTTGAGCCAGCAGATATTTTTTTCGGCAACTTCGATTTCGGTAGCATCGGGAGAACCACCATCCGGTATAATGATGATATCGTCTTTGCTGAACAATGTGTGATGCTCAAGAAGGTACTGAATACCGAATTTCGAGCCGACTTCCTCATCGGCAATAAAGAGCAGCTTTATCGTGCGCTCCGGCACAATGCCAAGCTTGACAAATGCAAGTGCTGCAAATACCGACGAAACAAGCCCTTGCTGATTATCCTCAACACCTCGCCCATAGACCTTGCCATCTTTGACGACCACCTTCCAAGGGTCGCTGTCCCAAAGACTGCGCTCGCCTTCGGGAACGACATCGAGATGCGCCATAATCCATACGGGGCTCTCGCTGCGCTTTCCAGGAATTGTCGCGACAAGGTTCGGGCGCACTTTGGAAGGAACTCGCTCGTCGGGCGCGTCGTAATGCTGAATATTCTGTATTCCCTGAGCCTTGAGCCATTTTTCGAGCGCTGCGGCTTTTTCGATTTCTCCAATGCCACCGGATTCGGGCGCAAGCGCCGGATACGCGGTCAAGAGGCTCTCCAGCTCTATAATTCCTTTTTCCTGCGAATCCAGAAATTTGGAAATCTGTGCGAGTTCGGTCATGTTTCTTTCCTTCCTGTTCAAAGAATAGAATGAGAATAGTGCTGCGAGTACGCACGCCACGACGTGGCGATTATTGTTTCCATATCAGAGAACATTGCGTGCCACCCGAGGAGCTTTTTTGCTGCTGCACTTGAAGCGACCAGGCTTGCAGGATCGCCCGGTCTGCGGCCGGTGATATTCGCAGGGATAGGTCGGCCCGTAATGCGCCTCGCCGCTGCAAGGATTTCGAGCACCGAAAGGCCCCGCTCCGAACCTAGATTCACTGCAAAGCTTTCAGCACGAGTATCAAGCTGTAAAAGCGCGCGATAGTGCGCATCGGCGAGGTCGGTTACATGGATGTAGTCGCGCACACCCGAACCATCGGGTGTGGGGTAATCTGTTCCAAATATATCGAGGTGCGGACGCAAGCCTGCAGCCACTTCCATAATTACAGGCACAAGGTTCGCGGGATTTTTCTCGAGACCTCGAACCCTGCCTTCAGGATCATAGCCAGCCGCATTGAAATACCGCAGCGCTGCAAACTTGAGCCCTTTCAGCCGATCGTACCACTCGAGCATGCGCTCGATTTCGAGCTTGGTGAAGCCGTAAAAATTGGCTGGTTCCTTGGGATGCGCTTCGTCGATCGGCAAATACTTAGGCTCACCGTAAATTGCCGCAGAAGAAGAAAATACTAGCTTTGAGACACCTGCTTCGCACGCGGCATTGAGAATGTTGATTGTTCCTGTAAGGTTCTGGACCGCATATTTTTCGGGCTTGAGCATGGATTCGCCCGCTGCCTTTGCAGCCGCGAGATGAACGACCGCATCGTAGCCGCGGCGCATAATAGTTGCAACCGCCTTGTAATCCAGAATATCTTCCTCAAAAAAGCCATAATCTGGAAAGAGATTGTCTTTCGTGCCCGTAGAGAGATTGTCGAGCACATCGACCTTGAGCCCACGGTCAGCAAAATATCGCGCGACATGGCTGCCGATATATCCAGCCCCACCGATGATCAGCACATTCATGGAGTATTCCCCTTCGGAAACATAGAGTGCAGTGCTACTTTACCGCAGACGGAGATGGAACGCAACATTGCAAGAGTGGATTTGGGCGCCGCGCTGTTAGAATCGCAGAAAGCACAACCATGAGTCTCGTAAAAATCGCCGGATATAAAAAAACCACCCCTTTCGGAGTGGTTCATATGCCGCCGATCAGAATCGAACTGATGACACATGGATTTTCAGTCCATTGCTCTACCAACTGAGCTACAGCGGCATATTCTCGCTGCGTCAACGCGAAGCCCGATGCGCCTGACGAACTTTGGGCGGTGCAAGAGTCGAACTTGCGACCCCCAGCGTGTCATACTGGTGCTCTAACCAACTGAGCTAACCGCCCGCATCTTTGCGCATGCCACAGCCTTGCGGCCATGTACCGCGTCGCAAACAACAAAAGCTCTTATATCAGAGAGATGCGCAGAGTGTCAAGCATTGCACTGAAACGATTTCATGGCTAAAATACGACATAGAAAGAAAAGGAGGAATACATGCATCGCTTTGGATTGCATTGCTTTGCTTTGAAATATAGAAAAATATCTCTGGCCGCATTTCTGTTCTTGCTTGGAATGAGCGCATTTGCGTTCACCTTCATGCCGATGTCGATTTCAATTTCCCCCAGTGGCGCCCAAAGTATCGCGAGCTTCCGCCTTACCAACGATGGAGGCCAGCAGATCGCTATCGTCATAAAAGCGATGACGCGCGATATCGACGAAAATGGCAATGAAAGCAACGAACCGGCTGACAAGGATTTTACCATTTTTCCTACGCGCGTCGTGGTGCAGCCGAATTCCTTTCAAAATATCAAAGTACAGTACAAAGGCACACCAAAGCTTGCAAAGGAAGCTGCCTATCGCATCATCGCAGAACAGGTTCCCATCGATTTTGCCCAGCAGCAGACTTCAGGTGTAAAAGTGCTGTTCCGCTACATCGCAGCGCTGTATGTGGCACCGATGAATGTTGCGCACAAGCTCTCTGTATCCAAAGTCGAATACGCTGAGCAGGATGGCAAGAAAGGCTTCCTCGTCACTATCACGAATAGCGGCACCCGCCATGCGCTCATCAATGACCCCGTGCTCAAGATTGCCGGCGGCTCGGGCATTTCGATTACCCTCAAGGACGATGCCGTCAAGGCAATCCAGGGACAAAATCTGCTTGCGGGAAATGTGCGACACTTCTTTGTCCCCTCCGACGACGCAAAGCCGAACATTCAGTATACGGGAACGCTGTCCGCCACGATTGAATAACGCCCAACACGATGCGCCGTGGGCGTTTTCATAATAAAATGTGAATTTGGAGTAATTGAAAAATGTTTTTTCGAAAATGCATGGCCGTGCTTCTCCTTTTCTTTGTAATGGGTATTCCCATCTCCTTTGCCCAGACTTCGCCAAGCCATCCTGCAATTTCAAATGCGCCAATACCACAAGACACAATAGTGCCGGATCTCGAAATCACATTCGCGCTCTCCATTAACGGAAAATCGGCAGGCGAGGTGAATGCCGGCATATGGCAAAACCAGGCTGTCCTCAGTAAAGCACTTGCAGCGCAGCTTTTGATTGAACATCTGCGGCCGGATATCTATTCTCTCATCTTCGATTCCGTGTTCAAAGACCTCACATGGCTCACTGCTGACGACTTTGCGCTGGTCGGCATTTCGTTCGAGTTCGATTCTGCCCAGCTGACAATCAGTATCACAATTCCGCCAGAGTATGCGCCTGTGGTAGATATCGATTTTGTGCCCGAGCAAGTGCCAAATTACAAGCCCATATTGAGAGCTGCGCCTTTTTCGGGTTTCATCCAGAATGATTCAGCATTGCAAGTTTCAAATGCAGCGAGCAATACGTTGAACTATTCATCTCAGCTTCTTGCCATGATCGACCTTAAGGGTACGCATCTTGTGGGATCGGGGAATATTTCCGTTTCGGATTCTGCATTCTCTTACAGTGTCGATGATGCCTATGCGCTTTGGAGCGATTTTGCGAGGAAATTGCAGATTTCACTTGGCAAGATCCATATCCCGGTAGTTGGAGCCCAAACGCAATCTGCACTCTATGGCATTTCAATCGGCACTTCCGATTTTGAAAAATACATTGTGCACCAGGGCTTTATCGATGACATGACCGAATTTACGATACATAAGCTCGCCAGAGTAAGCGTTGAAGTCAATGGCAAACCGATCCGTACAATGCTGCTGGCGCCAGGCAATTACCGTATTCTCGATCTGCCGTTCACCTCGGGCCTCAATGAATTTGTGCTCCGCATAGAAGAAAGCGACGGCAATGTGCAGGTTCTTCGGCGCATCATTCCAAGGGAGAGCAATATTCTTCAGGTCGGAACTTCGAAATTTGCTCTCTCGGCAGGTACTGGCATCCAGGATTGGAAAGAGTTTTTTGCAAGCGGCTATTGGCTGTTCGGCATATCTCCCACGTTTTCGGGAGGTTTCAATATTCAGGCGGATATCAGATCGGCAATGGGAGGATTGACCTGGGTTTCAGCATTGCCAATAGGTACTTTCAATGGGTCAGCGTCGCTTGTGGGCCGATGGGATGGATGGGGTGAAATGTTTGCCCCTGCAGTAAGTGCAAATTATGTATTTTCCATGCCAGGGAACAGCTCAATCCCTTCTTTAGGGCTGTCATTCAGCTACCGCGGCAAAGGCTTTTTGCCGCCTGCCACATCTGCGCCCTATAGTGTACTTCCCAGCGGTATATTGTCCTTCTCTGCAAGTCTGTACTCTGCGATTTTTTCCCGGACGAATGCCAGCATTGGTTATTCGTTGAACCGGATTTTGAGCTCGCCCATAGCGATGACCCACGAAATATACGCTTCAATAAGCCAAAGCTTCATACAAGGCGGAAATCTGAGCCTTTCGGGGCGGCTTTCCTTCCCTGCATCAGGCTCGCCAACATTCTCAGCCATATTGACCTTCAGCATAATGCCGCGTGATAGCTATGCGCGCTCGCTCAATTTCATGCAAACGACCGATGGAGCCACCAGTCTTGGCATTCTGGACAAATTTGCCGTTTTGGGACACGTTTTCGATTTCAGCATCAACACAAGCAGTTTCCTGCCTGGCTCAGGGGAAAGCAGCGTCTTCAATATCGGAGTAAGAAACACATCGGAATTCTATGATGTGAGTACGATAGGGTCTTTTGCACACAACAGCAGTCTTAACACCGATACCATCACCGGCAATCTGCAATTCAGGACGACGCTGGCCTTTGTCGGTTCCCATGTTGCTTTCACCCGCCAGATTCCTGATTCTTTCATTCTCATCGCCGCATCCCCCTCGCTTAAAAAAGAATCTGCCTTCTATAAGCTGTCTTCAGGCGCACAATATCTTGCGGCAAAAGGCCAGAATATTATTCTGCCGCTGACGAGCTATACAACGACTGTGCTCTCTGTCGATCTGGTCGACTCACCACTCAACCTGAATCCGCGCTATCCATTTGTGCTCGTGTCGCCGGCATTCAGAAGCGGTATTCTTTTCCAGAGCGATGTAGTCAAGCGTTACATGTTGTACGGCCGCCTTGTCGATACCACAGGAAAGCCTGTCGAATATCTGCCCGGCGATATCTATGATCTTGGCGGCTCGATGGTGACTTCGACATTTTCGGATGAAATGGGACATTTCGAGATTTATGATATTTTGCCTGGTACCTATACCATCGAATGGCCCGAAGGCTATGGAACAACCCAATTCGAGCTGTCCGAGAAGGATAAAGATACTGTCGATCTCGGCGATATCGTAGTACACAGCAGAGGCAAATAGCACTAGAATATACACGAGGTAAGTTCATGAACAGGAAACTTTTATTGCTCGCGGTACTATGTGCGGGAATAGCAATTTCGGCAGGCAGCCAGACTCTTACGCTCGATCCTATTGCGACGCCAGCCACTGTTACCTACGATCCGGATAGCTCCAGTGATACAACTGGCCCGCAGTTTTCCATTACTGTCAGATTAAGCAGCAAACCCAGTTCTAAAATTAATTTTTTTGTCACAATCAATGGCTCGCCCACTGTCAATTCGCGATATCTTGTGCTCACGGACAATTCCGCTGTTTCCATTCTATGCAAATTCTATAATGACAGCGCCTTTACGCAAGAGATTCTCGGAGGCAATGGCTCAGGAATGACGAGTACGCAGGTTCTGTATGGGCAATTCAACAAGAATACTACTGTTCTTACACAGACGTTTCCCGTGTACCCATGGATCGGAAAAAATCAGCAAGTGCCATATGGAACATATGCCGGCACATTTACCGCGAGGTTGTATCAAGGAATCGTAGGTACAGCGGGCTCATTAAAAGACAGCGAAAACTTTACCTACACCGCAATTGTCAATCAAAAAGTCGATGTGCGGCTTGGCCCCGCTACTGGCAGTTATGATACCGCATCCTCGATCTACAACATCAATCTTGGCGAGGTTTCAAACGGAGCAAGTGGTACTTTTGCGATCTTTTTAAAGGCCAATACTGCATATACCTTGAAAATGAGTGCGGCATCGGGCGGCTATCTTACTTCTGCGACGACAAGCGATAAAATTCAGTACACGCTGACTATCAATGGAGTCAGCGAGACCCTCGGCCCAGACGTCATCATCGACCAGGAAACTACCAAACAGCTGTATAGCAAAGTCCTTTTGGGCGCTATATCCGTCGCTGCCGGGCAGGATGTCGAAGCAGGGCAGTACTCGGACAACATCCAATTTACCATAATCGCGAATTAGGGCACGCTGCCTTGCGCTCGGCTGACGATTACCATGCCGCAAAGCTATCGCATATCTGCTGCGGGCAGGCGAATTTGAGTATATCTTCGGCTTTTCGGCGCTTTGCTCTTGACAGAAAGGCCATTTGCTATGCATCATGTAAATCGGTTTACCTATGCAAATACCCAGAAGTTGTGGAATATTGCTGCACCCCCTTTCGCTTGCAGGCCCTTGGCTCTGCGGAACAATGGGAGAAGAAGCACGCGCCTTTGTCGATTTCTGCGCACAGGCTGAAATCGGCTGGTGGCAGGTTTTGCCGCTCGGGCCGACGGCGTATGGCGATTCGCCCTACCAGAGCCCTTCAGCCTTTGCGGGGAATCCGTATCTGATAGACCCAAAAGCACTTGTGGACGAGGGTCTTCTCGCTCCAGAGGAAGTGGAAGGTTACAGGGTCGGGAGTACTGTGCCACCCTCAGAAGTCAGCTCCATCGATTATGCCCTGCTGTTTCGCGAGAATGCTCACTTGCTCGAGGCAGCCTGGCGGCGATTCGTCACCAGGGATGGAAGCTCGCGTCTGGCAGAATTTCAGCAATTTTGCATGGAGCAAGCCTCCTGGTTAGATGATTTTGCACTGTTTGCTGCAATCAAGGAACGAGAGGGTCACCGGCCATGGAATGAGTGGCCTGAAGTACTCCGCTGCAGAGAGCCTGATGCAATCGCGCGCTTCATGAGCGAACAATCCGAACGCATCGGGCGAATAAAGTTTACACAGTATCTATTCTGGGCTCAATGGCAGAAGCTTAGACACTATGCGCATGAACACGGCGTTCGGATAATCGGCGATATCCCAATTTTTGTGGCATACGATTCAGCCGATGTGTGGGCGCATCCCGAGCTCTTTCAGCTCGATTCCGATGGCATGCCGACGCACGTGGCGGGAGTGCCTCCAGATTATTTTACCGCAACCGGCCAGCTCTGGGGTAATCCTTTATACGACTGGAATGCGCACACCAAGACAAAATACGCGTGGTGGGCAGCGCGAGTCAGACATGCACTCAACCTTGTCGATGCGCTCCGAATCGATCATTTCCGAGGTTTTGAAGCATATTGGGCAGTGCCGGCAGGGGAATCTACTGCTGAGCATGGGCGCTGGGAAAAAGGACCAGGCCATGCATTATTCAATGCGCTAAAAGAGGCGCTCGGGGAACTGCCAATCATCGCAGAAGACCTCGGTTTTATCACTCCTGAAGTGATTGAGCTGCGGGACAGCCTTGGTTTTCCGGGCATGAGGATATTGCAATTCGCATTCGAATCGCAAACCGACAACAACGATTATCCCCACAATTATCCGCAACATTGCATAGCCTATACAGGCACCCATGATAACGATACAGCGATGGGATGGATCGAGCATGCCGCCCCTCAGGCGAGGAAACGCGCGCTCGCATACCTGCATGGAGGCCGCCGAACCTTCTCGTGGGACCTCATCCGCGCTGTATGGGCTAGCCCCGCCATGCTGGCAGTGGCCCCCATGCAAGATTTTCTCGGCCTTGGCTCAGAGGCCCGCATGAACTATCCAGGCACAACCGGCGGTTGGTGGCGATGGCGCATGCCTGAAAACGCACGTTCGCCAGCGCTCGCGCGAAAAATCAAGCGCCTTTCGAAGATTTATTTTAGAAATTAAAAGGGGTCAGACACCCCCTTTAAGGGGGTCTGACCCCTTTAGCAACGAAAAAGCCGGCCCGCAAGGGCCGGCTAATTCCTTATGTTGCAAGCTATTTATTTTGAGCCGCCCCAGGATCGAACTGGGGACCCACGCCTTAAAAGGGCGTTGCTCTGCCAACTGAGCTAGCGGCCCACGCGCGATTGCCGGGCATGTGCACTTCCCCACACGCCGGCTGCGGCGAAGGCTGTACAACCTGCATCTGACCGCCGCGGGTTGTTACACTAGCGAAAATTGCGCCGGATGTCAATAATTGCATGGCTGCAAAAGGGAATTTTCGCTCGCGGGAAGAATGGACAAGGCCGCGGCACCCACAAAAAAGCCACCCACATGCTTGCGGGCGGCTTTCTCATACATAACTATACTTAAACAACTATGCTGCAGCGTTACCGGCCGAAGCGAATTGCAGCCTGCACTGAAATGCCCGTCCGGCCTTTGTTACCAGGGTAAAGCCCCATTTCCTCAGTGAATACCGCCGCATCGATCTCAAGCAGCGCCAGATCTATACCCGCGCCAACGCTGATCCAACCCTTATTGAGGCCACCGCGCACTGTCAGGAACCTCAGGAGCCGAAGCTGCGCACCTGCGTGAAGCTTCATGAATATATCCGTCGTAAAAGAGCTGATATGCGACACCAGGTAGATTGGATCGTCAACTTCCGCATATACGGAAGGCTCGAATAAGCCATTTTCGAACAGACGGATACCTACTCCAGCCGCATATTGAGGAGTCAGAGTAAAAGGCAATGTGCCGTTGAAAGGTATTGCATTGAAACCGCCCGTCTTCAGATCGTAAACAGAAATCTCCTTCATTTTGAATGCCAGGCCGAGGTCTCTCACAGAGAAGCCGAATAAAACAGGACCGACATTAAGGACTGCACCCGCGTCGGCAGCAAAGCCATAACCGCCATATAACTTCAAGCTTTGCAAGAGAGTATCTGTTGATCCGCCTCCCATCAATCCTGTCGCAATATCAATAAATGTCCAGCCGCTTGAAGGTGCATTCAGCCTGTAGAAGACGCGGCCATCGAGACCAATCTTGAGCCCGACGACACCAAGCTTGATCGGAATGCCGAATCCAAGCACACCGTCCGCCTGCGAAACAGCCGGTACTTTTGTGCCAAGCGGGAAAGCGCCACCGATCGGGGCATCGAGAATTACATTTGCGCCTAGCGCAAAGCCTTTGCCGGCCCAGCCCAAACCCACAGAAGTGCCTGCGCCGAAGCCGTTCTGGCTTATTAAATTCCCGAGAATTCCAATCTTGTCGGTATTAGAAGTAGTATTATCCATGAATTTTTTAATACTCGCCAAATTCGCCGCTGTTGGTTTTATATATGCCCAGGTGCTGATATCAGCCAGAGTCAATGATCCCTGACCGGCAAACCCGGCCGGATTGCCGAAAAAGCTCGAATAGCCATCGCTGAAAACACGGAAGGTGCCACCCATTCCCATCGACCGGGCGTCCTTGGGGGTTACGCCGGTAATAGCTGTCTGTCCGAACGTGCCACTTGCTGCAATCGCGAAAATAGCCAATATCAATAGTATTCGTTTCATTTTTTCTGCTCCTTTACTTCAAGCTGTTAAAGAAATCTTCCAAAGAACCAGCTCCATTTGCTTGCAGCAGGATATTTATTGTATCATCATTCTTCAGCTTATCCAGATCTGGTTTGTTGAAGTAATTTGCAGGATCAGCGCTTTCACCCGCGTTCACAAATGCAGCAACAGCATCTCCTGTAGTCGGATAGCCAGCGGGTTCAAGCGACGAAACCACTTTCACAATCAACGCCGTCTGAAGCTGATCCTTTGCTGCATCTGTCGCTCCATTTGCTTCGATGTTAGCGGCGAGACTGTCAATGTCCGCATTCAAATCCTTTAGGCCATTGATAGCATCGGCCAATTTCTGCTGATTGCTAGCTCCTTGCAGATCTGCAGGAATAATCGCATTGATGATCTTATTGGGATCATCGCTGACATTGGCAAGATCTGCGATATTTAAAAACGATACGATTTCTGCAGCTCCTGTCGTCTGCAATTTCTGCTCGATGAGTGTTACCTGGGCATTCTGAGCTACAACTGAATCAGTGCTGGTAAGCTGTGCCTGCAGCGTGGCCTCGGTCGGCTGCGCCAAACCAATCTGCTGAAAGGTATTTTTAAACAATGCATCGCATCCACTGAGTATCAATACGGTAAACAAGGCGAGCAGC
>Ga0207433_10004571_pt1 | contig 25397 bp, 5 predicted proteins | sample YelNatPaOPGAMG01_FD_187559 | JGI IMG/M metagenome (GOLD analysis project Ga0207433, IMG submission 187559) | Hot spring thermophilic microbial communities from Obsidian Pool, Yellowstone National Park, USA - OP-RAMG-01 (SPAdes) (version 3) | ecosystem: Environmental > Aquatic > Thermal springs >... | reverse complement strand
TTGTGTTTGTGTAACAACTGTTCCATCTTCTTTTTTTTCTTTGAATTCGTAATTTTCTGTTCTTAAAAGTTTCATTCCTTCATAGTAATTTCTAGAAACAGTGTATTTATATTTGAGGTTTCCATCTTTATAACCTATAGTATATGATTGTCTTCCTAAACTGTCAAAGTAGGTTATTGAAGTTACTTTATCTTTATCATCTATTGCTTCTGTTCTGAGTAAAGATCCATTGACATCATAAATATAATTTGTTTTTGCTGTTTCATATTTATTCTTCCCTTGGTCCCATGTATTTTGTTCAACTGTTAACAATCTACCTGCAGCGTCATATTTCTCAACTGTAGCATACTTACCACCACACTTCTCCGTCCCATCAAGTACTTCCTGGTCATCTTTTGTAGTAAGGTCTCCATCTTTATCAATTAAACCTTTCCAATTTATATTGTATGAACCATCATCATTATATTTTATATCTGCTTCATATTTATCTAATTTACCGTCGCCGTCCTTATCAACAGGTCCTATTGTATAAGCATCAGTAATAGCACCTTCAGAATTATAAATTTTAACTTTATTATTCACCAAATCTTCAGATTTAGCTACGGCCCCATTTGCATGTTTGGTTACTCTTTGTTCAATGATAAAAGTGTTTTTATCTATAATAGGGTTCCCATTAATATCTTTTTCATATATTAGATTACCATTCGGGTCTGTCAAAGGATTACCATTGTTATCTGTTGCTACTTTGTATCCGTAGTAACCTGTTATTGTAACATTATTAAACATAAATGTATATTTATTATTTATAGGGTCATAAATACTTGTAACTCCACCCATTACTCCAAACAGAGAATAGTCATATATTTGGGTGACATTATTGGGATTCACAATAATCTCATTAGTCCCAAAAACAGGAGATAAACAAAACATAGACACCATTATTAGAAAAAATGCTATTTTTACTCTGTTTTCCATTTTTTTAATACCTCCTTTTCTATAATTTTTTCTGTCTTTTAATTCCATCTTCTTACCTCCACAATTTTTTGTTCTTGAGAATATTATACACTATATTTGTAAATAAGTTTTGTAAGATTTGTAAAAATTTTGTGAAATTTCATTTCAAATCCAACCCTTATCAGTTACACAAATAACTTGTTGCTGGATTCTCGGGATTACCGTTATGATAATATGTTCTAGTTTTATATTGCAATGTATCATCTATATAAGTATAATTTTCAGAATATAAAATACCGCCAGACAATATTTTTACCTCTGTAATAGGAACCTGTCTGCCACTAATTTTTATTGATTCAACAACTGGGTGTTTTGTATCATTATAGAAATATTTCTGAATTAATCTTCCTAAACTGTCAAAAACTTCAGATATTCTCTGATGTTCATCGTAATATACTGTCGTCAGGAGTTTCTTATCTTCATTGTTATCTTTAGAAATTTCATAATTTTCTGTTTTAACTAGTTTCATACCATCATAGAAATTTTGTGAAAATCTCTTACTCGAACGACTACCCTCATTAAGATTATTCTTATAAGAGTTCTGCTCAATAATTTCTCCATCTTCAGATCTTCTTTCAGTTGAAATTAGATTTCCACTTGCGTCATAAATAAAATTTTTTATTGAGGATTTATACTCTCCATCCACAAAACTTTTTGATACAACAGATAGTAATCTACCGTCAAAATTATAGGTTTCAACCTGTGCGTCTTCTATTAATTCAACATCTGACTTAGTATTGGGGTCGCCATCTTTGTCTATTATACCTTTATAAGAGATAGAATATGACCCATCTTTATTATAAGAAATTTTTGCTTCATAGATTTTCTCTACTTCTCTACCACCTTCCACCACAACTAGTTTACTGTAAGTCCTGACAAGTTTACCTTTAGTGTCAAATTCTTGAATTTTGCCTGAAATTAGATCTTCTTTTTTCTCAACCAAACCATTTTTGTTAAAATAAGTAATTTGAACTGTTATAAAATCATCATCTTTGTTATAATAGCCAGTAAGTTCTCTATTGTCTTTTGATTTAACAGTAACCAGATTCCTTGGATGATATAAACTTGACATCTGTGAAGCTAATTTTGTTTTGTAAGATGTTTCTGCTAACGGTTGATTAGATGAATATTCTTTTTTGATATATCCTTTAGAAAGCCATACTCCTATCTGTTCTGCAGTAGGCTTTTCTTTTACTAATAGTTTAGCAACTTCTTGATTATGAATAATAACTGAAAGGGAATTATTCGTCCAGTCAAATATTCCAATAAGTTTGCCTTCAGAATATAAGTATTCTTTAACTTTTTGATCATCATAAGAAATATAAAGTAGTCTGCCATCAATGTCATACCAGGTAACCATATTATTTTTTCTGTTAAATGAGTTAACTAAAGTTGTACCGTTATAAGTATATTCTGTAATTATTTCTCCATTAGAATCTTTTTCTATTACCGGACGATTATTTTTATAATAAGTAACATTTCCCAAAGAGTTAACTGATTTTTCAATTACTTCATTTCCATTTTCATCTTTTGTGTAATAATATTTCTCAAGGACATTACCAAACTGGTCCTCAGTATATAATATTTTACCTTTTTCGTCAAAATATGTTTTATTTCCAAATATATCTCTTTTAAGTTTTATGATATTATTTTCATTGTAAATATACCATGCTACTTCTGTACCTTCATTATTTATATCTGCTATTGGTCTCCCTTTGTTGTCAAAAACTGTCGTTAATTGTGATCTTTCATCAAAAACTAGAACAGCATTTTTACCATAAGTATTATATCTGTATGACTTTATCAAATTCATATCCTTATCATATTCTCTTATAACTTTACCACCTAATCCTAACTCCTGGTAGCCAAGCACTTCACCTTTTTCATTTTTGATAATAGATATATTTTTACCACGCTGTTTCTCTGTAATTTTTTGAACAGTACCCTCTTTATCAACTTCTTTTGACTTAACAGACAATGAAAATTCTCGTGATCCATCCTTTGAAACTCTAAGGGTTAACTTACCATCTGGAGTAAAATAAAGGCGGTTACCATATTTGTCTCTTGCAGAAACAGGTCTGTGCGGAACAATATTTATCATATCTTTTGGTTTGCCGAATTCCTGTTGTAAAAGTTCTGTCTGTGGGCCAAATCTTTCCTGCTGTGGTAAGGGCATATCAAAAGATATTCCTGAAACAGCATTAAAACAAACCAATGTTAAAATAACAGTTAGTTTTTTCATATTTTTTATTGCCAATTAATTAAAAATTTATTACACTTAAATTTATACTCAATTGATGCAAAAAATATTATAAAATCTTGTGAAATTTTTGTGAAATATTTTAATATCATTAAAATATTTGTTTTTAAAAAAGAAATAAAAAGTGAATTTATTTTACTTTAATACCTGGTGTATTAAAACTAAACACAGATAAAACAGGCTTTATAGTTAAAATTTTTGTGTTATTTTTATCAACAATCTCTATTGAGTCAGGGAAATTTAATAAATTGTATTTTTTAATAACATCAAAATATGATTTTGATATAATACTTTCAAAAAGTTCTTTTATTGAAGCATTTAAGTAATTGTCTGCCACTATTACAAGAGCATTATCTGTTATAGTGTTAAATTCCAATGAAACGTTGTTCAATATTGCTGACACAAAAGGATTGGATTTTAATAACATGTTATATTGCGAGACAATTAATCTTGCCACAAATTCTTCTAATGTAAAATCAATATATTCAACTGAACTATAAGGTAACATTTCAAGGATTAGCCGGTCTTCATAGTCAGACCTTGAAATTCTTAAATATAAATAACTTTTTATATCATCTAATCTCTGTATTATTCTAACACAAAAGTCATAGTATTTTGCTTTTGCTATGGTCACAAGAAAGTCAATTTTTGCATCACTGCTTAATGAGATACGGACAATGGTTAAGACAGCACCCTGAATTTTTTTGAAGACCTTTTTTGGCAGATCCTTTTCAGTAGAAATCAGTTCGGGAAGTTCTATTTCTAAATATAGTGTTTTTCCTACAAGTTTTACTTTGCCATCTAAGTTATACTCTTTTTTTAATATTTTTTGTGCGGACTCTGAAAGTTTTTCTTTTGGATATGAGGGTTTTGAACAGCCAAAAAAGCAAGTTAATAGTAAAAAGTAAGCGGTGAGAAGAAGTAAAATTTTAGTTTTCTGATAAAAGTTTTGCCTTGAGATTGACATATTTTAAGATGTTAAATTTTGCAAGGTTAAAACCTTGCCCTATAATATTTAAAACAACTAACTTCCCCCTTTATTAAAGGGAGATTGAGGGGGATTATTAAATCCTTCCTGACCTCCCTTTACAAAAGGGAGGAAATGGGAGGGAAGCACGGCAAGGCCGTGCAACTACATGATAAATCGGGCAAATACATTTGTGCGCCAGTCAATCGCACCGGTTTTTTTGTGCGATTGTAATCGCACCGCTACTTCTGTAGAATTGTAATTCTACTGCTACATTTGGCACCGCAAGGCGGTGCAACTACATTTATAACCTACTTTTATCGGCGACCACATTTTGCGGAATAGTAATTCCGCCGCTACATTGACTGGTTTCAAACTTTGCCGCCGTTCTGTTCTATATTAGCAGAAGAATCAGTCAATATATCAGTAACTGGTTTTTCTTTCTTAAATGACTTAAATATAGCATCTATTTCATCGTAATCAAGTTCTTCTTTTTCATATAAGATATTTGCAAAATGTTCCACAATCTGCCATTCAGAAGTAAGGAATTCGTCAACTTTTCTTGTGCAATCCTGTAGAATTTTTAATGTCTCTGAATTCAGTTTCTCTTTAAGTGAGTCAGAAATTTCTTCATCCTGTATAACACTGAAATTTCCTATAAATCCATCTGAGCCGTCAAGTGACATTCCAAATCTCCAGACCATATCATGTGCAATTTTTGTTGCATTTTGCAGGTCATTTTCTACTCCGCTTGATGTTGTGTTAAACTTCTTTTTTTCTGCAACATAGCCGGCAAGAAAGACCTTTATATCTGCAAGTAATTTTTCTTTACTTACTGTATAATACTCTGTTCTTGGATGATGGCTGACTACCCCTAATGCACCGCCCCTGGACATTATAGATGCCTTAAATACATCGTCAGTTGGATGAAGGAAATATAAAACAACAGTATGCCCTGCCTCGTGATATGCAACTTTTTCTTTTTCTTCTTTGGTTAAGTCAAGATTATGTCTAAGTCCTAAATCAATTCTGTCCATTGCTTCTGAGATATCTTTCATTTCTACTATTTCTTTTTTCTCTCTTGCTGCAATAAGTGCTGCTTCTTTGACAATATTTTCTATATCAGCAGGTGATTTATAGACGGTTTTCTTTGCGAGTCGCTGGACATCTATCTGCGGGTCATGTTTTACCTTACTTAAATAGAACTTAAAGATTTCTTCCCTTTCTTTTAAGTTTGGTCTGTCAATGTAGATTTTTCTGTCAAATCTGCCAGGTCTTAAAAGCGCTTTATCTAAAATTTCTATCGGGCTATTTGTTGCACCAATTACAACTACATTTGACTGCGAACTTTCTAATCCATCCATTTCTACAAGGAGTTGGTTTTGAGTGCTATTTGTTTCTTCGCCGCCCCCAAGGAATGAAAATGTTCTGCCTCTTCCTATAACATCTAATTCATCAATGAAAACAATGCAGGCACCATAAGAATAAGCATATTCACGGGCTTTTTTAAATAGTTTTCTCACTCTTGACGCACCTACGCCAACAAATATTTCTACAAATTCAGAACCAGCAATATGTAAAAAGGGCACATTTGCTTCACAGGCAATTGCTTTTGCTAACATTGTTTTGCCACAGCCCGGTGGTCCTATAAGCAATATCCCTTTTACAATTTTTCCTCCGATTTTTTTTACTCTTGTTCTGTCCTTTAACAACTGAACAACCTCAAGTGCTTCTTTTTTTGCCTGCTCTAAACCAATCACATGTTTGAATCTAACATTTATTTCTTCTGGCTTTATTCTTGATTTTTTCATTGATGCAAGGCCGCCACGGAAAATTGCCATATAAAAATAAACAAAGATAAATGCATTAAGCCCTGTCAGTAAAAGTTGTAGCGGTATTGTAGAAAGTGTTAAATTGCGATAAAATGATTCTAAAGAACTTAAACCAATTATTGCAAGAATAATAAGTATTATAGAAATGGTTATGACAGTAATTGATAACCAGTGATTTATAAAAAATATTTTTATTTTTTTCATTTCTTTTCTCTCTTCGCAACCAAACTTATTATCTCCTTCAACCTTTCAAAGTTTATTGGTTTTCTTAAAAATCCTTCTGCTTTTAGTTCCTTACATCTCTTTTCTGCTGTATCATCGCAAGTAACTACAATTACAGGTATAGATGATTTATCTTTATCTTTTTTTAAGATTTTCAGAACATCAACACCGCTTATATCGGGTAGATGAATATCAAGTGTTATAACATCTGGTTTGTTATCTGTTGCCATGTCAAGACCTTTATTGCCACTATATGCTATTAATGTTTTAAAACCATTTTCTTCAAGACGTTCTTTAATTAATTCTGCTACACTCATTTCATCTTCTATTATCAGGATTGTAGACACTGTTGTGTTCCTCCTATTCTGCAATAACGAATCCTTGCCCTACATTAGCGTACCAAGAGTAGGCATCTACAATTAGATACCGAAGGGATCTACTTTAACAAACTAATTAGCGGGCGATGTAACTATATACTCCTAGACAAGTACGCCACAAACATTTGCGAACAAGAACACTTTGTAGGGCAAAACTTCAGTTTTGCGTTTTTGCATGGCTAAAGCCATACCATAACATTTATATTATAGTTGCCCATATTCTGCATGTTAAAATATTTTTTGCTCAATAAATTGAGCAACTACAAATTAAAAAATTTCAAATCTTATTTTTCCAAATTTTCCTTTTTATAAACTTGCCACTGGATTTTCTTATAACAAGTTCTCCCTGAAGTTCAACCTGTTTTGGTTCCTGTAATTTTCCTTCAATTTGGTCAACAAGTATCTGAACTGCCAATTCACCAATCTGAGAAAATGGCTGCCTTACAGTTGTAATAGGTGGGTCAAATGATTCTGTTATACCTATGTCATCAAACCCCACAATTGAAATATCTTCGGGAACTCTAATACCTTTTTCTCTTAATGCGTAAATCGCACCAATAGCCATTAAGTCATTACAACAGAATATTGCTGAAAAATCTTTGTTCTCTGAAATCAAATTTTTTGTAATCACATATGCCTCTGTTGTTTCATAATCACCATAAAAAACTAAATCTTCTTCAAATTTAATCTTATTTTTTTCTAATGCTAACTGGTAACCCTTTAATCTATCCTGAGTGTTTTGATTGTTCTTAACTCCGCCAATAAATACTATTCTTTTATGACCGAGTTTAATTAAATGTTCTACAGCTATCTTTCCAGCGGAAACATTATCTAAATCCACCCAGTTCAAATATAAAGAACGATTATTTATAAGGGTCGCGGGCAACTCCATAATTTCTAATTCTTTAACAATAGGGCTGTTGAGTATAGGAGCAATTACAATGAAGCCATCTACGGGCAAATTATTCAACTTAACATTAGGAACCAAAATCTGTTGTCTCAATAATAAATTATATCCTTTAGCCATAGCAGAACGGTTTATCCCATTTATGAGTTTATAAAAATATTCTGCATTAACAAATGAATCTTCAGGTGGAATAAATAATGCTATCATATGAAATTCTTCATTTTCTATAGAAGTTATCTCAGGTTGAGTAGAAATCTCCTCTTTTTTAATAATTTCTTCTAATATATTCATTGATTAAATCCTCTTTTACAAGAAATTAAAATTTATTTTTATCCTGCGCCAAGAAGTTCTCTTAATTCTTTAATACTTATATTAAGTTCTTTTTGCTGTCCAACTGGTGCAGATGGCTTAAACTCATTTTTAACAAACCAATCAAAAATTTCAAGCATTGCTGCGACTGAACGCACTTGAGAAAATGCTCCGCCTGCTATATAAGGTGCTTCTCCAGTGAATAACTCTGGAAGTGTTCCTTTTTCTCTAATTATGTACACTAAATTATTTATTCTATTTTTTACCTCTTGAAGAACTTCTTCTTTTGACAGATTGCCCATAAGTTTTATTTTAGCAAAAATATAATGAGAAATCAACCATGGATATATAGTACCCTGAGGAGAAAGTATTCTTAATCCAAAAGGTGTTAAAAGTTCCGATTCAATTTTTTCAATTATTGAGACCTTTATATTTGGTAGCAACAGGTCATCAACATGGCTTAATGAAAGTAAAAAGACAGCATTGGGTCGCACTGCAGCATCTTTTTCTAAAGTACTGTCAAGAACATCATAAGGATAATTGCGGGATTGTAATCCCGCCGCTACATCAAAGAATTTTGTATTTATTGCAGTTTTGATTTCTTGTGCCTGCTGCGTTAATTCTTTTGATTTTTTCTTATTCCCTACCAGACGATTAAATTCTGCTGTAATTTTTAATGCATTATAGAACAATGCCTGTATTTCTACTGGTTTGCCGTTTCTTGGTGTATCTGGTGAGTCCATCCATGTCCATTGAGCAGGCACCATTATCAATTTATCTCTACCTAAATATTGATTCCAAAAATCTATAATTTTATTAACAACAGGCACCATTTTCTTTGCAAACTCAACATCCCCTGTTGCCTGATAATATCTATATAAAGATTCTATAAACCACAATGAAGAATCATCTGCCGGTATAGATTCTTTTAATTTATTCGCATAATAATTGAGCACTTTCTTTGCTTCTTCATATCTGCCTGTTGCAACTAAAATCCCTGTTATACCTGTGAAAGTATCCCTGTCCTGGAAAATACGTGATTGGTCAAGAAGACCATAACCTGCAAGTATTTTTACAGAACCATCTTCATCTCGTACTACAAACGAATCTGCTAATACAAGAAGTTTTTTGAAGGTCTCACGGTATTCTAAAGGAACTTCATGCTTTGTCTTTACTACATATTGCTGATATAACATATTTTCTAAAAATCCTTGAATAAAGCCAATTAACTGAATATTTACTTTTGTTTTTTCTTCTATATCTGTAAGTGCTGACGCTTTTCTCTGGAGTTGATTTATATATGTCCACACTTCAGGGACAACATTTTCTGTAAGTCCTGCTTGTGTTAATACATCTTTAACTTTAGTGAAAAAGTCACCTTGAATACTGTGATGTTGCAATGACAATTTACCATTTTCTCCAGCAGATTTGATATATTGATAAGCTACCAGTAACGAATGCAATCCGGGAGCATTTATTGTGTATAAAATATTTCTACCTTCGTTATATCTTAAAATAAATTGTTGCATTTTTTGTAAACCCACAAAAATTTGGTCTAATAATTTTGCTTTAGAAATTTTAATTCTACTGCCTACATCATAACCTTTCTGATAGAAACCAGATTCTGTTTTTGGATATTTATTAGAAACAATTTTACCAATTCTTTCTATAAGGTCAAACATACTGAATTTATCCGGGCTTTCATTTGCAAGTAATGAACCTATATTAAGAATTATTCCTTCTGCTCCAGAAGTAAGCACTTTTTCAACTAAATCTCTGGCATTCTCTTGTTGAGATATTTCATCAAAATTAATCTGCAATAAGGATTTTTCAGTAACTCTTATATCTTGTGAGGCATCTCTAACAATATGTGCTGTAGAAATTCCATAGGTTTTTCTTATATAATTACTTACATTTTCATCAACTGAATCGGCCAGTAGCACTACTTCTGGATTTATACTGTGCAATCTTGTAACAATCTGCCGCAATAAGCTATCTGCCACATCTTTACCAGGTACTTGATATAAGTTAGATATTCCATTTAATTGAACACCATCAAAGCCCAATTTCAATAGATATTCAATATATGATATTACTGCAGAAGGATTTTGTGTTTTTTGTATTAAATCATCTAAAGGTAATTCAAGTATTACCGCGCATCCATTATTATGAAGTTCTTTAATCATATCTCTATATTGTGAATGTCTTAAATATTGTAAATAGTTATATTTAGTTAAATGGGTTCCCATTATTTCTGGTGTTATTGAACTTATATCTGTAATACCTTTTGCCACTGCATAAGTATATTTTGCGAATACATCTAACCAGCCCTTATTCTCTCTTACAAAATTATTAAAATCTTTCCTATTTCTTTCATCAATTACAATTTGAATTCCTTCATTATATTCTAATACAGAACTTTCTGCAGTCAATATTAAACCATTCACTCCTGCTGGTTGTAAGTTTGTCTTGTAAATATTCGCCAGATATGGACTCATTGTAATTTTACTTATTAGATTTGTCTTACCTGAAGTTATTCCATATTTTCTTTCTGATTTTGATGGCTCACCTGCCAGTGCTAATTTAAGATTATATGCAGGTAACCAAATTTCCTTAATCCAGTCCTTTAAGGGTTTATTAACCATATCATCTTCAACCAAAACCAAATCTTCGCCTGCTTTCTGGAAAAGTAATTTTGAATCTTCAGATGAAATGTCCGCTGGTGTGAGACTATATACAAGAGAATTCAGAAGTACATCGTCTCTAAGTTCATCGCCTACTGTTTGAGGATGTGCAAATATACTTAACTCTCCAACAATATGCACAATTGCTGGCTCTATACTATCAAATGGAAGCCCGGAGTTGTTCCCTAAAGGAATACCAAGAATAGATTTTTTGTTATCAGCACCTGTTTTACCTTCTGTAAGGTCTTTTATAACAGATAAAGCACCACGGCCTAATAACAGTTTTCTATCAACTCCAGGTTGAGTTTTTAGATATAAAATAACTGCGTTCTTATCTGTTGCAGGTGATGTAATTGTTTCTCTATATATTTCAGTTAATCCATACCTGCCATCTTTCACAGGGACCTGAATCTCTCCTATTTTTTCCTTTCCGGTTACATCTCTGGTTACATCTTCAATTAAGCATATTCCAATAGCATTCATCCCTGTTTCAGTAGTTTCAATTAATCTTTCTCTTAATTGATTATCATCAAATTCCTCTGAAATAAAGAATATTGTTTTACCAAAAAGTGATGGAACATTTTCTTTTAACCAACGCCAGTTTTCAGGGAAAGATGCGTCCATTGCCGCTCTTCTTGCAATTTTTGCTGGATTTGCTAATTGAGAGACCTGCTTTCCTACTTGTGTTACAACACTAACCACACCTTTGGTTTCATACAACTTAATAAGTTGTTCCAAAAATTTATTTATTTCAGCCGGAGATTCTTTTGGTTTTGTTATCTTTCCTACAATTAAATCTGGCACTCTTAAAACACCGAAATCACTGCCGAATTCTTCAAATTCATCACCAATGTATAAAATATTTTTAGCTGGAAGAACTCTTTTTATGAGTTGATATATTGCTGAATCTTTATCAGTTTTATAAACATATATTCTGTTTAAACTTTGGTCAACACCGATAGCAAAATTTAACCGATTTGTAACAAGAGAATCTCTAATAGCCCTTGCTAATTCATACTTATCTTCATCTGTTTCTATTTCAATAGTAATTCTTTCAGTGCCACTAATTATTTTTCCTGTTACACCTTTTTCTCTAAAGATTTCTCTAAAGATTTGTTCTAGTTTTTGTAGTTCTTCATCACTAAATTTTTCACTATACACTTCCTTAAATTGACCTTTTTGGTTTTCATAAAGTTTGGCACCTCTCCCTGTAAAGACATAAGATATGCAACTTAAATCCCCTATTACTCCTTTTACAGTTTCAAATGAAGCACCTGTAATAATAGCAATTTTTGCATATTTTGATAATTCTCTTAGCAATCCCATTGTTTCATTTGACATATCAACTTTTCCAGAATATCTACCTAATGGTATTAGTGTTCCATCTAAGTCAAAAGCAATTATTTTTGGTAATTTTTTCTTTTCTTTAATAAATCGTCTTATTACCTCATCCAATGATACGGGACTGGACCGCATATTCGTCCTGCTCCCATCCAATGATTTTGGTTGTGTTGGATAATTTTTATCGGGTTTTTTAGAAACAATCTTAACAAGTAACCCTAAAGTATTATCTTCTAATTTTGTTTCAGTTATTTCTATATTAACCCCTGCTTCCTTAGATATTCTTTCTAATTCCCTTCTGAATTCAGCCACTCTTGCTGGAAAATCATAAACAATGTGGATTAACCCACCGGGTTTTGTAACTCTTAACATTTCACGAATACAAGATTCAACTTTATCAGGGCCACCCTGTCTTTCAAGCCAAGTAAATAATTCAGTAACACTAATTTTTGTAACAGAATTGTCTTCTAAAGGAATTCTTGCTGCATCACCCTGTATTATACTTACATTTTGTGGGATTGCTGCTGGTTTAAACTGTTTATCAGGGAATCTTTCCAAAAGCGATAGAATATCAACTCCTTGTTTACTTCTAAGTTCATTCAGATCTATATATTTCAGTTTTCTTAATAGACCTTTTAAAAGTGGGAGATTAAGTTTAGATATATCCAAATAAATAACTCTTTTTACTATTTTTGACGCAACAGCTGTATAAGTACCAGGACCACCTGCAAGGTCAAGATAGATATCATTAGAGTTGAGATTCAATGGCCCTAATATACTATTAGCAGGGTGAGTTCTATCTAATCTGGTCTGTTCTGTAGGACCTACAATAACTTTCCCAGTACCAGAATTGTTAACTAATGAAATTTTGTATATATTTTCACCTAATTTTTCTATTTTTAATTTACCTGTGAAGGATCTTAATAATTCAGGAGGAAGTCCATTATTCCATATTAAAGCAGAACCATCTGGAGAAAGAACTCCTTGTAATCCACTCATAAATCTTATAAAACTTTGACCTCCAATATCCTCATCCCACCAATCTCTCAAACTTTTCTTAACACCATATAATTCTGCCTCTTCTTCTGGATAATAGTTAGGCATATTCCATATAATTTTTCTAAACTTTTTTCCTTTAATTACAGGAACATTATTATCTACTATGTTATCAGCAACATATCCTTCTAATTCAAATCTTGCGATTCTTGCGGTAACCTTAGAATTTACAATTTCTAAAGGATTTATACCGATAGCATACACCTTTCTTCCTGTTATCTGTGCTGCTACCCAGCAATCAGAACCGCTCCCCGGTCCTACTACTAATACTTCTTCTCCTTTTTGTAAATATTTCAACAAATACTCATAGTATCCTTGATCATATGAATAATGTCCTTCTTGACTTGGTGAATACACAGTAGGATAAATTGGTATTATAAGTCTTTTGATATTTGGTTTAGGTGGTAAAGAAACTCTTCGCAAAATATTATCTTTACTATGTGTTGCAAACCATATTCCGTTTTCCAAATCAAATTCAAGATAAGCAATAGTGTCCTGTAATTCATCTTCTCCTAATGGAATTAATTTATTCGTATTATTAAATCTTGATTTAATGTATGAATCTAAAAATCTCCTAAAATGTTCTCTATTTTGATAAAATTCTTCTAATGATTGTTTTACATTTTGGTTATCAATTGAACCAAACCAGCCAAAGTAATAATCCCATAATACTAAATATCTTATTTCATAATTCTTCTTAGAATTAACTTCTTCTTTAGAAGGAAATACTGCCAATAATCTACCATTCTCATCATATAGAAACTCATATTTCTCATAATTCCCCAATTCATTTCTAACTATTTCAAAACCCCGTGGGATTTCAGATGCACTTTTTGCAATAGAAGGCGGAAAATATTCATAAGTTTTTATTACATATTTTTCTTCATATTTTTCTGTGTTAGTACATACAAAATTAGAATTTTTTTCCAAATTACTTATGCCTAAAGTATCTAAAAGTGGTTTAACAACATCATTTACCTTAAGTTTCTGGCGGGAAGCATCTGTTTTACTTTTAGCTTCCTCAAGTTGTTTTTCATCAATTGCTATAGTTTTTTCTGGTGCAATAGTGCGGTCAATTTTTTCTCCGGATATATGTTTTGTTATTCTAACATTAAATTTTTCTTCACCGGAAAATTGTCTTATCCTATAAATTAAATGTCTTATATATGCTTCAAAAAGACCGCCAAGGTTTGAGATATGTTCACATATAAGGAGTATCCTTTCACTTGCATCCTCAGGGTCACTTTCAAGATTGTTAAATTCTCTTCTTAGTTCTGGTATGAGTTTTTTAACTTCAACTAATGGTTTTAGTTCTTCATTTTTTGTGGCTTCGCCAAGTTCTGAAAATGGACTTTGATTATAAAGATTTTCTAAACCAGAGATTAATTTTTCTATTCCTTGTAAGTATGTCTTAATATCTTCTCCAGGTTGTAGTGTTTGTATCATCATAACATAACCTTCAATAGCTAAAATTTTTGCCCCAACACCACCCACAAAATATTCTGCTAATCTTTCTGCTTTTTGTTTTAGTTGATTTGCTCCTTCAATTACATTTATTATATCTATTTTCTCCGGTTCAACTTTGAGTGTTCTATTTTCATTTTGCAGTTCTATTGGAAATGTCGCTATTATATTTTTACCCTGTTTATCTTTTCCTATAACTTTTATATTTTTCATATCTTCAGATATGGTTAGTTGTCTTATTTCACTTAATTCCATTGAACCAATTGCATTAATTATTTTTTCTGCTTCTTTATCAGATGTGAACCAGATGAAATCTATTGGAGTTCCTGTTTTTTGACTGATTTCATTAATTGCAATAGAAAGCAAATACAAAAATTTTATTATACAGACAGGGTCTTTTTGAGCAAGACCTCTTGTCAAGAATGCTATTTTACGGAACTTCATATTTCTTAAGAAGTTGTCAAAGAACTTGTTTCTGTCTTCTTGTGGTATTTGAAGGTAAGCATTCCAAACTAAACTTAAATCTTCTCTTTGATACAATTGTTCAATTGCATTTTGTATCTGAGATTCATTCATAGTCCCTACATCAATCGCAGGGACTTCTATTCCCATAAGCAATGGCAGACGAATTCTTGTCCAGTTTTCTTGAAGTTTTCTAAGATTGGCGAAACTTCTGTAACCAAAGAATTGCTCCAGTTGATTTGCAGTTAATCTACCCGGACCTACTGCGTTTACATCACATACATGAAGGATTAATTGCATTTTTAAGAATTTGTCTATTTGTTGAGGTGTCAAGCCAGATTTATTTAAGAAATCAATAATTTCTTGAGGGACCGACTCACCCATATATAGTTCGCCAAAGTCAGAGTGTCTTAAAATTAACATTTTAATAAATTCTATTTTATTCTGGCTTAAACCAAGACCTTTTAATAATGGTTCAATTTCTCTTGCACCATTTTCATAGTGGTCTTCTCCCCAGAGTTTTCCATAGTCGTGTAAAACTACAAAAACTTGTAAGATTTCTCTGTCATCAGGGTTTGAAATAAGTTCTTGATAAATTTCTCTAACCTGTCCAAAAGTTTCAGGATTGAATTCTTTGCCTTTTTCTTTATCTTCAGGATTTATTCTTTCATTAAAATATTGCAGGTTTCCGACAGCAATCATTTGAAGTGCAGTTACAACTTCTTTAACATGGGAGAACTGGTCCATATATGAACCGTCAGGTAGTTGCCATGCTGCACCGCCTCTTATTTTTTCTAAATCTTTTAATTTTGTTATTTCACAGAAGAAGTCAAAAATTTTCTGAATATCACCTGTTTTAATTGCAGTTCTGTATAAAAGTTTGTCCCAGAGTTTTTTAACTTTTTGCCATTCGCTTTCTTTTATATCTTTATCGTGACTGCCATAAATCATGTCAGCGTATTCATGTTCTAATATTGACTGTAAGGCAGTTTTTTCGTCATCAGTTTCTATGTTTCTTAAAGTGTCTATATGAATATAAATAGATTGCTCTTTTAAACCTGTGTGTGCAAGTGCTTTGCCTGTTGCGAAGACATCATCATCTGTGAGTAAAATAACAAGACGAAGTTTTGAAATACTGTGTTTTGGTTTGTCTTTTCTTGGAGTGAGTAATTCTGGCTGGTGTGCCTTTTTAGCCATCTGGTAGGCAAGTTTTATTCTTTCTTTTAGAAGAGGTATGTTGACATCTGAACGGGCAAAATATTGAGCAAGTTGATTTTGAGCATTTACTCTTGCATCATCACTGTTATAATGAAGTGCTGATGTAAGTGCTATTGCTATCTGGTCAGGAGTCCCTCCAAATATAGCATCAATATCCAGTTCAGAAGACACATCTAAACCTATTGCTTGACCATTTAGAATTGCTCTTTCAATTGCACTATCTACTTCTTTCTGTGAAACTTCCGATTTCTTCAAGTTTTTATGTTCGTGGGTTTTTTTGAATTCTTCAATAATTGCTTTCACAATCAGACCAATTATACCTTCTAAAAGTGGGACCACAATAATATAAAGCATAGCATAGGCAAACCCAATTACACCACAAATTACTGACCAAATTCCAGAAAGGATAAAACCAACTCCCTTTATTCCAGATAATTTAACAGAAACATTTCCTGCAAATATTATAATTTTATCTCCAGTAGTTTTGTTCTCTTTTTTCTGTTTCATTTTACTTAAGGGGACAATTGAATTTGATATTTCTGCTATATAAAATGAAGCAAATAACAAATAAAGAATAAAAGAAAATGCTGGGAGTCCAGCGGGAATACCTAATAAAGGAACTAAAACCAAACTTCCAAAAAGTATTACACCTATAAACAAAACAGGATAGTGTTGAAACATTTTCTTCTCAGGTATTGCAGATAAGTACATAGCAAGTACTCCTGTAAGAAAACTTGTCAAATTAATGCCAATTCCTACTGGAACTGTTCTTGTTAAAATAAAGCCAATAAACCCTAATATACCTATGATGCCTGTAATTACCCATCCTGTTTTAAATGCACCCTTAAATCTGGTACGATAAGATTCAATAGTTTTATTACCATCTTTTGTATCTTCAAATAAAGGAAATCCAGTTTTTCGTTCAAATAAAGACAACGCAGCGTTCCCAAGAGCACCACCCCAACCAGGCTGTTCTCCTATTCTATTGGCAAGAAGAGTTCTTATACCTGCCAATGTATTACTAACTATATTTCCAAGAGCAACAAAAGTAGAGTATAAAGTAGCACCTATACCCATATTTAAGGTTTTATAAAAAATTATAAAATACGATTTAATAAGTTTAAATAAATTTCTCTCACCTGAAGTTCTTACTTCATTTAATTGTTGACGAGCAAATTGTATAGGTATTAAAAGACGGTCTATAGTAATTAAACTTCCAACAGACAACAAAGTTAAGGCAAGTCCTAAAAGTGGATTTATCATATTTATTATACCAGCAAGACCTCCAATTGTCATTAAAGCAATATATAAACCAAAACTTGCATCGCCAGTAAATCTTCTTCTAATTTTTGAAAGATGTAATTGATGTCTTGGGGGCAAACAATCTTTATATGCTCCAATTTGTCCTATCATATGTTTGTCACCTGCAAGCCATCTTCCATCGCGGAGAAATCTTGATAGATATGACAATAGGTCTCTTTCTGTTATATGGACATCGTCTTTTAAGTATGGCTTTATGTCTTTTTCTATTGCCTGTTCTAAATTTTGATTTTCAAGAACACCAGAGAACTTTCTTGTCTCAACAAATATCTCATCCTTAAATTCATACATTATTATATTTTTATCTTGTGCTATAATCTTAAAAAGTTCAACCTTGTGTCCCCTATGCACTTCAAGAATCATTTCTGTTTCAGAAATTTCATGTTTTACTATTTGAAACTTCTTTGAACCAAACATACCTTCTGCCCAGGTTAAGACGCTTTCCTGCCAGTCATGTGAAAGTGAAAAATTAGGTGGAAGTGCTTCTGCTTTACCCACAATTCTGTACCAGTCCCGTGTTCTTATAATACCTTTACCATAAAAAACTTCTGCTCCAAAAATCTGGAACTCTGTTCTTACACTGCTTTCATTGTGTCTTTTTCTGTCAATTTCCATTATGTCCATCCAGACAGAAGAAACTGGCTCTTTACCTTCTAAATCTTTTGGTTGAACAGCATCTATATATGGCGTTCCTATCATAACATGTGCATTGTCAGGATGAAGCATAAATCTCAATGATTTTTCAAGTGTACCTGGCATAAGAGTATTCTTATCATCCATAATCCAGTGAAGTTCTGGAGTAAATATTTCATCAAATATAAGTTGTTCACCATTTAGTATTGCTTTCTTGACTTCATCATCACTGGTAGGCGTATATATACTTCCATCTTTTCTTTTTATCTTAAGAGGTTTATCTGGACTGCTGAATAAAGAAAGAAAATCTCCTTCAACTTTGTCATATATTGGTTGACCTTTTTTCTGAATGTTACCACCATGTTCTACTGGGTCAGTATACAGTTCCTGAGTGGTTATTCCTTCACAGAGAAATTGAGCACAGTTTATAACATTACCAGGTTTAACAAACCATCCGGAATTTCTTCTAAGGTATATAAAAGATATGCCTCTATCTTTATATCTTTCCTTAAATTCTGCTACTTTTTGTCTTTCATATTCTGCTATTCTGTTGCCTTTTTCTGGCTGACCACCAGTATTTGTGTTAGATGGTATTACGAAAACTACTCTAAAATTTTCCCCAAGTAAGTTAAGTGTTGGAGTTAAATTTTCAATTGTCTCAGTTAAAAAGTTAAATTTTTCTTCTACATCTTTTTCATCACCTGAATATATAGGTATTTCTATAGCCACTGTGTATGGAATTCCATTTTTTTGTGCATATTCATCTACAAATTCTTTAAGTTCAGTAATTGATAGCATAGGTGAATCTTTGGGACCTTCTGTTGCTAATCTTAATCCAAGTAAACAAGTAACAAAAAAACAAGTTGCTAAAATAAAGAATACCCAACTAAAACCTATAATGAAAACACTAACTAAGGACAATATTCCAAATATTGCTATTAATGGAATTAAGTTCTCACCCATAGACCAGTTTATTATTTTATCTGCCACTGGCCATGTAACAAAAAATGTAGCAGCAAAAATTGGGATTGCAAGCCAGATTGCAATGTTAAATGCTAAAAATGCTGTTCCTAACGCAAAGAGGAATTGTAAAATTCTAACACCCACTGTGTATATTCTTGTCTTAGTATTTGGAAGAAGCCCATCAGGTAGCAATCTACCTCTTGTATCTTCTATAATTCCTTCTTTTGTGCGCTGTATCGCGGCTATTATTCCTTCAGATTGACTGCGTTTTTCAAGATATTGACTATTTCTTCTTGAAAGTTTCATGTTTTTTACTAATTCTTTGTTTTTTCTACTTGGACCGCATTTAAATTGAGGAGCTTTTGCTTTCATAATTATTCCCGATTCGCTTAAATTTTGTATATATACAATATCTTCATTTGTTATTGTTGCTTTGTTTTTCAGGTTTTCAAACTTACTTTTTATTTCATTTATGGTTCTAGAAGAATCCAGAATATATTTAAAGTTCTTAAATTGTATCTCTATTGTATTAATCTTTTCCAATATGGCTCCTATATCCTTTAATGTTATCTCTTCCTTTTTCCCAGTATCTATAATAAGTTTCTCTAACTCAGAAAGTTGTGTTAATAGTTTTTCTAAATTTGCAATTTTTCCCTCTATACCTTGTATATCTTCAAATGTTATATTTTCTCTATTCTTCAGTTCCTCTATAAGTTTCTCTATCTCAGAAATGGCATCTCTAATTGGAACAGCAACGGTTTCATCTTGTATTCTTTCATCAACAAAACTTCTTATATAGCTAATTCTTCTTTTCCAATCTTTAGAAAAACATTCTTTTCTAAGTTCATTCAAAAATTTACTTTGTTTTCTATCTATTTCTTTTTTATTTTTCTGAGCCCTCGCTTGCATATCAGTTAAAAGTGTATTATCTATTTGCATATTATCTAACTCTTCAGTTATCTGTCCAACAACATTATCTTGAATATACTGTCTTAATTTTCTGATATGTTTTCTTAATTTTTCAAGTTCTTGCTCTTTTTCTGAAATCTGTTTCATGAGATTTTGTACTTCTTCGCTTTCTTCTCTTTTAGTTGTTATCATTTTTGCTAAATCTTTTTTCAGAACCCCTATACCTCTTTCTAAGTCCCTTGCCTTTCTTATAAGTTTAGGTATTCCTACTTTATTTTCTATTCTTTTTGTCAGAAGTTTTATTTTAATTCTAAGATACATAACACCAAATCTTTCGTGCTCGCCAGTTGTTGTATAACTTTGCTCTTTGAAAGGAACTACAAACTTGTGAATCACAAAACTGACTATTACTACTATAGCATAAAATGCAGCTATAACCAAAAAACTAAGCATAACTTCAAAAGTTACTGCAGTAATAACTCCAAAAATGCCAAAAATTATAAAACCTGCACAAATTATAGCACCTATAATCAAGGATGCTTTGCTAAAAAATGACCAGACATCTCTCGGCGAAGAAGAAATATGTTTTGAAATCCATTTTCTAACATGGCTTCTTAATTTATCTATTTCTTTTTTATATTTATCACCTTCAATTATATCATTAATTCCTTTTTTATCTTTTTCTAAATCCAGACCTCCTGCTGAATATTCTTTTGCCTGTTCTTTGAGTTGTTTTTCTTTTTCTTTCTTAAATATTCTTGAAAGTATTTGATAAGAAAAAAATCCCGCAATAGCAATTCCAATATTATACCAGAGACTTTTTGAAGAAATATGTCTTAACCACTTTAATATACCAACATTCTGTTTCTCTCCTGTTATTTGTTTACTTTCGTTTAATGTCTTTGGTTGTATATTATTAGCTCTTAGCCAGGATAATGCTGCTCTAACTAATATAGGAGTATTTTCAGTGTTGTTATCACGGCCATCTGGAACATCTGAATTTATGGGTTTATCTGAGTGATACATATTAGGTCCAAGACCAACATTGTGCACATAATTATGTCTTTCCTGGAAATGCTTTATACCTAAATCAAATAACTCTCTTGCTTTTGGTATTGTATCTGCCCAAGCGGCAAGACCAACCAGCATATTTACCTGACCATAAGTTGTTCTCTGTTCATCCAACGACTCTGGACGAAGAGGGTCTCGCCAACCCCAGAACTGCCCATTTTCATCAACTTTAATCCAATTATTAATATTTCTTTCTGCTGCTTTTCTATATCTTTTCATACGAACAGTTGAATCAATAGAGTGAAGTAAGTTATTTTCCTCCATAGCAAGGTCATAAGCAATTCTCAAAGCCCATAGTTTGGCACCGTTGTCATCTAATTGTGCTACACTAGGACCTTCATTTTGTTTAAACCCTCCATAATTAGGTAAATCCTTTCTTAGTTCCTGCAAAGCAACAATAGCATCAGCAATACGGTAAACCTCTCCTCTCCATGAATTTTCATATTCAGTTTTTGACATTCCTATATAAATATCTTCACGCTCTTCTTCACCTAAATTATGAGCAGATGAAGCCAGTTTTTCACAACTTATTCTCCAGTTTTCTTGAACCTCTTTAGGAAAATGACCTTCTTCAATTAAACTTTCGTACCATTTTCTTTGTTCTGAATTCTCAGGAGAAGAATTTATTAATCTTTCATATGCGGCATTACCTTCTCTTTGAATATATCTATATGCCCATTCATATAAAGCAGCATGATAACCATAAAACCTCATTATTCCATATGGCGGGACAAATTCCTTTCTGCCAAATGAAGTATCAAAAACTTTTTTAGCAAAAACAGCAGCTTTTAATGCAGCATCACCATATTCTTGTGCTAATCTTTGATATTCTGATTTCTTTTCAGGGTCAGTTTCCTGTTCAGCTAATTCTCTGTAAAAATCTGAAGTTTGTCCTAATGTAAGCGCTGGCAAAGGATAAGCATAATTTGAGTCAAGAGCCATGCCATCTCTAATACCTTCTTTTCTCCTTCTTATCCACTCAGTAACAAGATATCTTTCTACAGGTAGACCATTTTTATCTACCAATGACAAAGTAGCAAAACTATGGCTGAAGTATACAGGTTTACCAGTAAATGTTTCACCAGGTCCCAATGTCTTATTAGCAGTAAATTCAAACTGAGCTGATGTCCATTCTACTATATTATCTTCATCTAAATCAGTGTCTCCATATTTAATTACTAAATTTTCAATTCCTTTTGGTGAATACATAATTACAAACTTGTCCCAGCCAAAAAAGGCAATATAATCTGTTCCTGTTTTTCTTATTGCTTCGTTTATTTGTTGATTTATCCACTTTTCTGCCTGTTCGCCTTCCAACCCTTGGTTTCTTGCTTCCTGAAGCATTTCGTGAGCATAGAATGGCCTATCAATTCCGGGAATCCACAGTCCAACTACAGTGTTGGGTATACCTACATACCCATTTGGATTTGTAACCCTGTACTCATCTGCATCTAAAAAGTTAACTCCCACCCTATAAGAATCTATTGTTGTTCCTGGTTGCCTTGCAGTAAAATTATACTGAACTCTTGCACCACGAATACCTCGCTCTAAAGTTACCTCCTCCTCCACTTTCATAAATGAAGAAACAAATCTTCTAATTGCTTTCAATTTATCTTGATTAGGAACAACATTTTCTGGCAATTCAACACCAAAAGAAAATTTTTGAGGATTATTTATTTCAAATGGGATTCCATTAATTGTAACAACGCCCTCTGAGACCTCAAAAGCACCTAAAGGTTCATAACCCTGTCTAAAAGTAAGACGGTCTATATAATTTATATCAATTGCTGTTAAACTGTTATCAATTCTTATAGTACCATCTGAATTTTTGTAAACTCGCATAGCTAAACTGTCTCTCAAATAGAACGAACCTGTTTGTGTCTGCATACTTTTTAACCATTTTGCATTGCGTGTAATATAATACAATAAATCTTTATCACCAATTTTGATATTACCAACCATCTTGTAATACATAAGAAGTGTAGTTTGAACTTCAGCACAATTGCCGGTCCAGTAATTATATGCCCATAATACACCAGGATTATCATCATACTGAACAAAAGGTATCTCTGTGAATGTTCCTTGTTCGTCATCCCAGAAATACTTCAATAACACATCTTGAACATAAAAATCTAAAAATTCTTTTGATTGAACACCATGTTTTTTGAAACTCTCAAATGCTGTTTCAAATTTTTGAATAAAGTTATTGCCATTTTCCAACGATGTCTTAAGTTGAGTATAATATTGAGTATAATATTCTGATGAATCTCTCATATATGGAAACTCACCTGTATATATGTATGTAGGTTTGTTGCCTTCCACATTTATGTAAAGAACCGCCTTTTCTCCTTCACCTGAAAATGTCAATTTATTATTTGATAAAGAAACATCTCTTAATGCGGACTCAGCATTTTGTCCCAAATACCACCCTTTAAGTGAATTGGTTTCAACTGCAATAAACTGACCATTGCCAAAAAGAATTACGGTATATTTTCTCCCGTTGACATCAATTTCAAGTGCCTTAACAATACCTTTGCTTTCTCTTGGTTCAAAACTTATAGCCATTTTAAAATCTCTATCATTCGGTTTATCAGGTTGCAGTTTAGTCACAGCAAGTCTTTGTCCGGGCACAAGAATACTTTGTTTATACATCATTATTGATTTACCTGGGGTTGCCCATTCAGATTCTAATATTTGAGGATTTACACCAGTAGAAGGTTTGGAAATCATTTGAAAATTTCCGTAAATTCCTCCATTAAAGAAAATGGTGCCATCAGTTTTTCCACCAGATTTAAGTAAGTCAAATAAGCCAGTTTCAGGTCTACCTGTTTTATAAGATCCATTACTAGAAATATGGTTATCTTCTACTTTTGGAGATGGTGCGATTTGTTCTCTACTTAATATATTCCCTTCCGCTTCAACTGATGTTGGTTTTGGTTGAGGAGTAACTGGAGTAGTTTGCGGAGTAACCCCTTGAGACGGTGTAGGCTGCGGAATAATCCCCTGAGATGGTTGATAAGGTGTAACTGGAGTAGTTTGCGGAGTAACCCCTTGAGACGGTGTAGGCTGGGGGGCAACCGGCTCAGAATACGGTGCCACTCCTTCTAATTTATACTTATCATCCATAGCTTGTATCAAACTTTTTGCTTTGTTATTATACCAATCAGTTTGACTCACAATCTTTCTTACTACATTTGCATTTATACTCAAGAACAACAGATTCTGGTCTAATGTAAGTGTAACGGGAGTAACCTCTCCCCCATTCTTGGGATACAAAGCATCAGGTAAAAGAGTTTCATCCCTTACTCCATCTAAGGCCAAAATACTCTGTAAATTTTGAATAGCTTTTTCATCACCTGTAATAGCTAACAAAGCAGCTGCGTATGGAGTAACTACAGATGGATCATTTAACCCAAATGCTCTGTATCCGAATTTTTTGCCGCCAAAACAAGGAGCGAAACCATAATAACTAAATCCTCTATTTTCTGCTAACTTCTGTGTCGCTTTTACATAATTTGAATAACTTAAACCAAATGTGTTTGGAGCAAGTGTCTGTTCAGGATAGAAAACGCCGCCTATCATCTGTGTAAATGCACTCTTATCCCAACTGTCTGCCAGTGGCCATACTCCATATGAGTTATCTTTTGGAAGCCAATTATACTCCATATTATCCCAAACATATTGTGGTAATTTTCCTAAACCTATAAGAGCCAAGACAATGACTCTTGCTTCACTATTTATGTCACCATATGAAAATCCCATATCAGGCAGAGGTTCTCCAGTGCTCTGGTTCACATCAATATATCCTCCCATTAATCCATTTCTTACAAATATTTCATAATTCTGGTTCTCAATAATACTATTAGCTAAGTTATAAATTTTCGGGTCATCTTTATAGTTATCTCTAATTATACTAATTGCAAAAGTTAACCATCCTGAATCTATAGAAGAATATCTTATCTTACCTCCTTCTACCTTGGCTCTCATTACCCCATCTTTCATCTCTATAACCTCTGGAAATATCCCTTTATAACCATATGTATTTTGAAATTTTTGTAGAGCAGTTAGAACTTTATGTATGTGGTCCCTTGCTTCTTCTGGAGAAATAAAACCTTTTTCCTTAGCAACAAGTGTGGATATAAGATCTAAACCTATGTTAGTAGGTTTTGTCCAGTCCGTTCCATCTGTAGCATTTCCAACAATATCTTCTACAGGTGAATTACGAAGTTCTTCAATACCTTTATAAATTCTTGAATTTACATCTTCAGAAACAAGCTCTTGAGCTTGCGGAGTAACCCCTTGAGACGGTGTAGGCTGCGGAATAATCCCCTGATATGGTTGATAAGGTGTAACTGGAGTAGTTTGCGGAGTACCCCCTTGAGACGGAA
>Ga0207433_10004567_pt1 | contig 25411 bp, 21 predicted proteins | sample YelNatPaOPGAMG01_FD_187559 | JGI IMG/M metagenome (GOLD analysis project Ga0207433, IMG submission 187559) | Hot spring thermophilic microbial communities from Obsidian Pool, Yellowstone National Park, USA - OP-RAMG-01 (SPAdes) (version 3) | ecosystem: Environmental > Aquatic > Thermal springs... | reverse complement strand
TAATAGGTTATTAACATCGCTCATTGAAAGAGTAGCCCAATAACTTATCCACGGATTAACGATAATCCTTTTTATTTTTGTTTCTGCATAACTTAAAGTTACAGACCCTAACATAAGTAATACTAAGAAGAATTTATACATGCTATTTTACCTCTCCTTTCTAACACATAGATTTAATTCTGGTAATCCAAAATTAACAAATGTGTAATAATTTACCCAATTTTTTTTATTAATAAATGATTCGGGTCCGACACCTTCTGGATTAATAACTTTTAAATGGTGTGGTCCGAGTAAATTTCGTAAACTATTAGCTATTTCTATTTCAATAATATTTTTTCCATTATTAAGATAATTTGTTATATCAAGAATATATGGAGGCCATACAATTATTCCGGCTATTCTTTCATTAAGTTTTACTTTCAATATAATAGAATTAAGTTTATCGCAACAAAGATATATTTTCTCGTTTTTATTAATATCTTTATTCAAATTAAACTCCTGATTGAACACAAAACTGCCAACATAGAAGGGGTATCCTGTAGACACGATATCTTTCGGTTGAGGTAGTTTCTGGTCAGAGATAATAAAGTTTTTGCCGATTAGACCTGTATCTGTATCAGATTTGATATCAGAGATGAGCCATCCTACATTAAGTTTCTTAAATTTATTTTCTGGTGTAAATTTATGTTTAAAATTACCCGATACCGAAAAATTGCCAACTAAATATATTGATTCTATTTCTGTTCCATTTCCGACATAGATAAGTGTTTTAGGTTTTATCGGTAACATAAACTTACTTTGTAATTCAATATAATTTTTCCCTTTAAGTTTAATATAATCTGTTATCTCTATTTTTCTGAAATATGAATCTATCCAGTATCCAATATCCTTATTAGATACAGTTATTCCATTAATATTTATTTTATAGTTTTCTGGATGTTCAATAACTAAAAACATTCTCTCAGGTTTTTTACTAAAATCTGTTTTAAAATTGTATCTGAGATAAAATTTTGTACCATTTTTGAACTTCTGTATGAATAAGTTCTGTATATCCAGACAGTATAATGGTTCTGACCATATTTTTGAGTTCCCTATTTTATACTGACAATAATCAAGTGTCATACAGTTTAAATTCTCGGGTTTAAATATCCAGTTATTATTATCAAATTTAAATATCTGTTTTAATTCAGATTTATTCAGATTAGTTTTATTACTATAATTTGATGAAACTTGTCCTGTTCTTTTTACAATAACATATGAACTAGCTTCATAGAAATGTAGGTCTATGACTATATTTTGTTCTTCAATAGTTGTATTAAGTTTAGTTATTTCACCTGTTTCTGGTAACCAATTTTCCAAAATAAAATTTTGTGTTCCATTGAATGGAATTTTTACTTTTACATCATATTCTTTATACTTGTTTATATTGACAAGAAAATAAATATCTATATTATCAATTTTACGATGATGATAGTATATATCCTCTACCTCATTTCCATTATTGTCTGTTATAGAGATATCTCTTGGAATAAGTTTAGGTATCAACTCAATTATTTTATTCTTAATATTTTCTGTTGTATTTACAACTATTATTTTTGACCATAAACTATTTAATGTATTATCTTTTGTTTTCTCTCCTTCTATTCTTTCAGGAATATTCCCGAATGCAATTATTTTACCGCCAGAGTCAGCAAATTTGGTCAATAATTCAACTGTCTTCTTACGTAAAGTAACAACAGGTGGTATAATAAAAAGTTTATATTTCATATTACATATCTGTATTAAATTATCTGTTATACTACCATATTTTTCTAATAATGACTCATCACATAAATCGAAATCGTAATGTTGTCCTGATAATGTTTTCAGTAATGTTATAAAAATATCATTCAATTTATATACAAAATTTAGGTCAGTAGGATTATACATACACCAAGCACTTTCTATTGGATGCAATACTGTTATATTTGCACAGAATTTACCTTGGTTTGTTATATAATTTATTCTTGCAAAATAATCTTCAATTATTTTATTATATTTCCAGTAAGGTTGCTGATATGATAAAGTTGGTGGATAATCACGTTTCCGTTCACCAGCCATAGAATACAACCATAAATGCGGACAATAAAGATTTATTCCGAGCACAGTATTCCAATTACCAATCCATTTTCTATCAAGAAAAGTCATATTCTGACCACTACATCCAAATAATTCTGATAAAACTCGTGGTTTATTCAATTGATGAGCCACCGAAGAACATTGCTTGATTGTTAAATAGACAGGGTCTATTACTCTACATAAATGGTCAATACCGGGCTTATGCATATATTCATAAAATGGCATTGCTGCACCAATTAAATTTGTTTGTGATGCGAGAGTATCTTCTTCAAGATAATGTCCTGTGAACGGTATGTTATTCTGTTGACACCACTCATAGATTTGTTTTCCATAATTTACAAGAAACAATTCATGTAATAACCTGTAATAATCATATCTAATTTTTATGTAATCACCTTCATTTTCAATCAAAGAAATTATATTTTCTTTTATATCATATCCGTATCGTTTGTGAAATAATTTATCAAAATTTTTTGTCCAAGGTCTATAAATATGCTTTTTATCGCGTTGTGCATAGCCGTGTGAAAAATAACTTGGTTCATCAGTAAATATTCCAAGTATTGTTTTATTAAATTCATTTCCGACAGTATTTTTATAAAGTTCATAAGTTGAATCCAAGAATAATTTAACTGCATCCTTGTTACAAGTATCAAGATATCCTGTGTTATTAAACCATGCTGACGGTGGTAAATCAATTATTTCATATTTTATTTTATGTTTACCAATTTTTTTTATTTTCAATAACTTCATAGAATATTTCTTAGAATTTTTTATTAGTCCGCCTGCGAACCCGCTTGGCCATCTATCTTCGTCATATAAATATATTGGTATTCCGAGTTGTTTAGCATAAGATACACATTCTTTAACACATTCAAACCATTCTTTTGATAAATAAGGTGTGATTAATCCTACACGTGAATGTATGAATCCGCCTATCATACCTCCTGATTTCATTTCATCAAGTTGTCTTTTCAATTCTTTTATATCCAATTTATCGTTCCATGACCAGAATGGTGCACTTCTATATTCAGGATCAGGATTTTTAAATTTTTCTATTAATTTATCCATAGTTTTTATTTTTTTTCTTATTGTATTTTATTTCTGTTTATTAACAATTAAACAATTCTAATATATTTTTAAATAAAAATCAAAATTTTTATTTTTGGATAAATATTTTATATAATTTCATAATATAAAGTTTATGAAAAAACTATTAATTTGTATTTTCATATTTATTCCTATCATTAGTTTTACAGAAACAACTGATTACAGTATAGTATCAGATACTGATAAAATAACAGCCACTGAATACGGTGTTAATAGTTCAAGTTCTACAGTAGAACGAATAAAAGTATTTCGTCCAATAAAATTATGGCCATTATATTATTATAATGAAAGCAAAGATGAGAAAGAGATAAGTATTTTATTTTCATTATTTTCATTACATAAATCTTTTATTGAAGATAGTTATTCATTACATCTTGCTTTATTATATCATTACACAAAATTAGGACAGGAAAAAAATCTTGTTATATTTCCGCTATTGTGGTTAACAACAGCACCAGGATATTATTCAAAAGTTTTTTTTCCATTTATCTGGGCTAAAAAAGATATTCAGAAACAGAAAAAAGTATTAACAATACCATTACTCTTGTTTCACAGGTCAGTTGTCGCTAATAGGAAATACACTATTTGTCCACTATATGTTAATAGCATAACAGATGAATATGAGTTTGAGACATATGCGTTTTTATATTGGTACTGGAAATACCCTGATTATAATTTAAGTTTTACTGTTATTCCACCAATGTATAGGTATCAGGATGAAGATAAAACAAAATTAGGGTTAATACCATTATTATGGTTAACAAGTGGCAAACAATATTACTCTTATACCTGGTTGTTACCTCCTGTATGGGGACATAAGAACAACAGAGAAAAAACTAAATCGCTGAATATATTTCCTATTTATTTCTCGAGTTTCAGTCCGGAAAATGACTTCATGACCTGGTTTTTTTTATACTGGTATAGCAGAACACCGGAGTATCAATTAAAAGCGTTTACATTATTATATCAATACAAAACAGAAGATAGAACAAAATATGGATTATTTCCATTACTGTGGTATGAATATGCTAAAAAATACTATTCTTTTGGGATACTGCCATTTGTTTGGGGACATAAAGATGAAACAGAAAAGAGTGAGTCATTATATATTTTACCTGTTTATTTATATAATAGAACAACAGATACTGAATTACGGACACTATTATTTTATTACTGGTATATTCGTAACCCATACAGTCAAACAGTTATTATTCCGCCATTAGCAAGATATAAGACAGATACATACACAACAGATATTATTTTTCCTTTTTTATTGGAGAGCAGAGGTACCGGACATTATTCATTCATATTTTTCCCATTCTACTGGAAATTTTTGAACTATCCGGAAAAATTTTATTCAATTACTCTTATTCCACTATTTCATAGAGATTATAATCCTGATACAGAACTTACAACAATATTAGGTGATTTCTGGTATATTAAAAATCCTGATTATATGCTGACATTCAGTATCATACCACCTTTGTTCCATCATAAAAAAGACGAAAAGACAGTTGGTGGACTTTTCCCTATTTATTGGGCAACAAGTGGCATTAACTGGAAATCAAAAGTATTCTTTCCATTTTACTGGTCAGGAAAAAACGAAGTGGACAAATCCGAATATTTGACATTGATTCCGATATTATTTTATAACAGAAAACCTGAACTTGAATATGGTGCATTCGGGTTCGTGATTCCTCTATATTTTTACTATAAAACACCACTTTATAAATTAGATATATATGGTCCTATATGGAACTTTGCTACATTACAAGAAGGAAAAAAGAAATGGGGATTTTTCCCCCTCTATTGGTCCGGTGCAAGTTCTGAATATAGATTTTCAGCATTCTTACCTTTCTACTGGAATTATAAGAACATGAAAGAGAAACGTTCTACTGTTGCTATAACACTATTATTATATTATCAACAGAAGAGTGAATCAGAAGAACTAAAGACAATTTTTCCTGTTTACTGGTATATTCGTAATGTTTTTTATACGAAAGAGATATTTACACTATGGTATAGAAAAAAGCAGGGTGATGAAGTATCATACGGTATATTTCCATTATACAATGTTTCAAATAAACCAAAATACAATTCATTTTATTTTTTACCTTTTATTTGGTATGAACATGATACAGAATGGAATACAAAAAAATTAGGTATATTACCATTGCTCTATTATCATAATCTTCAACCTGATACTGAATTGAAAATAGTTACGCCCTTATACTGGTATTATCGCGATATGGATTACAAACTAACTGTTTGTCCGCCACCAATTTTTATAGAACGGAAAACGACATCAGATGAAGGAGAAGTAAAAAACTATGGTTTGTTCCCATTAATTTGGGCACATTTAAGTGATTATACAAATTCGTTTACAATTTTTCCTATATATCACGGATATAATAATTATCGTGAGCGTAGTTATGGCTCGTTTCTATTACCTATTTGGGGATATCATAAATCACCTGACTTAAAATTCTATATGGGTATGTTATTGTATTGGGATTATAATGACATACTCAGTAAATACAGGTTAACTGTTTTTCTACCGTTATTATACTGGCGCACAGTTAACGATACAAAAATATCACAAGGTGTTTTCCCTATACTCTGGGCAACAGATAAACCTGGTTACAGTTCACTAACTATTTTCCCATTAATATGGAAATCTCGTAATGAAAACGAACATAGCAGTTCATTAATTTTAGTTCCTGTATTCGCTCACAGTGTCAGTCCAGATGAAGAGTTCAGAGAATATACTCCGTTATACTGGTATTACCGTCATTATGATGAAACAACTACATTTTTACCGATACCGCTTTATTACAGAAAGACCACATCTGAACAGACACGAACAAGTATAATGTTATTATTATGGTTTACAACAAGAGAAAAATATTATTCGTATTTATTTTTTCCGTTCGTATGGGGACATAAAAGTGAACAAAAGCAAACAAAAAGTTTGAATATTATACCGTTGTTCTTTATGTCAAAATCTACATATACTTTCACGAGTACACTTATACCTGTTTACTGGTACAGAACAACTCCGGAATATAAATTTGAAATATACACTTTATATTATCACTGGATATCAACTGACGGTTATAAAAGGAAAGGTATATTCCCGTTAGTATGGTGGTCCAAAAAAGATGGGTATTCATCTAAAGGGTTTTTACCTTTTTATTGGTCAAGTAAAGATACTGATGAACAAAGATATTCTTCAACACTGGTGCCATTATACACATATAGTGAAACGATTAACAGAAAATATAAAATTTATTTCCCTATTCTATCATATTTCAGGTATAATAAAATAAAAGATGTATATTACAAATATTATTTTGCTACTCTATTTCAGCATAAAACTATCAGTAAAAGAAGGAAAGTATTTTCATTTTTATGGGGATTTTACAGGAACGAATATGATTTTATTGAAAATAAACGGACAATTGATTTGATGCCATTTTTTACATACGAAAAAATCAAAAGAGAACTGACATATTTTGCTATATTGGGTAAATTGTATGCTTATGATAAAATTAATCAGGAGCAGACATTCCTGTTTTTTATCACACGTAAACTTAAATAAGAAGAGCCGAGCCACCACATATTTTTTTTCTGAAATTCGTTTTAAACAAATTTAAATGAAGTTTGAACAAATATAAAAATCTTTGTATAATAAAATAACTGACTGGAGAGGTGCCCGAGTTGGTTTAAGGGGTACGCCTGGAGAGCGTATATACTGGTAACGGTATCATGGGTTCGAATCCCATCCTCTCCGCCAATTCTTACAAATTGTGTCATTTTAAAATAAGGAATTAAAAGCAGCGGGAAGGTCTTTGGTGGGCTGAAGGGAATTAAAAGTAATTTTATTGAAAGAAAAATTGTTCTGGGCAATAAAATCAAATGGCTCTTTCAAAGAAAAATTAAGTTGCATGTCTTTCCAACTATGTTAGAACTTTTGCCAAAAATAATTATAAAAACTTAAAGACAGAAAATCAAGATTAGAAATTTGAGAAAAGATATTTTTTGGAGAGAGCAAAAACTTGATCAAGTTCGTTGGACTTTGCATCCTGCTTTGTCACTACAACGCACACAGTCGCAAAAGCACATATTAGTTTTTGCTTTATGTGTGCAGTTTCGCTTTGAATATCCTGCCACAGTTTCACCGTGTCAGTTTTCCTCTGCCAATTTTATCGGCAGAGTTGTTTTATCTATTTTCCACTACACAATAAAGATTTTATTTTTATAAAAATTAAGAAATCTGCGTTGCTTTTTATTGAATTTTCTCAATTAAGTTTCTGTTATACTCAACTATTTCAGGGATTTTATTTTTATTTAACAAACAATCGTCACTAATATCTATCCTTTCTTTACTCACAGGGTCCACTAAAAGTAATCTATTTTGAGACCATTCTATTTTTATAAAAGTATCATTTTTAGGTATTTTTGAATGAATTTTATTAGAGATGTAAATTAAATTTTTATGGTTATCAATAAGTTCCAAATCTTTTCTTGAAGTGGCATATGAAATAGGATAGATATGATGTAATTGATATTCATCTTTTCTAGGCACACTGTGATACTCAAAATATTTTTCTCTTTCTCTATGACTTCTTGTTGCTACAAACTCTAAGATTTCTTGCGAGATACTTAACATTAAAATTGTCTTTCTAAAGGTTTTAAAATAAATTGTTTGATTTAGAAGGTTAAAAACTTGTAGTGATTCATTGTACCAATTCATAAAATCTCGTTTTTCAGTTTTGTCTCTTGCTTTTTTGTTGATTTCTTGAAAGAGCTAATATTGAAATCAAATATTTTTGCTATTTCCTTTAATCTGTTTTCATCAATGTAAAGTTCAGTAAAAAAACTTTCATCACAGTTATTTTCAAAAATATTAATATCATAATTAAATTTTTCATTATACTTATCAAACCAACAATCGATAATCATTAAATCCATATCTTTATTTCTAATTTCAAGAGTTTTCATTGTTTGTAAATTTAAATATATTCAACAATATTTTCATTCCAACTATAATTATTAAACTTTATAAAATCTTTAAAAAACTTCTGACCGTAGTCATACATATTAAAAATTCTGTTGAAACTCCAAACTTCTGTCCAAGATCTAATTTCGCCATTATACATAAAAATATCTCTAACTCTTTTTAACTTATTTATTTCTGTTACAATTATAACTTTTCTAGCACCTAATTGTTTAGCGAGTTTTAAAGCATCTTTATCTTTTTCAATACTACCTTTATCACAGACTTCTATTGCTAAATAGAGGTCTTTATCTTTATACCACAAACAATCTATCTTGTAAGGAAATTTAGGATTTCCTATTGGTTTTTGTTCTGTTAATACTAAGTATCCATTCCATTCACCAATTTTTCGTAACATTTCGATTGTTGCTGAATGAAGATCTTTACTAGGAATGTTGGTTTCAACTGCTAATGTTTTAAATCTTTTGTCAATGCCTTCTATTTCTATCTCACTAGTATATTTAGGTGTTATAAATGGCAAAATAGTTTTTTCTTCGTCAGATATTAAATAGTCATAACGATTGAAATATTCTGTAACATTGTAATATCCAAAAAGACGTAAGACCCAAACACCATTTCGTAATTTAAATACTGGCTTCCACTGATGGAAAGTTAAATGGTTGGTTGCTCTTGCATCTCTTAAAATCTCTATCATAAAAGATAACGGTATTATAAAAACCTGTTTTTCATTTTCACAAATAAAAATTTGGAAAAAATTCCTGTTCTTTTTATAAATTTTTTCAAACTGTTCTTGTTCTATTCCAAAAAAGTATTCTCCTCTTTTGTTCAAGCTGGCGTAAATAATATCAATAAATATTTTACCATTATCCAGAGAATAGACAGTTCTACCTAACTGCTCATCTTTCTTTACATCTATGCCTAGGTTTTTAATATTTTTTATCACCTTTCCCTTAATATCATCAATTATTTTCTGTTCTTTTCTTATACTCATACAATTTACCCCAAAAAGGATGTACACCCAAAAGCAATGTCATTCTTGTTAGGTATTGGTATATTCCATATCTGTTTAGTATATTCTACCCATTCTTTCTCTGTAAGTTTACTTCTTTCTTTAATTTCTTTAGGAATGTTATTATCAGGTGTTCCTTCCTTTACATATACAGTTATGAACTCTATTGTATTTTGTGCATAAAAATTTCGTTGATAAGGATAACTTCCAAACATTAATCTTTTACTCCAATTTGTTCTGTTCCAGACATAAACATCATAGAGAAATAACTTTTTTATATTTTCCAATATTGAATGCTGAATATCTGCATTTATATCAAAAATGTGTCTGTTATAGTGGGTATTTAATTCTCGTTTTAACATTGGCATGAGTGGAGTATTTATAACTAACTTGCCATTGGGTTTAAGCACTCGTTCACATTCTTTCCAAACTTTAAGTAACTCGTTTATATAGGTTTTATAATCTTTAATATCACCAATTTGTCCTGATATTTTTTCTGAATGTTGGATTTTTTGCCAACCATCTTTTGAATAATCTTTTATATTGAAATATGGTGGACTCGTTAAAACTAAATCTATAACATTATCAGGAACTTCTTCCATATTTCTGGCATCTTTATAGAATACTTTATCTATATATATTTTCTCATTTGCACTTGAATAAACATAACTTCCTACTTGTTCATGCGTAAATGATTCTTTATCTTTTGAGACTTTATAAACTATTCTTTTTTTCTTTTTCATACGATAATATATTATCAAATTTTTGAATAAAAAGCAACGCAAATACATTGGTTACTTGAAAAGAGAAATAATATTTATTAAAATATCATTATTAGTTAAATTAGATAGAAGAAGAGAAAAAGAAGAATTAAAACAATGACACAACTTACATTTTTTAGAAAAGAAGATAAAAAATTGATTAATTTAAAAGAGGCAAGTGTATGGGCATCACAATATCTAAATCGTAAAGTTACTGTTTCAAATATATCGTATCTAATTAATTATGGGCGCATAAAAAAACATGGAAATGATGGAAATCCTCTTATAAATATAGATGAATTAAAAAATTATTATGATTCTTTTTCCAAAGAAAAAAAATGGCGAAATATATTAGGAAAAGATATAAACTGGCATCTTTCTTTTGCTCAATATAAAGAGTCGGAACGAACAAAACATGTTCATAGAATACATCCATATAAAGGTAAATTCATTCCTCAATTAGTAGAGTATTTTCTTGATTCTCATACAGATGAATTTAAGAAAATGGTTTATTTTAATAAAGATGATATTGTATTAGACCCATTTTGTGGAAGTGGGACAACATTAGTTCAAGCAAACGAATTAGGATTGCACGCTATTGGTATAGATATTTCTCCTTTCAATGTGTTAATTTCTAATGTAAAAGTTGAAAAACATAATTTAACTTTAATAGAAGAAGTAATTCGTAAATTAAATTTTAAACTAAGAGAATTTCAAAATTCTAAAAATAATATCTCTTTTGAAGAACATTTGTTAAGAGAATTAGCAAAGTTTAACAATAAGTATTTTCCTTCGCCTGAATACAAGAGAAAATTGGCAAAAGGAATAATCAATGAAAAAAAGTATGCGAAAGAGAAAGAAAATGAATTTCTTACTATTTATAATGCGTTAATACAGAAATATCAAATTAAAATCCGACAAGGTAAAAGTGAAACTTTTTTAGAAAAATGGTTTTTAGACCCCGTGAGAAAAGAGATAGATTTTTTAGCGCAAGAAATTAAGAAAATAGAAGACGAAGATGTGAAAAGAGTTCTAATTATAATTTTAAGCAGAACTTCTCGGTCATGTAGAGCAACATCACATGCTGACCTAGCAACTTTAAAAGAACCTGTTACTAATACTTACTATTGCAAAAAACATAGAAAAATATGTAAGCCAATATTTTCTATAACAAAATGGTGGGAATACTATACAATAGATACATTAAAACGCCTGAAAGAGTTCAATAAATTGAGAACAAATACTTTTCAGGTTTGTTTAACTGGAGATAGTAGGACAATAGATATTAATGAAGAAATAAGAAAAATAAATATAGATTTTGCAGATATGCTATTAAAAAAGAAGATAAGAGGAATATTTTCAAGTCCACCTTATGTTGGACTCATTGATTATCACGAACAACACGCTTACGCATATGAACTTTTTGGATTTAAAAGATATGACGAGTTAGAGATAGGTCCGCTGTCCAAAGGGCAAGGTGAAGAGCAAAGAAAATTTTACATTAAAGGCATAGCAGAAGTTCTTAAAAATTGTAAAAAGTATCTTCAAGATAATTATGATATATTTTTGGTTGCTAATGATAAATTTAAACTTTATCCCAAAATCACAGAATTATCTGGAATGAAAATTGTTAATGAATTTAAGCGTCCTGTTTTATGCCGTGTTGAAAAGGATAGAGAAACTCCATATTCTGAATCAATATTTCACTTAAAAGAAAGATAAATATGACCTTTACAAATGAGCAAAAAATAAAGATAGAAAATACCGTTAGAGAATGTCTTAGAAATAAGTTTCTAACATATAAACCAGAAACACATAATATGCCATTTCATTATCGTCTACTTGGTAAAGATAAGATGGCTTTATTTTCTTTTATACAATCCTTAAATACTACTTTTGGCACTTCTGTTTTTGAACCTGTGGCTGAAACATTGGCAAGTTTAAGATTTACTATTGCACAAAAACAATTCATCGTAGGAGATACGATAAGTGAAAAGGCACAGATTGAAGTTCAGCATATTATGAACGAACTAACAACAGGACAAAAGAATCCTAACAAAATAGAGGAAATTGAAAGAATAAGAAAAGTCGCTACTTCCGGTAAAATGAATAAACTTAAGACAGTGAAAGTAGATTTGTTTGTTAAAAACAATGATGGAACAGTATATCTATTCGACTTAAAAACAGCCAAACCTAACAAAAGTAATTTCAAAGATTTTAAAAGAACATTATTAGAATGGATAGCAATCTATTTGTCAAAATATCCAGATGTTAATATTCATTCTTATATTGCTATTCCTTATAATCCTTATGAGCCAAAACCTTATGAGAGATGGACATTAAAAGGGATGCTGGATTTAGATAATGAATTAAAGGTTGCAGATGAATTTTGGGATTTTCTCGGAGGAAAAGGAGCATATAGTAACTTATTAGATTGTTTCGAGAAAGTAGGAATAGAATTAAGGTCAGAAATAGATAATTATTTTTCAAAATTCGAAAATAATAAATAATATTCATACTTAAGTTATAACAAATTTTAATTTTATACAAAGGGGGTTATGAGTATAATAGAAAATTTTATTTTCTTATTATACCAAGGAGTTTATGACCAAAAAAACAACAAAAAAGTATGACGAATCCAAACCGCGATGTGGATTATGTGGCAAGACAAAAAATCTTACAAAAACCGAGTGTTGTGGAAATTGGATTTGTGATGACGAACATAAATATGTGCTTTTTTCATATGCCAGAAATAGTTGCTACAGAAACCATAGTAGATATACACTTTGCGCCTTTCATCATAATGAAGGACATAAAGGTGATTGGCGGACATGTGAGAAGTGTCGTAATTCTTTTGATACAGAAATGTATGTCTGGTATGGAACAAATGAATATAATTTTGTTAAATTAGAAAATCCTCCTGAATATGAACCGACACACTGTGCGAAATGTGGAAAAGTTATTAAATTAGGAACAGATGGATGTCTTATTAATGGTAGTAAATATTATTGTGAAAAATGTGGAAATAAAGAAATTTTAAAAGAATTAGAGAATAGATGATATATGAATTTCGTAATCAAATTTTCCTCCCCTCCCTCTTCAAAATAGACAGAAAAAGTGGAACTTCATTAAATAATCCCACCATAATAAAAATCACAAACAGATTTTTTGACTTATTATAGGAATTTTTAGTATAATTGAAAATCAATTTCATAACAGATAAATGTAAGTTTCAAAATATTAAAAATGGAGCAAAGGAGATAAAACACTATGGCGCTAACAGGGCTTGATATTTACAAATTATTACCGAAGACAAACTGTAAAAAATGTGGTTTTCCAACATGCTTAGCATTTGCTATGGCATTAGCTAACAAGAAAACATCGCTTGATAAATGTCCTGACATATCAGAAGAATCGAAAGTAGCATTAGAATCAGCCAGTGAGCCACCAATAAGAACCATTACAATAGGTGCAGAAGATAATAAAATTGAGTTAGGTGGTGAAACAGTTTTATATCGTCATGAAAAAACATTTGTGCATCCGTGTGGATTAGGTGTCTGTTTCAGTGATAATCTTTCAACAAATGAACTCAATAATAAGATAAACAATTTCAATAATCTGACATTTGAGCGAGTTGGAAAAAAAGAAAGAGTAGAACTAATATTAGTTAAAAATGATAGTGGTGATAGTTCAAAATTTGTCAATATTATTACTGAACTGAAAAATAGAACGAAAGCGATATTTATACTTGAAAGTAAAAACTTATCTGCGCTTGAAGAGGGCTTAAAGATACTTAAAGATAATCATTGTGCAATCGGGTATGCAGATAGCAGCAATATAGACCAGATGACAAATCTTGCTAAAACATATAATGCTGTTTTAATAGTAACAGGAGATAATCTTGATGATATTGCAAAACTTGTCCAAAAAATTGTTTCTTCTGGTTACAGAGAAATAATGATTGATTTAACAAGGACAGGGAATATACTTGAGAATCTGATACAAGTTAGAAGATTAGCGTTAAAGAAATCCTATCGGTTATTAGGCTATCCCACTATGGTCTCAATAACTGGTGATGATGACTATGATTTAATAAGTATGTCTATTACTTATATAGAGAAATATGCAAGTGTAGTTATTTTACCGGAGCCGATTAACTGGCAATTTTTACCGCTTGTAACTTTACGACAGAATATCTATACTGACCCACAGAAACCCGTTACTGTTGAACCCAAACTATACACGATTGGTGGCCAGCCAACAGATAAATCTCCATTACTTGTAACAACTAATTTTTCATTAACATTTTATACAGTTGAACCAGAGATAATTAACTCAAAAATGCCGTCCTGGTTATTAGTTGTTGATTCAGATGGCTTATCTGTTTTAACAGCATGGGCAGCAGAAAAGTTTACTCCGGAACGTATTTTTGATGCAATGAAAAAATGTAATGTTGAATCAACTGTATCGCATAGAAAACTGATTATTCCAGGCTATGTTGCTGTCATGTCAGGGAAATTAAATGATTTAACAGGTTGGGAAGTTTTAGTTGGTCCTCGTGAAGCATCAGGAATACCTAAATTTCTTAAAACGATATGGCAATAAAATGAAGTATAAAATAAAAATGTTACCGATTAATGTTGATATAGAAGTTGAACCAGAAAAAAATTTACTTGAATCTTTAACCGAATCGGGTATAATAATTAGGTCAACATGTGCAGGTAAAGGGACTTGTGGTAAATGTAAAATTATAATAAAAGAAGGTAAATATAAAACAAAGGAGACAAACTTAATATCAGATGAAGAACGTAAAAAGAATGTTGTTCTTGCATGTCAGACAGAACCTATTGAGGATTTAGTAATATATATACCGATACACTATGGTCAGATATTTGCGCCTGCTGAAAAAATTGATAAATCACCAGTTAGACCTGAAGAAAGTATATTTTCTTTTTCTCCACTAATAAGAAAGATATTTCTGAAATTAGAAGAGCCGTCATTAAAAAACAACACTGCTGACTGGGAGCGGATTAAATATAAACTTGATATGGATGTTGATATAGATATAAACATAATCAGAAATTTGAGTTCTTTTCTGCGTAATTCTGGATGGCAAGTTACATTAACAATTGCTGATATAGGTGGACGTAATAAGATAATAAAAGTTGAACCAGGGGATACAACGAAAACCAATTTTGGTATTGCACTTGATATTGGGACAACAACAGTTGTAATATATTTAGTTGACATGAATACAGGAAAAATAATTAATGCAAAAGCATCGTATAACAAACAAATTTCATTTGGTGATGATGTTATCACACGAATAATTTATGCAGAAGAACAAAACGGATTAGAAAATCTAAATAAAGCGATAATTGATACAGTAAATAATTTGATTATGAGTGTAGTAAATGAAGAATCTATTTCAGTAACAGATATATATGCAATACAATGTGCTGGTAATACAACGATGACCCATCTTTTTTACAATATTCCTCCTGATAATATTCGTAAAGAACCTTATGTGCCTGTAGTTAATTCTTGTCCTGATATTAAATCAAGTGAACTTGGGATAAATATATATTCTGATGGAGTAATATCATGTGTTCCTGGTGTAGCATCGTATGTTGGTGGTGATATTGTTGCTGGTGTTTTAGCGTGTGGTATGGATAATTTTTCGACAGTATCATTATTAATTGATTTAGGAACAAATGGTGAAATAGTTTTAGGGAATAGAGATTGGTTATTATGTTGTGCGTGTTCAGCGGGACCAGCATTTGAAGGTGTTGGTATAAAGTGTGGTATTCATGCTGTTGAAGGTGCAATACAAAGAATAGAGATTTCAGAAGATAGAACGGAAGTGAAATATTATACTATCGGTAATACTTTACCACGAGGAATATGTGGTTCGGGGTTACTTGATATACCGGCAGAGTTACTTAAACACAATATAATAGATCGTTCTGGCAAATTTATTGAAGGTAGTTCCAAGTTAGTTCGTAGAAACGATGATAAAGAACTTGAGTTTGTTATTGTAAAGAAAGAAAATTCAGCAACAGGCGAAGATATTGTTATTACTGAATCAGATATATTAAATTTAATACGTTCAAAAGGAGCTGTCTTTTTAGGTATCCAGGTCTTACTTGAACAAGTCGGACTTAAATTTGATAATATAAATCATATATACATTTCTGGTGGTTTTGGCACATTTATTGATATTGAGAAAGCGATAATAGTTGGGCTATTACCAGATTTACCGCATGATAAATTCAGTTTTATTGGTAATTCTTCTATTACAGGTGCAAAAATGTGTTTATTATCAAAAGAAGCGCGTAATAAAGTAAAAGAGATTGCAAAGAAAATGACTTATATTGAACTTTCTATAACTTCTAATTTTATGAACGAATATACATCAACATTATTTTTGCCACATACTAATATAGATCTTTTTCCATCTGTCAAGAAGATATTGAACACAAAGAGTTAACGAGGTAAAGATATGAGTATACGAATAGCTGTTGCTGGTAAAGGTGGAACAGGTAAAACTACTTTTGTTGCTTTACTCATAAAAGAGTTATTAAAAAACAATCAGTATCCTATTTTAGCTATTGATGCGGATCCCAATTCTAACTTAAATGAACATTTAGGAATTGAATATGAAGAAACTATATCCAAAATAAGAGAAGAGATTCGAGATGAAAAAAATATTCCACAAAGTATGTCTAAGCCAGAATATATTAATTACAGGTTAACACAGAGTATAACAGAAAGTAATGGTATTGATTTGCTTGTTATGGGTGCACCGGAAGGAAAGGGTTGTTATTGTTATGTAAATGAGTTATTAAGAAATTTTTTAAGTAATTTAAGTAAGGATTATAGATTTGTTATAATTGACAACGCAGCAGGAATGGAACATTTATCAAGAACGACAACTGATAATATTGATATATTGTTTATTATTATCAATCCAGACAGAGTAAGCATAACTGCTGGTAAGAAAATATACAAACTAGCAAAAGAACTAAAATTGAATATAAAAAAAATTTATTTTATTATTAACAGAGCGAATAATACCGACTATTCTGAACTGATAACAGAATTCAACAAAGATGGATTAGAGATAGCAGGATTTTTACCTGAGGCAGATGAATTAAAATATATTCCTATTCCTGAAAACACAGCAGTAAATATTGATATAAAAAAATTAATTGATAATTTTATTTTTATAAAATAAAAATTTAAAAAATTTATTACAATTTACAGGAGAGTTTGGTATGGATAAAGTTATTGAAAAATGGGTTAGTAAAATTAATGAATTAACAATTGGTGCAACAAAAGAAGAAGGTGGAACGAGGTCAAAAAAAGTTAAAGTTGGTGGAGAATCAACAGTTCCATTTTTATTTTCAGAAGGAGAAATGCCTAATCCACCAGCAATCGCGTTAGAAGTATGGGATACACCACCTGAAGAATGGATTTATCTTACGGACAGTTTAAAAGATGTTATAAATGACCCTATTCTATGGTTAAAAAGAGCAGAGGCAGTTAATCCTGATTTAATCTGTTTTCGACTTGCATCATGTCATCCTGATATCAAAAACAATTCAGCGGACTATGCAGGAGAACTTATTAGAAAGATACTGAATAATACTTCTTTGCCACTTATTATTATAGGATGTGGTCACAGTGAAAAAGATGCTGATATACTGCTAAGTGCAGCAGAAGCATCTAAAGGTGAAAAAGTTCTACTTGGAATGGCAACAAAGGATAATTATAAAACAATTACAGCAACTGCGATCTCGTGTGGACATAATATAATTGCTGAATCGCCACTTGATATAAATTTAGCGAAACAATTAAATATTCTTATTTCAGATATGGGGTTACCATTAGAGAGGATAGTTATGCATCCCACAACGGGTGGTTTAGGATACGGGTTTGAGTATTGTTATACAATAATGGAGCGAACCCGTCTTGCTGGATTACAAGGTGATAAAATTATGGCGACACCGATAATAAATATGGTTGCACAGGAAACCTGGAAAACGAAAGAAGCTAAAGCAACGGACCAGGAACAACCGTCTTGGGGCACATTAGATAAGCGAGCATTAGCATGGGAGATAAGTTGTGCTACAGGATATTTACAATCAGGTAGTAATATTTTAGTCGTGGCGCATCCCGAATCAGTTAGAATATTAAAAAGAACTATAGCAAAACTTATGCAAAAATAATCTTTGTAGAGAGGTAAAAAGCAAGATGAAAATACTAACACTTAATTTCAGAATATATTCTGTGGAATATGAATTATTTGAAATAAAAAAACCTGGTAAAGAAAAAGAGTTATGTCGTGGTGTAGTTGATAAAATTGGGACAGAAAATTCTACAATAACACATAAAACGGTGAACAATAGACAGCAATATCATGCTAATATTTCTGTTTCGGATCACTATAATGCATTAGAACATATTATCTCTGTACTTACAGATAAGAAATTAGGGATAATTAATAATATTGATGAAATAGATTCTATTGGGCACAGAGTTGTTCATGGTGGAGAGAAATACATTAACTCAGTTATAATAACAGAAGAAGTAAAAAAGGAGATATATCGTAATTTTGAACTTGCTCCATTACATAATCCGTTTAATTTAAAAGGAATAGAAGCGGCAGAAAAACTTATTCCGGGAAAGATACAAATAGCTGTTTTTGATACTTCATTTCATCAGACATTACCTGAAATTGCATACAGATATCCTCTACCTGAGAAATTATATACTCAATATAGAATACGCAAATATGGGTTTCATGGTATATCACATAGATATGTAGTTGAACGAACAGCGTATTTAATTAATAAACCAGTAGAAAAAGTCAATATGATTTCTATCCATTTAGGTCAAGGTTCAAGTTTATGTGCGATAAAAAACGGTATTTCAATTGATACGACAATGGGATTTACACCACTTGAAGGATTAATGATGACAACAAGAACAGGTGACCTCTGTCCGGGAATAATATTGTTTTTACAAAAATCAGGTTGGACATTAAATGAAATAGAATCGTGTTTAAACAAACAGAGTGGTGTTTTAGGAGTTTCTGGTATATCAGGAGATATGAAAGAAGTAGTTGAACAGATGAGATTAGGTAACAATAAAGCTAAACTTGCTATTGACATGTTTGTCTATAGTATAAAAAAATATCTCGGAGCATATTATTTATTATTAGGTGATAATATTATGGCAATAAGTTTTACTGGCGGTATAGGAGAAAATTCAGATATTATTCGTGAACTGATATGCAAGGATATCAGTTTTATTGGTATAATGATTGATAAGAATAAAAATAAACAAGCAATTAATGGAAAAGAGATGCTGATAAACAAATCTAACTCGAAAATAAAAGTTTGTGTTATTCCGCGAAACGAAAAACTGATAATTGCACGAGATGTATTCAATATAGTATCTGGTAAAAAGTAATTTGAAATACATCGTCATTTGACGATATAAAGGAGGCAAATAAAAAATGTTATCAGTTGAAGATACTTTATGGTTATTAAGAGCATTAAAAAAAATAGGTTTTTTCTCAATATTAACTGTTGACGAAATAAAAAAATTGGTATCATATTTTATAAAAAAAGAATATGATAAAAACGATATTATTATACGGCAAGGTGACCCTGGCGATTTTTTCTTTATTATTGGAACAGGAACTGTTTCTGTGTGGATAGAGACAGAGAATGGAAAAGAGAAGATAGCGACACTTACAGGGAATGGTGATTATTTTGGTGAAATATCACTTATTACTGGTAAACCGCGTAATGCTACTGTTATTGCAGATGAACATTGTGAAATATTTTTATTATACCGAAGTGAGTTTGAGAAATTATTAAATAGCCAACCGGAACTAAAAGAAAAATTTTCAAAAACAGCTATTAAAAGAATAGAAGAAACAGATACATTAAGAAAAATAAAAACAAATAGGAGTAAAAAAAATAATAATAAATTTAAGGAGTGATGAACTATGTTAATTATAGGAGAAAAAATAAATGGTATGTTTAAAAATGTTCGTGAAGCAATCCAAACAAAAAATAGTGATATCATAAAAGATTTAGCTCTGAAACAAATTAATGCAGGTGCTGATGTGTTAGATGTCAATGTTGGTCCAGCATCAGTTAATCCAATAGAAGATATGGAATGGCTTATAAAAACAATCAGGGAAGTAACAGATAAACCACTCGCAATTGATACAACAAAACCAGATGTTATGGATAGAGGATTAAGTTTATCAGGAGAAAACAGTTTTCTTAACTCAATTACAGGTGAAGATGATAAACTGAATAATTTTTTACCGATTGCAAAAAAATACAATACTAAAATTATAGCGTTGACTATAGATAAATCAGGAATACCAGCGCATGCTGAAGGACGATTAGAAATAGCAGCAAATATTGTTGCAAAAATAATGGAATATGAGATTGATGCTAGTAATCTATATATAGACGCAGTGATTTTACCAGTAAATGTAGCCCAACAACATAGTATTGCTGTTCTTGAAACAATAAGGCAATGTAAACTGTTATGTGACCCAGCACCTAAAACTATTTTAGGACTATCAAATGTATCTCAAGGAACACTTTATCGTCCATTAATTGACAGAACATTCCTTATTATGGCATTAGCATCAGGTTTAGATGCAGCTATTCTTAATCCATTAGATAAAGAATTAATTGATTCTATGATTACAGCAGAATTGCTTTTGGGAAAAAATATTTATTGTGATTCATTCCTTGATGCGTATAGGAAAAAATGATTTCATGTGTAAATATTAAGTGAATATAAATGACAAATATATTAATTACAGGTGCAAATGGTTTCGTTGGTAGTAATTTAGTTAGAAGGTTTATTAATTCTGGATACAGAGTAAATTGTCTTGTTCACAAAAATATAGATACGATTAAGAAACTAACAAACGGATCAGTCGTTATTTATAAAGGAACTGTTACAGATCCCGATTCATTAATTGAGCCTGTTAAAAATGTTGACTATGTTTTCCATACTGCTGCTGTCTTGAGGGCTATTGATACAGAGACATATTATAAAATTAATCAATATGGGACAAAGAATCTAATTGAGACAGTATATAAGATAAATCCAGGAATAAAACGGTTCATTTATATTTCTTCTCAAGCAGCAATAGGTCCTTGTAATACAGAATTACACAAAAAGATGGATTCTTCTCCGATACCCGTTTCCGATTATGGAAGAAGTAAACTTATGGGTGAATTGGAACTAATGAAATTTAGAGATAAATTACCTATAACAATACTTCGTCCTTCAGCAATATATGGTCCTGGTGATAAGGACTTATTTCCTTTTTTTAAATTAAGTTCAAATGGAATTTTTCCAGTTTTAGGTGCAGATGAATGTAAATTGCAATTATTATTTGTTGGTGACTTAGTTGAGATATGTTATTTAATCACCCAAAAGGCCAATTTAAATCATACAATTTATTTTATTTCTGATGAGAGACAATATACTTGGTCTGATATCTATAACATAATAAGTTCAGTTCTTAATAGAAAAGTATGGCGATTATATTTTCCATATTGGTTAATTTACTTTATAGCATATATATCGGAAAAAATATCTGGATTAAGGTCTCAACCAGCGGTGTTAAATAGACAAAAGGTTAATGAACTATATCAGAAATATTGGCTTGGTGATTCAACAGAAACAAAAGAAGATTTTGATTACAAATTTACTGATTTAGAAACCGGTTTTAGGATTACATATAACTGGTATAAAGAAAACAAATGGTTATAAAAAGGAGTTGATAAAAAATGGATATTTTTGACAAATGTAATAAATTCACACAAGCAAGAGAAGCGATTCGTGCTGGTTATTATCCTTATTTTAAACCAATCCAGACAGCACAAGCACCTGAAGTTAGAATTAATGGTGAACGTAAAATAGTTTGTTGTTCAAACAACTATTTAGGATTAACAGTTGACCCTAGAGTTAAACGAGCATGTATAGATGCAATCCGCAAATATGGAACAAGTTGTACAGGATCAAGATTTTTGAGTGGTTCACTTGAATTACATGAGCGAGTTGAACAAAAATTTGCAAAATTTATTGGTAAAGAATCAGCAATACTATTTACTACAGGACATCATTCTAATTTAGGAACCATTTCGGCACTAACAACAAAAGGAGAAGTTATTATAACAGACAAACTTGATCATGCGTCAATAATTGATGGCTGCAGATTATCATATGCTGAAATGGTTAGATTCAAACATAATGATATGAATGATTTAGAACGAGTGCTTATTAGATATAAAGATGTAAATAAACTTATTGTTGTTGACGGAGTATTTAGTATGGAAGGAGATATAATTAATTTACCGGAAGTGATTAGGCTTGCAAAGAAATATAATGCAAGGGTTATGGTTGATGATGCCCACTCATTAGGTGTCCTCGGCAAAAATGGTAAAGGAACAGCAGAGCATTTTGGTATTGATCCAAATGATGTTGATATAATAATGGTAACTGCTTCCAAATCATTAGCATCAATAGGTGGACTTATTGCTGCTGATGAAAAGGTTATACATTATATAAAACATTTTGCAAGGTCTATGATATATACTGCATCGTTACCCCCAGCACAAGTTGCAGCTATTGATATGTCGCTTAATATAATCATTAGTGAACCTGAACGCAGGGAAAGGTTATGGCGAAATGTTAAAAAAATGGCTGATGGATTTAGAGCACTTGGATATAATATACGTAACTCACAATCAGCAATAATACCAATTATTATTGGTGATGAAACGAAGGTATTAATTATGTGGAGAGCATTATATGATGAAGGAGTTTTTTGTTCACCAGTAGTTAGTCCTGCTGTTCCAGAAGGTGAATCGCTTATAAGAACAAGTTATATGGCTATACATACTGATGAACAACTTGATTATGTTTTGAATGCATTTGAAAAAGTTGGTAAAAAACTCGGTGTTATCCCAGGAACATATCGTCCTAAACCAGTTAAACCACGGATGCGAAGATTTATTAGCAGAATGCGTATTGGTGCATATAAAATGAAAATGTTCAGTAAACGGATAGCAAAACGATATTTATGGTTTGGTGAAAGATAGAAAAATGGTTAAACGAAATTTGGTATTTGGGTTAACCGGTCCGAATGCATCAGGTAAAGGTGAGGTTTCTAAATATCTTATTAAAAAAGGATACAAATACTATTCATTATCAGACATTGTCCGACAAGAAACCAAGAAACTTAAATTAAAACCGACACGTGAAAATTATATATATGTAGGTAACCTTCTTAGAAAAAAATATGGTCCGTCAATTCTAGCAAAGCGGATAATGAAAAGATTAGATACAGATGCTGCTGTTATTGATAGTATACGGAATCCATATGAAATAAAAGAATTAAATAAACTTGACAATTTTATTTTAATTGGAATAAGAGCGCCGCGAAAATTAAGATTTATGAGAATTCTTGAAAGGAACAGGACTGGTGATTCAAAAACATATAAAGAATTTATAGACAATGAAAAGAAAGAAAATATAGATAATTGTTCTACTAATCAGCAATTGAGATTATGTATGAAATATGCAGATGTAATAATAAATAATAATGGTTCATTAGAAGAATTATATAAGAAAATTGATAAAATATTAGAAAAATATGAAAAAGAATAGACCTTCTTGGGATGAATATTTTCTTAAACTATGTTTCCTTGTTGCTGAACGGTCCACTTGCAGAAGACATCATGTTGGTGCTGTTATAGTTAAAAACAAACGAATACTTACAACAGGATATAATGGGGCAGTTTCAGGAGTAAAAGATTGTCTACAGTTGGGCTGTTTACGTGATAAATTAAATATACCATCTGGAAAAATGCATGAAATATGTCGTGCTGTCCATGCTGAACAGAATGCTATTATACAGGCAGGTCTTCATGGGATAAATATTGAAGGTGCAACAATTTATTGCACACATTCGCCTTGTATATTATGTGCAAAAATGATTGCCAATGCAAAAATTTCGCAATTTATAACTTGTACAGAATATTCTGATAAGTCATTCAAAAAACTTTTCAAAGAGTGTGGTATAAAATATAAAAAAATAAACAAACCGATACTGTATATAACCGAACTTGAATAAATATAGTTGTTCATTATTATTGACTGAACGATACTATAGGATCAACATATACGAGGTAGTTGGTCACCAGCAAGCATATCAATTATTCTTGTGCCACCCGAAACAGTTTTCAAAAAAACTTTACCTTTAGGTTCTGATACAACTTCACCAATAATAGAACTATCTTTACCTAAAATATTTGCTTTCATTATTTTCAATATTTTTTCTGTATCATCAGGACTAACAACAATCACGACTTTCCCTTCATTTGCAATATATAGTGGATCAAATCCAAGTAAATCGCATAATGCTACTACTTCGTTTTTTATAGGTATATTATTTTCATTAATCAAAATAGAGAATTGACGATTATATACAATCTCATTCAATACAGTAGCAAGTCCGCCACGAGTTGGGTCCCGCATAAATTTTATTTTTGCTCCTGATTGAATAATTTCCTGGATTAATTTATGAATAGGTGCACAATCAGAATTTATAAAATTACCGAACTTAAAATTTTCTCTTGCTGATATTACTGATATACCGTGATCACCTACTGTTCCGTTGATAATGATTTTATCCCCAATCTCAATTTTATCAATTGATAACTCAATATCTCTATTAATGATGCCTATTCCTGAAGTATTGATATAGATTTTGTCACAATATCCTTTTTGAACGACTTTTGTATCACCTGTTACAATTTTTATTTCTGATTCATCAGCAGTTATTTTCATAGAATTAACAATTTTTTCAAGATCATCAAATAAAAATCCCTCTTCTATTATAAATCCACAGGAAATAAAAAGCGGAACGGCACCTTTAACTGCAATATCATTAATTGTTCCGCATACTGATAATTTACCAATATCACCACCAGGAAAAAAAATTGGATTGACAACAAACGAGTCGGTAGTAAAACACAGTTTAAATTTATCAATATAAAATTTAAAATCAGAGATATCTATTACAGCAGAATCATCGAGATTATCTAAAAATTTATTATTAAAATATTTTTTGAACAGATTCTCAATCAGTGTATGGGTTAATTTCCCACCACTACCATGAGCCAGTAATATTTTTTTATTATTCATAAGTATTTATAATATGCAGAACAAGTTCCTTCTGATGAGACCATACATGCACCAATTGGATTTTCCGGTGAACAAATTTTTCTAAATAATTTACAGTCATAAGGTAATTTTGTTCCTTTTAGAATTTCACCACAG
>Ga0207433_10004564_pt1 | contig 25417 bp, 21 predicted proteins | sample YelNatPaOPGAMG01_FD_187559 | JGI IMG/M metagenome (GOLD analysis project Ga0207433, IMG submission 187559) | Hot spring thermophilic microbial communities from Obsidian Pool, Yellowstone National Park, USA - OP-RAMG-01 (SPAdes) (version 3) | ecosystem: Environmental > Aquatic > Thermal springs... | reverse complement strand
CCAAATTGTGTATGAGTTATATTCTGAATACAAAATCCATAATTTAGTTTCCTATTTTTTTTATAAATTAAACCTACATCCATAGCATATCCTTGTATAAAATATGTATCAATATTTTGGTCCATATATTTAAAATTTAGTCCTATAAAAATTTTATCAGTTAATAATTTACTATATGCTATGATATATGCTGATTCAATATCGTTGAAAGTATATCCTAAATCTCTTCCTATTGAATCAGTTTTTTCTGCATAACCGGAGACCAATTTGTATAAACCTAATCCCAAACTATTTTTTTTATTTATATTGAAAGCAAAATTTATACCGGTATATTGTGTGCCTGCAAATAGTGGAATACTAATTATATTTAATTCAGTAAAATATATTTTTGATAGTCCAGCTGGGTTCCAATACAGACAACTTGCATCACCATTATTGCCTGTATAAGCATTACCAAGTCCTGCAGACCTTGCTGAAGCAGTTAATAGTGTTAGATATTCTAATGATTTTCCCCCTCCGGAAAAAGGAAAACCTACTTTAATACTTGTAAGAAGAATTATTAGATAATATCTTAAAAAATATTTAAACATTATTCTTTTAGTAATTCTTTAACTTTTTCTTTAAGTAATTTCATTGGAAATGGTTTTTCAAAATATGCTGATACATTCATTTGTTCTTTTATATTTAATAACTCTTTAAAATTTCCTTTTCCTGTAATAGCAATAACAAATATATCTTTAGTTGAATCATTTTCTTTAAGTTTAATATTTACCGAATATCCATCGAGTTTTGGCAACATAATATCGAGAATAATGAGGTCAGGAGACTCTGTCATTATTTTATTTAATGCTTCGAGTCCATCGTATGCAACTATAACTTTATATCCTTCGTTTTCTAATGTTAATTTTATTATCCGTGATATATCAAGATTATCTTCAACAACTAATATTTTTTTCATATTTATCTCCCATTATTTTATAATAATTTTTTAATAACCTATATTTTTTTAATAAATATTTTGTTTTCAGTATTATTTTATAACTGCAACATATTTCATTTCCCGTTGAAATTCTGTTTCATTTTTGGCTTCTATAATTATTAGATACATCCCATTAGCAACTATTTCTCCTGTATCGTTTTGTCCATCCCAATCTTGTTCATTTGTATATCCTTCTGGTTGTCCTTTAGATTTCAGTTCTATTCCTGGTTGGTAATACCATTTACGAACATTAGTTCCTGTTAAAGTATATATTTCTATTTTTACACTACTATCTTTGGTAAGTACATATCTGATTTTCGTATTTTGTTTCCCGGCAACAAATGGATTAGGAAATATTTTTATATTGCTGATTAATTTCTTTGGAATATTTGTTGCACTTAATGTAAATAATCCAATTTTATTTGATATACAGTTTATTTTACGACTTGATTTATCAATAGATTGTTTATCTTCCGGTAGTTTCCATTGTTTTAATTTCTCGTCGAGATATAATATTTTTAAATTATCAATTGGTACATCAACTTTATCATAATATCCATCATCATTATTGTCATTATATATAAAACTTATTTCCATTTTAATATTTTCAACACTTATTGGTTGTTCATCTAAAATATTATATATTCTGACATTATAAATTTTTGAATTTAATAATTTAATCAATCTGTCGTCAACAATATTTAATTCAGATTGTTTGATTAGATCATAATATTCATTTATAATTTCATCTACGAATATATATCCGTCGGTAGGTAAATTTGATAAAACATGTACTGAGACAAGCCCATCTGAAGAAATTGCTCTGTATTCATCCGTAGTAATGAATTTAAATATCTTATCACAATTTTGTTTTAAACCGAGTTCATCATTTGCGACTACTTTCCAATAATAAGTTGTGTTCCTATTTAAATTATCTTTCTTTGATAAGATATAACTTGTTCCAGTTAAATTATTAATAATTGTACTTACTGAGACATCAAAATTTTCTGTTAATGAATAGATTAGTGTATAATTAACTATATCTTCTAGATTAGGATCTCCTTTATTTTCCCATATTAATTTTACCCTAAGTGGTGATACTTGTGTATTATCTAAAGGGTAGATAAGATTAAATTTATTTGGTGGTAGATTATTATTTGATATAGAAAAATCATAAATTATTTCAGAAGATAAAGGGCTATACTCTTCTGAGCCACTATCAGTAACTATTATTTTAAGTTTATAATTTGTTCCGTTAATATATTTTGTTGTATCCAATTTGAAAAAAGGTATAGAAGTTGTTGATATTAATTCTGTATAAGAATTACCGTTGTTAGTTGAAAACCATACATTAAAATAATGTGTATCAGTCAAATTGGGGTCATAAACAATTAAATTAACATCGATTATACCGGAAACTATGCCATTATTAATAGGGCAATCAGTACTTATATTAACTATTGGTTTTTCATTGATATTAATTACAGTGAAAGTGCTTGAGACATTTTCGCCTATTAAACCTCTTCTATCTTTTACTAAAACTTTAATTTTGTAAACAGAACCATTTTTTACTTCTTTAGTATTCCAATAGTAAGAAGTAGTTACAGGTAATCCTGAAGCAATTACAATATTATAATTGTTTCCTGTATCTGACGATAGAATTATTGATATAGATGATATTGTATCATTGGGGTCGGGGTCATAATATGTCCATTGTATATTTGCTTTTCCAGATAATGGATATGTTCCATCGGGTTGTTGAATATTTACAATAGGTTTAGAGTTAGTGCATGCGGATACACTAATTAGAGAGATAGGTGATATATTTCCTGCCTGATCTTGTATTTTCATAGCGAAATAGAATGTTGTTCCATCATAAGGTAAATTATCAATAAAACCTCTTTCTTCATCTCCTGGATATGTTAAAAATACAGTATTTATTCTTTTGTTTTCAGAAGGTATATTATTCCATTGTATTTCTGTAAGAATAGGTTCTACTGTTGAATAGCAAACAATATATCTATAATTATATAATGGTCCAACTGTTCCGTCATCACCAGGAGAAGTCCATCTAAGTTCAATAGAACGATTTTGTGTATAATGAGGTAATGCAGTGATACTTTTAATTACTCCTGGTGGATGAGTATCAATAACTAACATAAATGTTTCTGAATATGTTCTTGTACTTATTTCAGTAATTTCACTTGTATAAACTTTCCAATACCATTTACCTTCATACAGGCTAATTTCCGATGTATATGAACTAATTAGAACAATTTTATCTACTAATGGACGACTGAAATTAGAATTACTATCAATCATTATATGATAAAAGACAGGATCTTTTTCGTCATCCAAATCATCAGGTTGATTCCATATGAATGTTGGTTTAATTATATTAGTGCGTGAATTATTTGCTGGAGTTAATAGAATAGGTTGATTAGGTAAGCAATTATATGATACACTAAAATAGTTTAATTCGGGACCGAGAGGTGGTGTATCTGTGTAGAAATAAAATTTTATTTTAATATATTTGTAATTATTGCAAACATTACTTATATCAATTTTATTCGTATCTTTTATCTGGAAATATGTATTAGGAGTAGCATCATAACCACGAAACACATTATCCCAGTTCTGTATATCATTTGTTCTTGCAATCTGAAAATATATTGATGAAGACGATGGTAATGGATTAATATTTGGAACTAAATACTTCCAACTAACATTTGATGTTTTGGGAATTAAAGGAGTTGTTTCAATTGATCCGGATGAACGAACTAAATATTTCCATGTATCATTATAATATGTCTCACCAAATCCACCAAAAATATACGGTATTGAATCATCAATAACAGTCATACATAAATAGGACCTCATTTCAGGACCGTTATCAGTTTTTCCTTGAACCCACTGATTTGAATTAAAATCATATAACCATGTTTCATTATTCAATGGATATCCACCAAATAGAATAGTCCTTTTAATAGATTGGATATACGAAAAACCGAAATATGCACGTTTTGATGGTTTATTTGGTAAATCAATATTCTGTTGTAGACATTGCCAGTTTCTATTAATTGTATCAAATACCCATAAATCATTTAAATCATTTAAATAATAACCTTGTTGAGTTTCGCCACCAAATACTATTATTTTCTTATTTTCTGTAATATAAGTCATACCATGTCCGCAACGAGCACAAGGTGAACTTGTAATAATATTTACGAATGACCAAGAATCATTTATAATGTCATACATCCATAAATCATTATAGTATATATTTTCATTTTTACCACCAAACAAGTATATTTTGTTATCATCTATGTTATAACACAAATCGAAATAAGCACGAGAAGAAGGTGTAATAATATAATTATTTTTTTTCTCCCATCCTGTTTTAAAATCATATATCCAAGTATCATTCAAATATCCATTTTCACCTATTCCACCGAATAAGAAAAATCTACCGTTTCCAATATTAACAATTTTATGACCATAACGTGGTTGAGGTGGTACATTTGATTCCTGATACCATTTATTATTTATTGGATCATAGACCCACATATCAGGTAGAATATTTCCATCATTATATCCGCCTAATAGTACAGCACTTGATGATTTATTATCATAAGAAAAAGCACAACTGATTCTTCCTGATGGTGCATTTCCTGAAATTTTATTTTCTCTCCAGTAGTTTATAATATTTAATTTAAAATTACTATCTATTCCATCAGATTTAAAGTTGGAAAAATCAGAAACAGTTGTAGTACTCCATCCATACAGTAAATTTATCATAGAAGTGAATAATAAGAATACAATTATGGTAGGATATAATATTTTAAATTCCTCCTGATACAGAATATTATTATAAAATTTTAATTAAATAGGTAACATTACTTTAAAAACAGAACCTTTACCAGGACCCTCGCTTTCAGCAATTATATAACCGTTATGTCGTTTAATAATTTCGTTTGAGATAGTTAATCCGATACCTGCAGATTTATCTTTGGGTTTTGTACTAAAAAACGGTTCAAAAATCTTTTTAATATTTTCATTTGAAATACCCACTCCAGTGTCCTTAATTGAGATCTCAACAAATTTTTTTGTATTATTAGAATTTGAGAATTCTACGGTAGAAGTTGAGATAGACAAAATACCTCCTGTTGGCATTGCTTGTATTGCATTATTTATTATATTAAGAAACACTTGTTGTATATGTGGAGAACTTACAGATAAATCAGGTATAGAAGGGTTGAATTTTCTTTCTATTCTTATATTATTTGCTTTTAAATCAGAGTCTGCTAATGCTAATGTATCTTCAATAAGTTCGTGAATAGATGTATATTTGAATTCATATTCTCTCTGTCTTGAATACTGTAACAATTTGCTGATACTTTCTTTACATCGTTTAGCAGCTCGTTCAATCTTTTTCACATTTTCCAAAACCGGATTATTTGGTTCTAATTTTTCCAAAATAATCTGTGTCTGTCCTAATACACCTGATAGTGGGTTATTAATTTCATGTGCTATGCCACCTGCTAATTGTCCTATAGAAGATAATCTATCCACTTGAACTATTTGCGATTCGAGTTTTTTAATATTTTCAACCATTTTATTAAATGCATCTGCTAATTCGCTAAACTCGTTTTTAGATTTAAGTTCGATATGATGATAAAGTTCTGCTTTACCAAATTTTTCTACTCCATCACATAATATTCTTAAAGGATGTACAATAGATCTATAAATTCTTATACTTACTATAACACCTATTATTATTGCTAAAATGATAATTAAAATAGATAAAATAGTTGTATTCATTACAACATAATTAGCTTTTTTACGAACAGATATTATATTTAATTCTGATTTTTTTACTTCATTTAAAAGTTCTTTTTCCAAACTGTTTTTATATGGTATAAACTCTTTTTCCATAATGTTCATTATTTGTATTCTGTTATCAGAATTATAAATAGATATAATTTTGTTAATAATATCATTTATTTTTATAAACTTAGAGAGAAAATATTCTGATTTTGTTTTATCTATTTTTCCCCAAATATTTATCTGTTTAATAATATTGTTATAGGAAATTTTATAACTGCTTATTTCTGAATCATCATTAAGTAAAATATATTTTTGAATCGTTTTTTCTATATTTTTAAATTCATCAGAAATAATTCTTATTGAGTGATTAAGACTTATTGATTTTATTATCTGTTCTGAATATTGTCTTTGGATTATATTACTACCCAATGTAATTAATCCTGTTATAATAATTAGACTTATAAAAAAAAGTGATGAACGGGTTAATTTTGATTTGATAGTCATAATCTACTTTTTAATTAATATAGGTTAGTTATCCGCTTTCTTTATCTATTTTTTCATGCATTATAACTATTTCTATACGTCTATTTTTTGCTCGGTTTTCAATTGTATCGAAAGGAGCAATTGGTCTATATTCAGCATAACCCCAGCCCGATATACGTTCGGGTTGGATATCTTCATAATCAATTAGATATTTAACAACAGAAAAAGCACGAGCACATGAAAGATGCCAATTACTTCTAAATCTTGAAGAAGATATGATAGGGTAATTATCAGTATGTCCTTCAACTATAATATGTTCATTTGTTGATTTTAATACTTTAGCAATATCATGTAGAACAGATTTAGCTGAAGGTTTTAGTTCAGCGCTACCTAAATCAAACATTATCGCTTCTGATAATTGTACTCTTACTTCATTACGGTCGAATTGGACTTTGACATAATCTTTAAGTTCATTCTGTATTTTAGTTAATCTGTCATCAATTTTCTTGTCTTTTAATTGTAAATATATGAAATAATTCCATGCATAGAGAACTAAGAAAAAAATTGTTAATGTTGTCATCATATCGCCTAAAGTTACTACCCATAATGTATGCAATTCTGTCCCAGACTCGCTAGTATCTTCGGATGAATCTTGTTGATATAATTCTAATTTTCTATTCATGGTTTGTAAAAATTCTGATTTTAAATAAAATTTGTTTATAAAAAGAGTATAACTCTATGTATTTTAATATATTTAAACTTAATTATTTTCTTTTGTTTTTTTAGGTAAAATGACCAGTTCTATTCTTCTATTCTTTTTACGTCCTGATTCTGTGTTATTATCTGCTATAGGACGAAATTCACCATATCCTGCAACAGCGAATAATTCTGGAGGAAATCCTTCCTTATGAACTAAATATCTTACAACATTTTCTGCTCTTATTGCTGATAGTTCCCAATTTGACTCATATTTTTTACCTCTGATAGGTATATTATCAGTATGACCTTCAACAATGATAATAACATTAGTCATTTTACGTAGTTCTTCTGCTATTTTATGTAAAATATCAATTGATTCTGGTTTCAATTCAGCGTCACCTGAATCAAACATACCCTCTTCACTAACAACAATTCTCATTGCTTTTTCTTGGTCTGAACCGAGTTTGGGGTTATTCATATAAAATTCAGTAGTATCTTCTTTACCTGAAAGTTTATTATGAAATGCTTTTGCTGCTAATTCTACTGCATCGCCTCCTATTATAGTTAGAGTATATGACATTAAAAAAAACAACATTAGGTTTGTCATTAAATCTGAATATGTTATTAACCACAACCAGGTAAGTTTTTGTTCCTTATAAACTTCTGTTATTTTACGAAATAACATCTATTCTATTTTCCTCGTTTTTCTCTTAATTTATATGCCAGGAATGATTGCAGTTTACGAGAAACGATACTAGGAACATCGCCTGATTGTATAGATAAAATACCTTCAATGATTACTTCTTTTAATAACATTTCTTCTTCAGAATATGCGTTCAGTTTACCAGCAACAGGTAAAAAAAGGAAATTTGCACCGAATATTCCATAGAATGTTGCTGTTACAGCGACAGCCATTGATTGTCCGAGTTGTTTAGGGTCAGCTATATTTCTTAAAACTTCAACAACTCCTAACAATGTTCCTAATAGACCGAAAATAGGAGAATAAGTTCCCATAGAACGGAAAACCCCAGAAATTTGCTGATGTCTTTGGCGAGTAAAAACAATTTCTTTTTCCAAATTTTCTCTTATTATTTCTGGAGATAAACCATCTAATAACATTTGTATTCCATCATTTAGAAACCTATCTTTTATTCCGGGCATCTCATCACTCAATCCATCTATTCCACGTTTACGTGCGACCTCAGCAAGATGGACTAATGTGCTGATAACTTTTTTAGGTGTATCTCTTTTAGCAGGAAAGAAAATGAATGTGAGTGCTAATGGTACATTTTTTAGTATTCTCCAAGGATATGAAACAAGTATAGCAGAGAATGTACCCCCAAATACTAGTAATGCTGATACAGGGTGAATAATTATTCCTAAAACATCACCTGCTTTCAATACAGTAATTACAACTCCGAACCCAAAAATAAACCCTAATACTGTCATCAAATCCATAAGTTTTAAAACCTCTTATATTTATTAATAGCCAATTTTAGATATAAAATTTATATATTTAACAATTTATTTTTTTCTTTTTTGTTGTTGTAACCGTCTTTGTTCCAACATTTTATTTAGTGTAGAAAAGTCAGGCTTTACTATCTCGTTTCTTATTCCTGAAACAACATTAGTTGGTGTTTGTTTTAACACAGGCTCAGTAGAAGCAGTAGGTATCTTTTTTTCAGTAATTTCTTTTTTACGTATCATTATTGGTTTAATTTCAACTCTACCTTCATCTTGTAGTCTTCTAATAAGTTGAATTATTTTACGTTGTTCTTCTTCTATTCTTACTGACGAAATTGTTTGACTGAATTCAATTTCCTCTTTCAGTATCTGGACCATTCCTTCTGGTAGTGTCTCGAATATTAAATCCTTAAGTTCTTCAGATGCACCTTTTAATGCCATTGCTAAACTTCGCAAAGGAATTTCTCTTAAAATTGTTCTTAGAGTTGCTTTATCAAATTGAATAAGATCCTCAAATTCAATATTTCGTTGTCGGATTTTTTCTGCTAAATCAGGTCTATGGTCATTTAAAATCTGCATCATTTGTTTTTGAGTTTCTTTATCTGCTGTTTCATATATATTCAAAATAACATCAGTTCCTCCAACTAAGTAATTTATATTTCGTCTAAGTTCTTTATCAAGAGCAGTTACTTCTTCTGGAGAAAATTGTTTTTCCCATGGAATTGTCATTAGTACTTGAGCACGTATTTTAGGGTCAAGTTTTGATAACACTTCAGATGCGAGTTCCGGTTGTAAATAATTTATAATTATAGAAATTTGTTCAGGAGTTTTATCCTTAATTAACAAATTTAATTTATCAATATTTTTCTTTTCTATAAAAGAAAATGGTGTTTCTTCATTACCAAGCATTTTTGGTTTTTCAAGAGTTAAGGTTGTTTTCCCACCCCATGCTGTTGTATCAGCAGCAGAACCACCTGCCACTCCTCCACCGCGTCCACCAAATCCACCAGTTGCTGTTATTTCCCCTCCAACTTTCATTTTAGGTAATATTGCTATTATTTCACTAAAAAATTTTCGTAACGGACCAAATAGAAAAATAGTAAGGATCAATGATACAAAACCTATTACTAATATCCATACAATATCTTTACTATTAATTAATTGGTTCAATAACAATTTCCATGTAGATTGTTTTTTTTCAATATTAGAGATAGATTCTGCCTTTGTTTCTTCTTTTACATATAATTGTGTCCTCTTAATATTAAGTTCATCACCGCGTTCAGCATTTAGTCCTACCAGTTTAGTAACTATATCTGTTATTTCTGATACTTTTTCGTCTGGAACCCGAGTATCAATTGTTAATGTTACAATTATGCGTTTTATTGAATATTTATAAACAACAATAGGCTCTGTTCTTGGCTCTTCTTTTTCACCAATTTTCCTTCTTTCAGGAACACCAGGTAAAATATATGTTTTTCTACGTTCTCCTTCACTAACAGTAATCCCTTTTTCTATGAGTTCAACATTAACAATAGCAACGAATTCTTTAGGGTCAATTAATTTTGATAACGCGTTATCAATTCTTGATTGAAAATTATTTTCTAATTCAATTCTTTCTTTATCAAGACCACTTGTATCTTGAAGATGGCAGGTTTGTATTAACAGAAATATTGTTAATATTGTTAGAATAAATGATTTATATCCCATACAAATTTATTATACTATGTAAATGATAAAAAGTCAAGATATTTCTGTTAGAGGTTTACAAAGAAATGTCATTCATTTATTAAGGTTATTTCCAACTTATCTCCTGAATTAAATGATATTACTTTTTCAAATTTTATTAATTTTGAATTACTATATTCCTCGATATAAAAATATATGTTTTTATTGTTAATTTTGGCTGTATTGAGTTTTATAAATTGACCATCATTATTGAATATGTCATCATTATAGTGTCCTAAAATCAATTTCTCAAGTAACAAATTTCCATATTTTATTTCTAAGATTATTTTCATTAAATGACCAATTTTTTTCTGATAATAATTTCCCCAACAAGAATCAACAGACCAGAATGTCTGGAAATTATCTTTATTTATTTTGGGGTCAAATCCAATCAATTTATTAGGTAAATCAAAATAGAATCCTGATAATGCTATAAGTAATGACCATGATGCCATTGAACGAACATAATGATTTCCACATTCAATTTCGTTGTAAGGATTTCTTTTATAACCATCATAACGTTCACGTAATCCTTTAATAATAGACAAACCTTCTTTAATATATCCTTCATAGATTAAATGTGCTGCTACTTGGTACTCAGTTCCAGACCAAACTTCGTCACAATATGGGAATGGAAACTGAGGTTTGCCACCCTTTGGCCAAGAACATAATATAAGTCCTTTTTCGTTGTCAATAGCATAAATTCTTTGACAATTTACATGTGTTTTAAAATTGGTTCTAAAATTATATTTATATATGGATTCTAATGCTTTTTTTATTTTTTTTCTATCAAATAGATATCCTAATCCAACAATATGAGAGAACCATTGTCCTATTAATTGGTCAGAGAGGCATCCTGTCAGAAATTGATATTTATGTTTATTACCTTTATTTTTAATAAAATCTTTTAACCAATCGGTATATTTCATTTTGTCTCTAAATTTTGATTTTAATAAATTCCTATTTATTTTATATTGGACATAATATTCTCCATTAAAAAGGTTATCATCCATCCATTTTTTCCCTTTTTCAAAGATCTGTCTACATTTTTCTGCTATTTTATTATCACCTAAATAAAGTGCTATTTTTTCACTTGCTTTCAATGAACCAAGGTACCATGAACCAATCATTGTGTTAGGACTAATAAATTCAATATCATATGTATTGTGCTGTATACCTTCTATTACACCGTCTTTATTAATATCCCATTCTTTCCAAATATATCCTAAAGATTTTTTTATTTTATTCCATAGTTTCTTAAGAAAATTTTCATTTCCGCTTAGTTTCCATTCACGATATATTTCCATTATATCACCTAGTTGTCCATCACATGCTGAATAAAAATTCCATTTTTTGCTGCCTAAAGGTAACTGTAATCTGAAACACATTTTCCCGTTACTAAACATATTATATTTATAATTAGCAATATGCATTGTTCTTTGTAAGTTAGGAAAAAGAAAAGCCAAAGTTTGAACATAGTTATATACATGTGCACAAGAACCTTCACAACAGCCACTTTCGTTACTGCAACCTTCAAAACTGTAGAAAGTGCCATCAGATAATCTGATACAACTTGTTGATTTTATAATAGACATCTGACTTGAAATAGCATCGAGAACATAATCAGGTAAACTTGAGTTAAATAAAGTATCATGGAATATTTTTGTTTCTTTATATAATCTATCAATATTTTTTACAACATATTTTGCTACATCAAAAGCATCCTTGTAAAATTTGGCGTAATAATTTTTCCATACCGGCTTATTCTTTTCACGATGCCAGTACTTTATGAAATTAGGGAAATACCAACTTATGAATATTGGAAGTTTAACAGTTTTACCAGGTTCAATTTCAGCGTTTAACACTATCGAGCATACATAAGATTCTCCGTCATCTGATGGACCATATTCTTTTTTCTTAACAGAACCAGTAACAGAAAATTTATTCCAGAATGACTGTAAACTATCATAAAATGTACCTTTTAACCAATGAGTTGTATAATTAATATTTTTCCATGTTGTTGTGATCGCCATAGAACCGAATAGAGGACTATTTTTTGCATGTTTCAATGAATACATGAAAATACCAGCAATATCATTATTTCTAACGAATTTATTAACATTTTTACCAAGATAAGAACATTTATAAAAACTACCGTATTCTGTTGAAATATAGCCTCCACAACCAACAGCATTGTATAGATTTGCTCCTAAAGATATTTTAACTTTTTTATTTGTCTTGTTACTGATATAAAAATTAAATATCGCAATAGGTATTCCAGAATCTAAATCATTCATAGGTATGAATGGATTATATGCTTCCATAGTAACTTTTACTGGAATACTTTTATCTATAAAATTGATTAATGCAAATGGGTATTCTCCCTTAAATTCGCATATTTCAATATGTGGTAGACCTAATCCTGTATCTCTTCTTATACCGAATTCAGTATTACGCTGATAAATTGGAGGTGTTGATTGAAGTACTTTTATTATTGGTGGACTTAAATCATCCTGTTTTATCCTTAAAACGAAAAATGTATAGGGTAAAATATTTCCTTTTCCAGGGTGATTAAATATTTCCCAATCAGTTAATTCTCCTTTTCCTGATATTGAAATAGTTCCTGTTCCAATACCACCAATTGGGAACGCAATCTGGTTAGTATATTTCTTCTTATAAATCATAATTTATAGATTCGGTATAAATATAACGACCAGGTATAATATTATTTTCGGATAGTTTCTTTTATTAATGCGATAGCAATTTCATTTCTTTGTATTTGGTTAGTTCCTTCGTAGATTTGTGTAATTTTAGCATCACGCATTCTTTTTTCCATCGGATATTCTCTCATATAACCATAACCACCTAAAAGTTGTACAGCATCAGTTGTAACACGCATTGCAACATCACTACAAAAGAGTTTACACATTGCTGATTCTTTAGTGAATCTTCCTTCAGGATTGGAATCTATCATTTTTGCTGTTGCATATAGTAATGCACGTGCTGCTTCAATTTCTGTTGCCATATTTGCTAACATATGTTGGATTGCTTGGAATGACGAAATAGGTTGTCCAAATTGAATCCTTTTTCTTGTATATTCTAAAGCATCTTCTAATGCTCCTGTAGCTATTCCTAAAGCTTGTGCTGCTACACCAGGTCTTGAGGAATCAAATGCTTTTAATGTAATAATGAATCCGTGTCCTTCTTTACCGAGTAAATTTTCCTTTGGGACTTCGCAGTTATCAAATATCAATTCACGAGTTGCAGATGCCCGTATTCCCATTTTCTTTTCTTTTTTACCAAAAGTGAATCCAGGCATACCTTTTTCTAAAATAAAAGCACTTGCTCCACGGGCTCCTTTTGTTTTATCCGTTATTGCAATAACAACATATATATCTGCTTCACCAGCATTAGTTATAAAGCATTTTGTTCCGTTTAAAACATAATATTCTTTATTATCTTTTATTTTTTTCTTGGCTGTGGTCTGTATTGATGTTATATCACTACCTGCATTTGGTTCTGTAACAGCAAAAGCAACCAATTTTTTACCTTTAGCAATATCAGGTAAATATTTACTTTTTTGTTCTTCATTACCAAATAATATTATTGGTATAGTTCCGAGAGCAGTTGCAGCTAAAACAAGAGCAACAGCACCATCAACTTTTGCTATTTCTTCTACGGCTAAACATGTTTCGAATACACCTTTACCTAATCCCCCATATTTTTCTGATATATATATTCCACATAAATCAGATTTAGCAAATTCTTGAACTAATGGCCAAGGGAATTCTTCTGTTTCATCATAATATTCTCGAACAGGTTTGACTTTTTCTTGAGCAATTTTACGTGCTAATTCAATAATCATTTTTTGGTCATCGTTAAAAAAATAATCCATTTTCTATCCTCCCGATATGTATTTTATAATTATTATTTTTTTACTGTATTTAAACTTTAAATTTTTATTTTAAGAGATAAAATTTTCTTCTTAAAAATTATAAAAATAGTTTCGAAAATAACTATATATCAAATAGTTTATTTTTTGCAATAAAATTCAATGCTTGTTTAGCAGCCTGCTGTTCAGCTTCTTTTTTATTTTTCCCAGTACCTTTACCTAAAATAGTTTTTCGTACTTTTACTACAACACTAAACAATTTTTCGTGTTCAGGACCAGTTTCTTTGATTACATTATATACTGGTAAAATATGAAACTTTTTCTGTATAATTTCCTGTAATTTACTTTTATAATCAGTAAAATAAATAAGGTTTTCAGATTCTAAATTTTTCTTGATAAATTTTTGAACAGCAGAATAACCTTTTTCTAAATAAATAGCACCAATTAGAGCTTCAAAAGCATTGCTGATGATGCTTTCTCTTGTTCTCCCACCGGTTGCTTCTTCACTCTGACTTAAAAGTATATATTCTCCAATATTTATTTTTTTAGCCCATCGTGATAACATTTGACGTGAAACAAGATACGATTTGATTCTTGATAATTCACCTTCAGTCGCATTAGGAAATTTGTAATAAAGATAATCCGCTGTTACTGCTGATAATATACTATCTCCTAGAAATTCCATCCTTTCATTCCACTCATTAGTGTTCTTGCTAATACCGTACGATTTATGAGTTAACGCTAGAGTTAGAAGTTTAGTATTTTTAAAATGAATATTTATTATATTCTGAAACTTTTCTAAATCCGGTTCATTCATTTTCCCGTTATAGAATAATTTATATATATCTTTTTACTACTAAAACAGCGTTATGTCCACCAAATCCTAGAGAATTTGAAATAGCACAATTGAATTGTTTTTCAATTGGCTTATTTGGAACATAGTTTAAATCACATTCTGGATCGGGTATCTCATAATTTATTGTCGGATGAATAAACCCATTATTCATACAAACAATTATAGCAATAAGTTCAATAGCACCTGCTGCACCTAATAAATGACCAGTCATCGATTTCGTTGAAGATATAGGTATTTTGTAAGCATATTCACCAAATAATTTTTTTATTGCTAATGTTTCTGTTTTATCATTAAGCGGTGTTGATGTTCCATGTGCATTAATATAATCAATTTGTTCTGGTTTAATATCAGCATCTTCTAACGCAATTTTCATAGCTTTAACAGCTGATTCTGCATCAGGATGAGGTGCTGTGATATGATATGCATCATCAGTTGCACCATAACCACATAATTCGCAATATATTTTTGCATTACGTTTGATCGCATGTTCTAAAGATTCTATAACAATTATACCTGCGCCCTCCCCCATTACAAATCCATCACGATTTTTTTCAAATGGTCTTGAAGCTTTTTCTGGTTCGTCATTCCTTGTAGATAAAGCACGAGCCGCACAAAATCCCGCTAATCCCAAAGGAGTTATTCCTGCTTCTGTACCACCTGTAATTATTACATCAGCATCACCGTATCGTATTAAACGTAAAGCATCACCAATAGCATTATTTGAAGAAGCACAAGCACTTGCTATTGAATAGTTTGGTCCTTTAAAACCGTATTCGATTGCTATTTCCCCTCCTGCCATATTTATTATCTCCATCGGGATTAGAAATGGACTAATTCTTTTTGGTCCTTTTTCAAGTAGAACTTTGTATTCTCTTTCTATTGTAGCTATACCACCTATACCTGATGCAACTATTACACCTATTCTTGATAAATCTTCATTTTCTAAATTTAATTTAGAATCTTCAATAGCCATTTTTGATGCAGCCATAGCAAATTGAACAAATCTATCCATTCTTCGTATTTTCTTTTTATCAATATAATTTTCTGGATTGAAATCTTTTATTTCAGCAGCAATTTTTGTAGGAAATTCTGAAACATCAAAGGATGTTATTTTACTGATTCCTGAACATCCTTTTAATAAAGAGTTTTTAAATGTTTCTATATCATTTCCTATTGGAGAAACAACACCAATTCCCGTGATAACAACACGTTTTTTCATAGTTCTAACTAAAACAAAAATAGTGTGTATTAATTATTTTTCTTATGTGTTTTTATATATTCAATTGCTTGGCCAACTGTCTGTATTTTTTCTGCTTCTTCATCAGGTATTTCAATACCAAATTCTTCTTCGAAAGCCATTACTAATTCAACAGTATCAAGAGAATCAGCTCCAAGGTCGTTAACAAAGGATGATTGCGGGTTAATCTCTTTTGGGTCAACGCCTAAACGTTCAATAATAATATTTTTTACTTTTGTTTCAATATCATTCTCCATTTTTAATTACCTCCCCTATTTATAAAAAATTTTTCTTTCAATTAGATATTAAAATAAAATTTTATTTTAAATATTCACCTCCTTCTAATCCAGATAATGTTAAGAATTTACATATACATACCACCATTTACAGAAATAACTTGTCCTGTTATATACGAAGATTCTTTACTGCACAAAAAAACAACAACATTTGCTATATCTTCTGGTTCACCTAAACGATTTAATGGAATAAGATCAGTTAATTTCTTTTTTTGTTCTTCATTTAATGATTCCGTCATTCTTGTTTTAATAAAACCCGGAGCGATTGCATTCACTAATATACCTTTTGAAGCTAATTCACGAGCACAACTTTTTGTGAAAGCAATCACTCCACCTTTTGAAGCTGAATAATTGACTTGTCCTGGATTACCCATCAGACCTACTATTGATGCGATATTTATAATTCTTCCGTATCGTTGTTTTATCATAGTTTTACTGACAGCTTTTGTGCAATTAAAAGTGCCTTTTAGATTAACATTTATTACTGAATCCCATTCTGCCTCTGACATTCTTATTATTAAGTTATCCCGTGTTATTCCAGCATTATTTACAAGTATATCAATTTTAGAAAATTTATCAAGAACTGTTTTTACTAGATGTTCCACATCTGCATAATTACTTACATCTGATTTGATTGCGAGTGTTTCAAATGTAGTAATTTTTGATATTTCTGAACTGGTAATGTTTATTAAATTCTCTTCTATATCAGTAATAACAACTTTTGCCCCTTCTTTTGATAATGCGAGTGCGATTGCTTTCCCTATACCCTGTCCTGATCCAGTAACTATAGCTACTTGATCAATTAATTTCTTTTCACACATAAATTATCATCTCCTATGAATTATTTACAATTTATTACTAATTATTTATAGATTTAAGATGTTTTAATGTATTTTCTAAACTTATTGTATTTTCAATATTAAATATTCTTAGATTTCTATCTATTCTTCGTAATAAAGAAGAAAGTATTTTATTTGGACCAATTTCAATAAATGTATCTATATTTTGTGCAATTATTTTTCGTATAGATTTTTCCCATAATACAGGGTTGTTAATTTGTTTGATAAGATTCTGTTTTATCTTATTATTGTCAGAAACAATTTCTGCATCATAATTTGTAACAATAAAACCATTCCTAGTATTATTTAAAACAACTTTATCTAATTCTTTTGCCATAAGTTCACTAGCATATGTCATTAAACTTGAATGAAAAGGACCTGATACATTTAAAATAATTGCTTTAATAGCACCTTCTTCAGTTGCAAGTTTTACAGCAGATTCTATTGCTTTTGTTTCTCCTGAAATAACAATTTGTTCTGGTGAATTAAAATTAACCATTTCAATCACACCAAAATTCTTGATATTATTACATATTTTTTTTAATTTATCAAATTGCAATCCAATAATTGCAGCCATTTTACCTGGATTACGTTCTGATGCTTCACTTATAAATTCTGCTCTTTTCTTGACTAAGTATAATCCGGTATCAAAATCAAATACTTTAACTGAATAAAGAGCTGAATATTCGCCTAAACTATGACCAGCAGCATAAATCTCAAAATTATCAAACAACGGGTAATTTTCAAGTAGTATATTAAAACAGATAATACTTACAGTAAAAATTGCTGGTTGTGTTATTTTTGTTTGAGATAGTTCTTCTAATGGACCTTCAAATATTTTTTTTTCTAAATTGTAGCCTAATATAGCATCCGCTCTCTTAAAAAATTCTTTAGCAGAATTATATTTCTCATAAAATTCTTTACACATTCCAACATATTGTGAACCCTGTCCGGGAAATAATAATCCGATTTTTTTCATAATGTCATTTTAAATTTTAATAACAGCAGCCCCCCAAGTGAATCCGCTGCCAAATGCAACAATTTCAACTAAATCTCCAGGTTTAATTCTACCTTGTTTTCTTGCTTCATCCAGTGCTGCAATTGTAGATGCTGCTGATATATTGCCGTATTTATGTAAATTAACAAAAATTTTTTCTCTTGGAAAATTTAATTTTTCTGCCATTGTATCTATTATTCTAATATTAGCCTGATGCGGAATAAGTAATGTTATGTCATCAATATTCTTATTACAAATTTCTAATGCTTTTATGACAGATTCAACCATTTTTACAACTGCTAATTTAAATACTTCCTTGCCTTCCATATGAATATAATGCATCTTTTTTTCTATAGTTTCTCTTGTTGCTGGATATTTTGAACCACCTGCTGGCATCATCAATAAATTTCCATATCTACCATCTGCTCCAAGATGTATTGATAAAATACTATTTTCTGTTTCACTATACTGTAATATTATTGAACCGGCACCGTCACCAAATAATACACATGTATTGCGATCATTCCAGTTAGTTATCTTAGATAGTGTTTCAGCTCCTACTACAATTGCTGTTTTAAATTCCCCAGTTTCTATTAAATTTCTTGCACATGATAGTCCATAGATAAAACCGCTGCATGCAGCATAAATATCAAAACATGTACAATTTGTTATTCCAAGTCCATTCTGAACAAAACAAGCTGTAGATGGGAATAGCATATCTGGAGTAGCAGTTGCAACTATAATTAAATCAATATCTTTTAGATCTATTTTTGTTTCTTTTAATGCATTCTGAGTTGCTTTTATAGCTAATGTACTTGTTGATGTTTTATCATCTGCTATACGACGCTCCTTTATACCTGTTCTGGTAGTTATCCATTCATCAGTTGTATCAACCATTTTTTCTAAATCATTATTGGTTAATATACGTTCAGGAAAATATGAACCTGTAGATAATATTTTTACACCCATATATTTTTTTTATTCAATAATTTTTTCCATCTCTTCTGAGATTTTTTTATTAATATTCTTGTTAACAAATTCATTTGCTGTATATATTGCTTTTGAAATTGCTTTTGAATTTGATTTACCATGACATACTAAACATACACCATTTACTCCGAGTAAAGGTGCACCACCATATTCTGTATAATCAATTCGTTTTCTTAAATCTTTAAGTGCACTCCATAAAAAAGGGATTGACATAAACATTATTGGATGTTGTTTCAATTCTTGTTTTATTAACTTGAATAACATTTCGCCTACACCTTCAGCAAATTTAAGTATTATATTACCTATAAAACCATCACAGATAACAACATCTGCAATACCTAATGTTATATCTCCACCTTCTATATTACCTATAAAATTAAGTTTGCTTTTCCTTAATAATTTATGAGTTTCTAATACTAATTCGTTACCTTTTGTTTTTTCTTTACCGATTGATAGCAACCCTACTTTGGGTTGTTCAATACCGAATATTTCTTTTACATAAATACTTCCCATTATAGCAAACTGTAATAAATTTTTAGGTTTACAGTCTACATTTCCTCCAACATCTAACATAACGCAATATCCTGTTAATGTTGGTAAAAATGTTACGATTGCCGGTCTAAGTATATTAGGTAGGTTATGTAATGAAATCATTGCAGAAGCTATGATAGCTCCTGAATTCCCAGCAGAAACAAAAGCATCTGCTTTATTTTCAGCAATAAGATTCATACCTTTAATAATAGAAGAATCTTTTTTATGGCGAACAGCATTTGTTGGAGATTCTTCCATACCGATTACTTCTGTTGCATTTTCGATTTTAACCCTCGTATTACTAAATTTATATTTATTAAATAATTCTGTAATCTTTTCTTCTGGGCCAACAAGTATTACATTTATATCCTTATATCTTTTTATAGCATCAATTGTACCTTCTATATTGATTTCAAGACCGATATCTCCACCAAGTGCATCTAAAACAATTGTAGCCATTAAATTATACATCTTGTATTATATAATTATGGTTATATTAAGGGTTAAAAAAAACAGTAAATAGTAGTGAGAACATATTCCCTCAAAATATCCATAACTTATATAATACTTTCCTTTCTTTAATGATTTTTCTCCTGTTTTAAACTTTTTCTTCTTTTTTCTTGGGTTTCTCTTTTTTAATTAATACTAATTCTTTATCATAAAAACCACATTCAGGACAAACTCTATGCGGTAACTTTGGTGATTTGCACTGTGGACAAGTAACAATATTCGGAACAGATATTTTCCAGTTAGATGCTCTACGCATATCGCGTCTTGATCTTGTATGTTTTCTTTTTGGATTTGGCATATAAATACTCTCCTATTTTTATTTAAATTTGATTACAAAAACATTTATCTTTATTAAGATTAGTACCGCAATTCGGACATAATCCTTTACAATCATCTTTACACAAATACTTACTTGGTAAAAATAAAATTATATTTTCTATGGTTTCTTTATCCAAATCAATTTCGTTATCAAACTCATCTAGTTCATATATATCAATGTTATTAATGTTCATATTATAAGAGAATTGTTCCAAACATCTATCACAATTTAAAAGTAAACTACCATTTATCTCTATTTCGATCTCAATTTTTTTTAAATTTTCTAATAATTTTATTGTATAAGAAATTTTGAATGGTGAAACTATTTTATAATCAAATTGTTCAAATTTATTTGTTTCATATTTATACATAATTTTTTTCTTTTTGTAAAGTTCTTCTAATTTTATTTTCATAATTTATTAATTATTGCATCTGCCACTTCTGTTGTTGAAGATGTTCCTCCTAAATCATAACTAAGATATTTTCCTTCCAAAAGAACAGATTTAACAGCATTTTCTAACTGTTCGGCTTTATCCTTTTCTCCAATATATTCAAGCATAAGTTTACTTGATAGAATTGTGGCGATAGGATTAACTTTATTCAGTCCTTTATATTTTGGTGCCGAACCGTGTACTGGTTCAAAAACTGCAATTTCATCACTATAATTTGCACCAGGTGCAATACCTAAACCTCCAATTAATCCAGCACACAAATCAGAAATTATATCTCCGTAAAGATTAGGTAAGACGAGTATATCATATAACTCAGGTTTCTGAACAAGTTGCATACACATATTATCAATCAATTTTTCTTCATATTCTATTTCTGGATATTTTTTTGCAACTTCTCTAGCTACTTCAAAGAATAGTCCGTCAGTGAATTTAAGTATGTTTGCTTTTGTTACAGCAGTAACTTTTTTTCTGTTGTTTTTTATCGCATAATCAAAAGCAAATTTAACTATTTTCTCTGTCGCTACTTTTGATATATGCTTAATTGATACTGCTGAATCATATTTTATTTTACCTTCACTAATTTGTTTAATATATAGTGATTCTTTACTACCTATCTCAAATTCAACTCCAGTATATAAATCTTCAGTATTTTCTCTAATTACAACAATATCAACTTTGTTGTATTTAGATCTCACTCCCGGATATAATTTACATGGTCTAACACAAGCATATAAATTTAATTTTTGTCTTAATGATACATTAACAGACCTAAAACCGACACCAATAGGTGTTGTTATTGGTCCTTTTAAAGCAACTTTATTTTTCTGTATTGATTCTATAACTTTGTCAGGTAATGGATTACCATATTTCTCTATAGCTGATTCACCAACATCAAATATATCCCAATTAATAGATATTCCTGTGGCAGATAACACTTTTTTTACGACTTCAATTAATTCTGGACCTGTTCCATCACCAGGTAAGAGTGTAATATTATATACTTTATCCATAATATAATTTTTCATATAATGATTCTTGTTGCTTGACCATATAATCAATATCAAAACTTATATCAATAGTTGTTTTAGCCATTTTACCAAATTTATAAATCAGATCAGTGTTATTTAATAAAAATAAAAGTTTTTCACTCATTAGTTTTATATTTTTAGGATTTATCAAAAAACCAGTTACATTATCTTTAACTATCTCCTTTACACCATCAACGGAATATGCAATAACAGGCTTTTCTGAAAGCATTGCTTCTACAATTGATCGAGGCAATCCTTCCCATAATGAAGTCATCACAAAAATATCTGTAATCGCTAATAATTCTGGAATATCTTTACGCCAACCTAAGAATAATATATTATTCTCTAATTTTAATTGTTTAACCCTATTTAATAACAAATTTCTTTGTTCTCCGTCGCCTATAATAATGAACTTTACATTGGATATTTTCATAAGTACTAAATTTGCTAATTCAATATAGTCACTGAGATTTTTTTGTGGTTTAAATGGACCAATTGTAGTTACAACTCTGTCATTATCTTTGATACCTAATTCACGCTTTTTTAATCCCTTATCGATTTTTACTTCAGAAAAATCTTTAATTTTTACACCACTCCTTATTAATACATATTTATTTCTTAAACCTATTCTATTGTTGATTCCTGTATCTATATTCTGTTCTGATACAGCAATGAATTTATCAGTTATTTTTTCAGTAATTTGTTCAATTAAAATAAATAGGTTTTTAGTAATCATATTTTGATAATCATTGAATCCAAAACCATGAAAAGTGTGTATAATCAATGGTCGCATTTTCTTAATTCTTCTTGTCGTGAAAAATAATAGTTTTAAAATTTTTACCAGAAAAGCTGCCCAACGGCCAAGAATACCTGCTTTTGATGAATGTGTATGAACAATGTCTGGATTTTCTTTAAATAAAATAATTAGTATATTGAAAAGTGCTAAAACGTCAAAAATAGGATTTATTTTTCTTTTTAAATATGTTACGAAATATTTTTTTATTGAAAGGTTTCTCACTGTTTCATCAAGTAAACCACCTTTTCCTGAAATAAGTACAGGATAGAATCTTTCAGTATTTAGATGAGTAACTGTATAAATAGTGTTTTGTTGTGCTCCACCAAGTTCAAGCATAGTTATTATATGAATAACTTTCAGTTTATCCATTTTGTATTTTTTCTGCTATTGCTTTCCCATCAAGAATTGATTCTTCCATATAGGAATATTTCCAAGCACCATATCTGCCTATTGAATAAATATTGTTTTTATTTAAAAACTCCATTATAGATTTAAGTATTGAATTGGTATCTCTATAATGTATAACATATCCATACGGTATATTTAAAATATTAATAATTTCAATATCGCTACTATCCATCAATATTTTACATTTAATAAGGTCTTTTATAACATTCTCAATAATTCGATTTGTGTTGAATATTTTATTTTTTCTTGTTGATACTTCTACATATATTGAACTATTATTGTATGGAACTAAAGTTTTACAAATATTACTATAAATTCCGACTCTATAAAATATAAATTTTTTTTCTGGAAAATATATCCAATGTTTATTTTTTAAAATATTTTTTCTTTTAATACCAATATTTATACAATAAATAGAATTCCAATCGAATTTATTTATAAACTTATGTAATTTATCTGGTAAATCTTCTATTATTAATAGTAATTCATTTAAAGGTATTGTTGAAATTAAATAATTATATCTAATTTTTTTGTTATTGACAACAATATATTTTTTTTTAAAATTGATTTTATCTATCCTTGAATTTAAATATAAATTATTGACCTTTTTCTGTAATTCATTTATTAATGATCCGATACCGCCTACTCTAGGATAAAAAAAGTGAGCATTGTATCCAAATTTTTTTTGATAATCTGTTACAGCCCCTAAAAGTATTTCTAATTGATTATCAGGATTAGGTTTAGGTATAAATTGCTTCATACAATTAGCATTCAGTCTATTCAAAGGAATAAGAAACAATTTTCTATTATATGGTAAAAAGAAATGTTTGTATAGTCCATAACCAAAATTGTTGATTATCCATTCCTTAAATGATATAAATTCACTATTATTATTTTTATGACAGAAGTAAGATATAATGTAATCAACTATACACTCTTTTATTATTTTTTTAGGTAACCCATATAAGTTTATTTGAAAAGGGTATTTTGTAAAAACATTATTTGAATATATATATGCATTACGCTCAATTTTGATAAGATTGTCATCCATTAATTTTGATATAAATTTCTTACCATAATCTGTATGTAAATGTAAGAAGTGACCTGTATAATCAAAAATAAAACCATCCTTTTTAATAGAACGACATAAACCACCAGCTATATCCTCTTTTTCAAATATAACATAATTTTTTTTAAGGTGATATGCTGTTGATAATCCAGTTATACCTGCACCTATTATTACTGTTTTCATATTTATTCTATCTCTATTTTAGATAACTTATATGCTATAAATAATCCAGAAATTATAATTACAGTATATAAAATTAATGCAATATATAAATTGCTTCTTGTTATTAAAAAAGCTAAAACAGTAAGAATAATTCCTGTTAAATAAGTTAGTAAAATAATTTTTTTTCTTGAATATCCTTTCTTCTCCAATCTTAATGCAAAATGATCTTTACTTCCAAGAAATGGTGATCTACCTCTGCTCCAACGAAAATAAATCACAAGTAACGTATCATAAATTGGTATAGCAAGAAGTATAATGGGAACAAAAATACCTGCTGTGTTTACTTCTGTATATTTAGTACCTAACGATATAGATGAGAGAACAAATCCTAAAAATAAACTGCCAGTATCACCCATAAATATCTTATATCTGTTAGATAAATTATATGGCAAAAAACCTATACAGGCCCCAGCTAATGCAATACTTGCAAAATTAACATATATTTCTTCTTCTTGTGGGAGACCTATTAGAAAAAAACCAATAGAAGATATTAATACTACGCCACTTGAAAGTCCATCCATGATATCTATTATATTAATTGAATTTGTTATACCTACTATCCAGACAATAGAAAAGATTATACCTAACCAATGAGGATGAATAAATTTAATTTGTATCCCATATAGTAACAATACAATACTGGCAATTATCTGGAATAAAAATTTTATTTTAAACCCTAATCCTTTATATTTTATATCATCTATTAAACCTAAAATACAAATTATAATTGAACCTATAATTATTCCTCTTAAAGAATATAATGTACCTGTTGGGAAGTGTGTGAATATTCTTATAATGA